>Ga0066860_10000670_pt1 | contig 15179 bp, 14 predicted proteins | sample ETN07SmetaG_FD_65601 | JGI IMG/M metagenome (GOLD analysis project Ga0066860, IMG submission 65601) | Marine microbial and viral communities from oxygen minimum zone, Eastern Pacific Ocean - ETNP2014F14-07SV275 | ecosystem: Environmental > Aquatic > Marine > Oceanic ... | reverse complement strand
CACTGTCAAACTAGAAACGTGCGCGTCGGTGATTTCGAATTTCCAGAGCCTCTGCCCGAGCTTAAAGACCCCCATGTGTTGGCGGTCCTTAGGCCCTGGATCGACGTGGGTAACGTTGGCACCCTCTCGATGCGGCGTTTGGAGCGTCATCTTGAGTCCAAGGAGATCGGTCGCCTGGTCAAGCCAGGACGATACTACGACTTCACTCGATATCGCCCCAAGTCGATCCTGAAACAAGGCGTTAGGGAGTACAACATCCCCTCCACCACCATCAGCGCCGCGGTCCGTGAGCACGGGCCTGACCTGATCACTCTGCACCTGCTGGAGCCTCACCTCTACGGGGAAGACTATACAGATTCCGTGATCGAAGTCCTGAAGCATTTCGGCGTCAAACGCTACTCCATGATCGGAGCGATGTACGACATGGTGCCCCACACCCGGAAACTGTTGGTCTCCGGCGGCACGGTCGACGCTAAAAACGAAGAAGAATACAAGCTGGTAGGCGTTCGACCCAGTGATTACGAAGGTCCTACCACCATCACCTATCTCATCTCCAACACATTGGAAGAGATGGATATCGAGACACGCATCTTCGTGGTCCATCTGCCCCAATACTTCCAGGTCGAGGAAGACTTCACAGGCACAGCTCGGTTGATGGAGATACTGTGCACCCTCTACGGGCTGCCCAGCCGCCTAGCTGACCCGGAACGGGGACGCCAACAGTACGCGTCACTGCAGAACATCGTCTCCGACACCTCAGAAGTCGCCGGCCTCTTGGAGCGGCTTGAAGAGCGCTATGATCGGGAGAACGCGGAAGGCGGCGCTTCAAGCAGCCCTCTTTCCCCGATGGTGGAAGAATTCCTCCAGGGCCTCGGTTCAAACATCGATCTGGGCCTGGACCTGGACCTAGACCTCGACTTTGACGACGACCCGTCCGACGAATAACTAGCAGACCTCCTCGGTCTTCACTGGCCGGAATAACCGTGTCCACCGATTCTTCTTCCAATCCTGCCTATCTGAACCCCGTCGCCCTGACTCAGCGGCTGGTGCGTTTCGACACCACCAACCCGCCGGGCAACGAAGTCCAGTGCGTCGAACACATCAAGGCCCTGCTGGACGACGCCGGCATCCAGAACCAAGTCTTGGCCAAAGCTCCTGGCCGCCCCAATCTCATAGCCCGGCTGCCCGGCGACGGCATAGCCTGACCTTCGCTGCTTCAAGGCCACGTCGACGTGGTGCCTGCAAACCCAGAGCGGTGGCAGCATCCACCCTTTGGTGGCGACCTGGTAGACGGGTTTCTCTGGGGGCGGGGTTCGCTGGACATGAAGAGCGGCATCGCGATGATGCTTCACGCCATTCCACGGGCTAAAACCGACGGAATGACCCCGGCCGGCGACATTGTGCTGGCCGTCGTCTCCGATGAAGAGTCAGGCGGAGACCAAGGGGCCCGGTACCTGGTCGAAGACCATCCGGAGCAATTCGCCGGGATCAAGTACGCCATCGGCGAGTTCGGCGGATTCAGCTTTCAAATGGGAGGGCGGCGGTTCTACCCGATCATGGTCGCCGAAAAGCAGGTCTGCCATCTTCGGGCGACCTTCCGGGGCACCGGCGGCCACGCATCGCTGGCCGCACAACACAATCCAATGACAGAGATGGCCCAGTTCCTCCAGCAGGTCCAATCTTGGCAATTTCCGACCCACGTAACGCCCGAGGCCCGAATAATGTTCCAGGCCATCGGCAGACATGTCTCGCTGCCTGCCCATGACTCAATAGCGGCCCTGCTCAATCCACGATTCACGGCCTCGACGTTGAGACTGATGGGCGCCAAGGGCCGTACATTCAGCCCATTGTTCCGAAATACCGTCAATCCCACGTCGGCGCGGGGCGGCGGCCAGATCAACGTTGTGCCCGACGAGGTATCCGTGGACCTGGACGACCGGATCTCGCCCAACCTCTCGCCGGAGCTGTTGATGTCCGAATTAAGAGGGATCGCTGGCCCTGCTTCTGAGATTGAGGTATTGAGTCACGACTCGGGCCTTCAACGGCCCGACTTAGGGTTGTTCGAGACATTGAGTGATTGTTGAAAGAGAGCGACCCGGACGGCATCCCGGTGCCCATGCTCATGCCTGCGGCCACCGACGGCAGGCTATTTGCTCGTCTTGGCATCCAAACCTACGGGTTCCTGCCAATGTTGCTTACGGCGACATTAGATTTCGCCGCAACCATCCATGGGCCTAATGAGCGTGTGCCGGTGGACGCAATCAACTTTGGGGCAGGCGCGATCTACCGCCTGCTCCAACGGTACGGACGCACCCTGTAGTCCTGCCTGGGCCATGCCTGAGTCTGTTTGACGTTGTATAGGGGGTATGCTAGAGTGAATCCACCTATCTTTCACGTATTTGATGAGGATTTTATCGGAGGTACCAGAGCATAGCTAGACAATATCGGGTAAACGAGCGGATCACCAGCCCCCAGGTACGAGTCATCGGAGACGACGGTGCCCAGCTTGGTGTGATGGATGTCGCCAAGGCGCTCCAATTAGCGCGCGACGCTGACGTGGACCTGGTTGAGGTGGCTCCCAATTCCGAACCCCCTGTCTGCAGGCTACTGGACTACGGAAAACTCCTATACCTCACCTCTAAGAAAGAACGCGAGTCCAAGAAGGGTCAGAGGAGCACCGAACAGAAAGAGGTGCGCTTCCGGCCAAATATCGGGACTCATGACCTCGACGCTAAGACCCGCAAGATTCGCGAGTTTATAGGCGACGGGTCCAAGGTCAAGCTCACCGTTCGTTTCCGCGGGCGGGAAGCCGCTCACCAGCAGTTGGGCCTTTCGGTCCTGAAGCGGGTGGCCGACGAATTAAAAGACGAAGTGCGATTGGAACGCCCACCGACCATGGAAGGCCGGGCGTTGTCCATGGTGCTGATTCCGGCTTTGGTCAAGACTGAAAAGGGTGCGGAAGGCAGCCCAGAAGATAAAAAACAGGATCAGGTAGAAGAACTGGCTGATGCCAAAACTTAAGACACACAAAGGGGCCAAGGCCCGCATACACATAACTGCAACCGGTAAGCTGATGCGCCGGAAGCGCATGAGCAGCCACCTAAGGCGCAAGAAGCCTACAAAAGTAACTAGAAAGTTCGCCGATAAGTTGGCGGTAGATAGTGCAGACTTCAAGCGCCTGCACAGAATGCTTCCCTACGGGTAGGCAACCGACTTAATCTAAGTAACCTCAGTCCGGAGATCATCCCTTGTCTAGAGTTAAACGTGGCGTCACGAAGCACGCCCGCCACAAAAAGATAATGAAGGCCGCCAGGGGCTATAGCGGAGCTTCGTCCCGCAGCTACAAGTGGGCGCATGAAGCATTGATGCACGCCTGGGCCTACTCCTACCGGCATCGCCGCGAACGCAAAGGCGATTTTCGCCGTTTGTGGATTATCCGCATCGGCGCAGGCTGCCGGGAAGCGGGGACCACTTACAGCCAGTTCATGCACGGCCTGAAGCTGGCCGGTGTGGAGCTGGACCGCAAGATTCTGGCCGACATGGCAGTCCAGGATTCCGAAGGTTTCAGCAAGCTGATTACGCTAGCCAAGGAACAACTGGCCGCAGCTTAGCCACACTAAGGATAGAAAAAGAAAAACCGGGGCGTGATTTACGCCCCGGTTTTTTTGCCGATTTGTTGCCGGAAATCTACTTCCTGGCAAACCCGTAGTAAGTATCGTTGTCCAGGATACGGAGCAGACGTTCCTCGGTTATGACAATGGGCCGGATGGGTGTGGCCCACTTTTCCGTCAGCTCATAATGCAGGTCCACCAGGGACATGGGCCGGTTGTTTCGGGCCAGCAGCGTTCGAAATATGATCTCCTGCACCGGCATGTCTGAGCGTATGAAGCTGGAGTCGGTCTTGTAATTCTGGGAAATCTCACGAATCAGGCTCTTCACATCGCCCATCTCGTTGATCGGCTTGTATTTCGACGGGCTGGCGGCCGCCAATCTTCCGGCCACCAGGTGGATCGGAGAGCGCTCCAATTTAGCCAACCGGTCAACGCTGATCAGGAACAGAGGGTTCTCTTTTTCCGGTTCTTCTACTATTTCTTCTATCGACGCTTCAGCCGACTCTTTTACCATTTCTTCGGCATTGGGTTCTTGCGTGGTCATACTTGTACCTCTTCGTTCCAATCCAACATGATGATCTGTACCTGTTCGCCTGCATCCTTGCCAGCCAAGTCCTCTGGGCAGATCGCCAGACCGTTGGCTCTGGACATGGATGTCAGGATATTTGAGCCCTGGGGGCCGGTAGGGGTGGCTTGGTACACTCCGTCTTTCAATTCAACTTCCACCCTAGCATATACCCTGCGTCCATCCTCGTTCCGGATGGGGCCGGTCAGCACACCCTCAACCATCGGCCTCGGGATATTCGCTTTGCCCAACATAGTGCGGATCGCCGGCCTGGCGAACATCTCAAAGGCCACCATGGCGCTCACCGGGTTTCCGGGCAGGCCCATGAGCGGGATGTTCTTTCCGCCGGGACCATTCAAGTGCCCAAACGCCAGGGGTTTGGCCGGGCGCATCCGCACCGACCAGAAATTCATCTCCCCTCGCTCGTTGAGCACATCCTTCACGATATCATAATCGCCCTTGGAAACGCCCGCCGAAGTGACCACCAGGTCCGCACCGGCCGTGGCCTCCAGCTTGGCATTCAAATCCGTCAAATTATCCCTGGCTATCCCCAAGAGTCTCGGGACTCCGCCGCTTGCGGCGATCGATGCCGCCACACTGAAGCTGTTGGAGTCGTAGATCTTGCCGCCGGAAAGGGGGGTACCGGTATTCTCCAGTTCGTCCCCAGTAGCCAGTACCGCCACCACCGGACGGCGTATGACCTTAACCTTGTCCATTCCCAGAGACGCAATAACGCCAACTTCGGCGGCCCGGACCACCGTCCCTTTCTCCAATACCAAGGCCCCGGCGCTAACGTCCTCGCCGGCTGGGCGCACGTTGCAGCCGGTAGGCATATCGGCGAATATCGCTACCTGGTCTAAGGGCTTCCCCTCACGCTTTCGCTGTACCTCGTCGGTCTCTTCGAAGGGCACCACCGTATCCGCGCCGTCAGGCACCGGGGCTCCGGTCATGATCCGGATTGCTGTGCCTGGAACGACCGTCTTGTCAGGCATCTGGCCGGCTGCCACGATGCCGATGACTTCAAGGTTGCTGGGTTTCTCTTGGGAGGCTCCTGCGATGTCGCTGTGGCGCAGGGCGTATCCGTCCATCCCAGAATTGGCCAACGGCGGAAGCGCCAGAGGCGAAGTGATATCTTCGGACAGCACCTGACCCATGCACTCCAGCAGGGGTTTTTCTTCAGCGTCTAGGGTCTGGAAGCTGGCCAAGACACGCTCGTAGGCCTGCTCAACGCTAAGCATGTCTTCATTCCCACGGCCATGGCCGTGGGAATGAAGGGGCCCATGCCCGCTATCATGATTTCTGGCGTGATGTCCGTGGTTGTGACTAGCCATTTGCCTATCGGTCTGGGCTATCTAAGCCCGGAGAGTTACTTTTAGTTCGCGTTCCAGGGTCCGTAGCAGACCGTCCAGAGAGCGGTTGACCTCTACGTTGGTCAGGGTCCGGTCTCTCGCTTGAAAGTATACGTGAAATGCCAGTGACTTGGTGCCTTCGGCGATGTTCTCACCGGCATAGATGTCGAAGAGGTCCGCCCGGTCCACGCCCCGGTGGCGCAATATCAATCGAGTTACCTGCCCGGCATCGACATCGGTTGGCATCACCAAGGCCAGGTCACGGGTGGCCGAGGGGTATCTCGGCAATGGCTCAAACTGCTTTTGCCCAGCGGGTAAAGCCGCCAAGAGAGATCCTAAATATAGTTCAAATGCGGCTACTTGCGGCGATTCCAGACCCAACCGGTCCATGACCACTGGATGGACTTCCCCCACGACGCCAATCACCGCATCCGCGACTTTAATCACGGCGCAACGACCGGGGTGGAATGACGGGTCATCGGAGGGTTCGTAAGTCGCCGAAACCCCCAGGCGGTTGAGGACGAGTTCCACAACGCCCTTGGCATCGTAGAAATCCAGCAGACTGTCATCTTCCAGCCAAGAAGGCTCATGGCGAAGCCCGGCCAGCACTCCGGCCACGGTCTCCCGTTCATCGGGCAGGTCGCCTTCCCTAGGCCAGAAAACCCTTCCAGCTTCAAACAACCGGAACGGCCCGGCGCCGTGGCCCTGGTTGGCGGCGAGGGTGGCCAGCAGGCTGGCCCGCAGGGTCGTGCGAAGATACTCCCGGTCGGCGCTCATCGGGTTGGTCACCCGCATCGGCAGGTTGGCCGGGTCCAGTTGTTCAACTTGTTCCAACTGCTGCAGGGTTACCAGAGGATAGTTGATCACTTCTTGGATACCCTCGGAGGCCAGCAGGTCTTTGATCTGGTCGCGAAGGCCCATGACCGGCTCCGGCTGTTGGAACGGGATGGGACTGGAGAGCATGGTAGTCGGGACCGAATCATAGCCGATGGTCCGCACTACTTCCTCAACCAGGTCCTCCTCGATGTTTACGTCGTTCCGCCAATAGGGGACGGTGACTTTCAGCTCGGATTCCCCGGCAGACTCCCAGGTGAAACCCAGAGCATCGAGAGTCTCTTGAACCCGCTTTTGGTCCACTTCCATCCCCAGCATCCGCCTGATCTTCTCGCCGGTCAGCGGCACTACCGGAGCATCAGCTCCTTCGTCGGACAAAACGTCCACGATGCCCGGCGCCACTGTCCCACCGGCGACCTCCTGAATCAAGCCGGTGGCCCGGCGCAGGGCGATGGGCGCTAGCTCCGGGCGCAGGCCTTTTTCGAACCGCAGGGTGGCTTCGGTGCGCAGTCCCAAAGTCTGGGCCGTCTCCCGGTTGTTGGTGCCGTCGAATGTGGCCGATTCCAGAAGCACGTTCACCGTGTTGACGCTGATATCGCTGTTGGCCCCGCCGATGACTCCGCCTAGGCCGATGGCGTCGTTTGCGTCGGCGATGACCAGGTTCTCAACGGTCAATTTCCGTTCGACGCCGTCTAGGGTGGTCAACATTTCGTCGGGTCGCGCCCGCCTAACTATGACCGTGGCGTCCTTGATCAGGTCGTAGTCGAATGAGTGCAGGGGCTGGTTGTACTCCAACATCACGAAGTTGGTGACGTCCACCACGTTGTTGATGGGCCGTAGCCCCGCCCGGGTCAGCCGGTCCTGTAGCCATTGGGGCGAAGGGCCGATCTTGACGCCCTGCAGCAGGCTAGCGGTATAGCGGCGGCACAACTCCGGGCTCTCCACGCTGATATCGATCTGCTCGGTGATCGGCGCGCCCGCTTCTTTGTAATTCGTTTCCGGCTCTTTGACGGTTTTGCCGGTCAGGGCAGCCACCTCGTGGGCCACTCCCAGGACCGATAGGCAGTCGAGGCGGTTGGGGGTAAGTTCCAGGTCTAGAACAGTGTCGCCCAGATAATCGTCCAGCAAGGCCCCAACAGGTGCGTCCTCAGGCAGTTCGATGATGCCCGAGTGGTCGTCGCCCAGACCCAATTCAACTGCGGAACAAATCATTCCCTGGGATTCAACACCCCGAATCTTGGCTGCTTCCAGGACTTCATGCCGCTCGGTGTGGGTGTTGTAGATGTTGGCGCCCACTTTAGCGAAGCAGATGTTCTGGCCGGCGGCCACGTTTGGCGCGCCGCAGACCACTTCCAACTCCTCGGAGCCGGTGTTGACCACACACAGACGTAACCGGTCGGCGTTGGGGTGAGGACGGACGCCGGTCACATGACCGACGAAAACCTCGCTCCAGCCACCAATGACCTCGACTTCGCCGACCTCGATGCCGGCCATGGTCAGCCGGTGGGCCAGGTCTTGTGCGGGCAGGTCAACATCGACGTATTGTTTCAGCCAGCTTAGGGGGACTTTCATCTATCTAGCTCATCAACCGCAGGTTCCAGCATTAGCTGGGCCTGCGAAGCGGCAGGCCACAGCCTGCCAGGTTTGTTTCTCATTAAAATTGACGCAGGAACCGGAGGTCGTTGGAATAGAAATGGCGTATGTCGTCGATCCCGTATTTCAGCATGGCGATGCGCTCGGGTCCCATGCCAAAGGCGAAGCCGGTGTACCTCTCGGTGTCGTAGCCCACACCTTCCAAGACCTTGGGATGAATCATCCCGGCGCCCAAGATCTCGATCCATCCGCTGTCACGGCAGATTCGGCACCCGTTGCCGTCGCCTTCACAGGCAAAACAGTCGATGGACATATCGACGCCGGGCTCCACAAAGGGGAAATAGTCGCAGCGGAAGCGTATCTGACGTTCTTCGCCGAACATCCGGCGGGCAAATTCATACAGGGTGCCTTTGAGGTCAGCGAAAGTGATGCCTTCGCCAACGGCCAGGCCTTCCACCTGGTAGAAATGCCATTCGTGGGTGGCGTCGGTAGCCTCGTACCGGTAGCACTTGCCAGGCACGACCACTCTTATGGGCGGTTCCCGGTTTTCCATAACCCTGGCCTGCATCGGTGAGGTATGGGTCCGCAGCAGCATGGCTTGCTCGCCTGCCGGGCCCTCATAGTCCACCCAGAGAGTGTTCCACATGTCCCGCGCAGGGTGCCCTTTGGGGATGTTCAGCATCTCAAAGTTGTAATGGTCCCATTCGACCTCCGGCCCTTCGACGACGCCAAATCCCATGGCAACGAATGCGCTGCAGATCTCCCTGACGATCTGGGTTGTCGGGTGAAGGCGGCCCTCTAAGGCCGGTCGGCCGGGCAGTGTGACATCCAACCGGTCCTGACTAGCTGATCGGGTCAGCGCCGCTTCATTGATCTGGCGGACGCGTTCTTCAAGCCGCTCTTCAAGCGTATTCTTCGCCTGGTTGGCCAGCGCGCCAACGGTCCTGCGTTCTTCTACTTCAAGGGACGACAGGCCACGCAGAACGGTCGTCAGCGTGCCGCGTCGGCCAAGGTATGAGACGCGCCACTGGTCCACTGCTTCCAGGTTTTCCAGACGGTCCAACTCCGCAGAGGCAGAGATGGTTATTTCTTCGATGCTCTCCGCTGTTGGCGGTTGAGCTGAGGACTCGGTCAATTGGGCGCTCCTCCAGCGTTCTATATCGCTGGTGCAGTCAATGAGAAAATGTGAGCCGATCACGCACGCAACAAACAATTATAGAAACCGCCAATTCAAGGGTCAAGACTGTCAGGCTCAAGCACCATCTTTCACCGGCCTAGCGTAGCTCGTTCGGAGCCTATCCCTGGCAGATAAAGTGTGTTTTAGCACAATTGTTCTGATAACGTTGATATGTCACTTACCAAATAAAATATTTCGAGCTATCCAAATCTGACTAAATCTACGACTAACTCCACAAATCTACAGGACAGGCCTGATCGAGATGAATCGTGAATTGGTTCCGCCTCAAAACCTGTATCAAATGCCAAGGCGACCTAGCAGCCGACTATGTCGATTGGCTTTGCCTGCAATGCGGCACCTGCTACTATACCGGTTTGTACCAAGTCCACGCTCCTATAGACACAACCGCGGAAGTACCGCAATCGCCACGGCCAGCCACGCCCGACGATTCCGGGCAGAGGGCGTTGGGCGCCGGGCAACCGGACTTGGTTGCCGTAGTCGCGGTGGTGTCGTTATGAATGTTACCGCCGAAGTTCCAGCTTTGCTGGCCTTTGACGCGGGCGTCAGAGAAACCGGCTGGGCGGTGTTCAAGAATGGCGAAGTGATTGAAAGCGGGGTCAGCGGCGAATTTTTGTCTCGGCCGAAATATTGGTCTTTGGGCTTTCTGAAATCACCGATCTCTGACATTATTTTGTCTTGCTCCGCTGGGTCCCGTTGCACTGGCTATTCTTATCTCCCTTGGGCTTTGTTATAAACTTTTTGATGCACCGGCAATGATTTTGATGCGCCTCGAAATTTTGGCCCTGCCAGGCGTGTATAATAAGCCCGTCCTAGCCTCGCCGGCCCAGGCGTAAAATCGACCGGTTGATTCGAGAGACTAATTCCTCGAAGGCCCGTTACCATCGGAGGCACCATGCCCATCATTCAACGTCCCTATGTCCCACCTGACGATCAGATTCCCAATGAGGATTCGTACGTTAATCCGGGTGTCAGCCAAAGTGAGGTCACCGGTGACGGCAATGCCCCCGAAGGCGGCTCCCTTGACCCCATCACGTTCTACAGCGACTCCATGCACATCTTCAGCAGCCTATATTCCGCAGTGCTGTTTTTCGGCGAGCAGATGGAGGAGCGGGAGCCCATACTTCGGGCCCGCATCAAGGTGAGCCCTCAGATGCTCAAGGCGATCGCCCTGCTGACCACCAAACACGTGAAAGAGTACGAAGACGCCGTTGGGCCTATCACCCTGCCAGACCAGGTATATGCTGCCTGGGACTTGGAAGGCGCAGAAGAGGGAGAACACGGGCATGCCGCAGGATGAGGACCGTCCTTTAGCCGAGGACATCACCACACCGATCAAGATTCAACCTGGCGTGGACCACTCCACGCCGGACGACTGGAGTTGGAAATACATCTCCACCAGCCAACCGAACGCGGCTGAATTCCACATCAGTCACTCGGAGTCCACCCGGGTTTTGATCGACGTGCTTCGTCCGTCGGACAGCGCCGACGACGCAAATTTCGTTCTGAGCAAAGAGATTCCCATCGTGATCTTGGACAGCCTGGACAAGTACTGGGCAACGGAATCGAAGACACGCCTGCCCCTGGCCGGTATCCGTGTGCCGGTGGAGGGAGATACGGTAACTGAGGCCAAACGGGCTTTGGCTGCGGACCTCGGCGCACAGCTACGCCTGCTTTTGCTGCTGTCCAGCTCTCACAAAGGGAAGATCGCGCCGGCCCTGTTGGAGAACCTGAAGTACCTGTCTTCCTGCATGGAATCCGGGTCCAACAGCTCTTAGTCTGCCGCCAGACGCTCCCGCACGGCGGCCACGACACCGTCCAATGGCACATTGCCGGCCTCGGAATCGGTCCGGCCTTTGATCTCCACCGCACCGGCTTTCAGATTGCGCGGGCTGACCACCAACCGAACGGGCAGGCCCATCAGATCGGCATCGTTGAACTTTACCCCCGCCGCCGCGTCCTCACGGTCGTCGAATAGCACTTCGATGCCCGCATCTTGTAATTCGCCGTACAATTTTTCCGCGGCCTCGGCGACTTCCCCGGTGGTGATATTCAGTCCCACCAGATGCGCCTGATAAGGTGCGATTGGGATAGGAAAAACGATACCGTCCTCGTCGTTGTTCTGCTCCACCGCCGCCGCCAGCAGCCGCCCCACGCCGATCCCGTAGCAGCCCATGATGATGGGGTGCTGCTGCCCCTCGCTGTCCAAGAAATTCGCACCCAGGGCTTCACTGAAGAAAGTCCCCAACTTGAAGATATGGCCCACTTCGATCCCTTTGGTGGAATCCAAAACGTGTCCGCAGCGTGGGCAAAGCTGTCCAGGTTGGGCCAGGGCTATATCAGTCACGATGTCTGCCTGGAAGTCTCGAGGGTAATTGGCTCCCTTGAAATGGGTGTCCGGTTTATTGGCGCCTACCACGAAGTTGCTGCCACTGGTGATGGATACATCGGCCACCCGTTTGATGTTTTCCAGACCAATGGCTGACGCGGATCCTGCGACCAGGCCTGCTGCCTTGACCTCGTGGGCTTCCGCCAGCCGCAGATCGTGTGACTGAAGGGCGTTCTTAAGTTTGACCTCATTCACGTCCAGATCGCCCCTGATGGTGACGAACAGGGGTTCACCGTCGGACATATAGAAGACTGCCTTCAGGGTTTTAGACTCGGGCACACCGAGGAACTCGGCCAGTCCCGAGATGGTCTTGATGCCCGGAGTGGCGACCTCTTCCAACGCCTCTTCGGGTTCTGCCTCCACTTCGGGGTAGGTCGATTCGGCCTTCTCAGCGTTGGCAGTATAGGAACAAGAAGGACAGGTGATAACGGTGTCCTCGCCGGTGTCGGTGGCCAGCAGGAACTCGTGGGAGTCTTTGCCACCGATGGCCCCGCTATCCGCCTCAGCCATCAACACGGGCAGGCCGCAGCGCCGGAAGATATTGCGGTAGGCCTGGGCCATAGCCTGGTAGCTCTCGTCTAGGCTTGCCTCGTCGGCGTTGAAGCTATAGGCGTCCTTCATGTCGAACTCACGCACCCGGACCAGGCCGGCCCTGGGGCGTGGTTCGTCCCTGAACTTGGTCTGGATCTGGTACAAGACCAAGGGCAAATCTCGGTAGCTCTGGACGTTGGCTTTGACCACGTTGGTGATCACTTCTTCGTGGGTCGGCGCCAGCACCATGGGGCGGCCCCGCCGGTCCTGCAGAGAAAACATGTTGTCGCCAAAGGCCTCTCGCCGTCCCGTCTGCTCCCATAGCTCTTGAGGCTGCAATGCCGGCATCATCAACTCTTGCCCACCAGCGGCGTCCATCTCTTCCCGGATGATGTTTTCTATCTTGCGCAGCGACCGGAGGGCTAGCGGCAGGTATGAATAAACCCCGGCGGCAACCTGGTGGATCAGTCCGGCCCGGAGCATCAGCCTATGGCTGGCCGTTTCGGCGTCGGGAGGGTCGGACCGTAGGGTCTTGGAGACCATCCGGGAGAATCTCATGTTTGGGCAAAGCCCCCTTGGAAATATTGGAATCGCCAGAGCCAAACCATTATAGCGACTGACATAGGACAAGTGGGGACGGCGTACCCAAATAGAGGCATCTCCGAATGCCAAAAAAGACCTTGGAAGGACGAAAGTAAAATGGCCGAGCGGGAACGGTTAGTCGTCGGCGGGCACAGGCGTTTTTTCCACCTCTTCCATGAGGGCGGTCAACATCTCAGCCTCAGGCACCACGCGGACCTTCTCGCCCTTGCGGAAGATAACTGCACGACCCGCTCCGGCAGCGATCCCAACGTCGGCGTCCTTTGCCTCGCCGGGCCCGTTGACCTCGCATCCCATGACGGCGACAGTGATCTCTTTGTTTCCCTTTTTGAGCAGCGCGTCCACATCGTTGGCCAACTTAACCACGTCAACATCGGCCCGGCCGCAGCTGGGGCAGGCGACCAATACCGAGCCCTTCTTGCGCATGTTGAGTGACTTTAATATCTCGTAGCCGGCGGCGACCTCTTCGGTCGAATCTCCGCTCAATGAGACCCTGATGGTGTCGCCGATTCCGCTGTAAAGAAGCACGCCCAATCCCACCGATGTACGTATTGAACCGGCCATCGGAGTGCCGGCCTCAGTGATGCCCAGGTGCAACGGGTAAGGCATCATGCCAGCCAGACGGGTATACGCTTCCACGGTTGTGGGAACGTCGAAGGCCTTCATGGAGATCTTGATCTGGTCGAAGTCCTGTTCTTCCAAAAGGCTGATCTCCCATAGCGCCGTCGCCACCATGTGGTCGACCACACTGTAGTCGCCTTCCTTGGCGTCCTGGGCCTTGGGAAGGGCATTTACCAGGTCCATGTGCCGGGAAAAGCCTCTGGTTCGGCCGATACCGCCAACCGGTGGCAGGCTGCCGAAGTTCACCCCGATTCGGATTGGAACGTTGCGTGCTTTGGCCGCTCGGACCACTTCACGCACCTGGTCTTCATTGCGCAGGTTCCCAGGATTCAAGCGGAGGCAGTCGATACCGCCTTCCAAGCAGGTTAGGGCAAGTTTGTAATGAAAATGGATATCGGCGATGAGCGGGATGTGGATCTGTTTCTTGATCTCGGCCATGGCCTCCGCCGCATCGGCGTCGGGCACGGCACTCCGAATCAATTCACAGCCCGCCTCTTCCAACTCATGAATTTGTTTGACCGTGGCCTTCACGTCTCTGGTATCGGTCTTGGTCATGGATTGGACCGTAACGTCCGCTCCGCCGCCTATCTTAACGCCACCTACATAGACCGGCTTGGTTACTCGACGTTTACTCATTATTCTCATCCCTCGACAAATAGATCGAAGAGGTTAAATTCGCTTGATATCACGCCTGAAAGGGCATACCTCGCTATCCAATGCGAAGGCACGCTAATACTACACGAATGAGGGAAAAGGTTCCAGAGTAAGATGGACCCGATAGGCGCGGATTACCCGAAGGGTGTGCTCCTAAAGAGCGTGCTTCCTAAAGAGCGTGCTTCAATGAAAGCTAGCCGAGGAAACTCCGGCCATCGAGCAAACGTCCAACGTCGTTCACGCTCACCAGCACGATGCCGCCCATCAATATCGCGAACCCAATCAGGTGGACCATGCCTTCTCTGTGGGCCGGTATCTTTTTGCCGCGGCGCGCCCATTCCAGCACCACGAAGAATATCCGGCCACCGTCTAGCATGGGTATGGGCAGAATGTTCAAGATGGCCAGGTTGATGCTGAGCAAGATGCCAACGCCGAACCAACCATACCAGCCGCCATCTCGGGTTATCTCCCCGGTGACCTGGGCTATACCGATGGGCCCCGAGAATTCAGGGGACGATCCCTCGCCGATTGCCCCACCCAGGGCTTGTTTAACCAACACCAGCATCTCCCAGGTGTTGACGAAGCTGTTGGGGATGGCCTCCCAGATGGGGTCCGACCTTTTTACGATCTCGACGTCTTCCAGACTGGGGAATACGCCCACCAGCCACCGGGCTGACTCAGTGTCGAATCTGGGACGAATGTGCAGTAGCAGTTCCTGGTTGTCCCGTTCCACCAACATCGCCATCTGGGACCCGCCGTTCAAATTGATCTCTCGGGTGAAATCCAACCGGTTCTCGATATCCCGGCCATTGGCCTTGATAACGACATCCCCAGCCTGCGCCTGTGCCTCGGATGCAGCCGTGTTCTCTCCGACCTCTTGAATGACCAGACGTCCCACCGCGACTTCCTGGGGAATCATCAGCAGGACAGTAAAGATCAGCAGCGGCAGTATGGCGTTCATGAACGGCCCTGCGACCAGAACAAGGAAACGGGTGCCGGTGCCCTTGCCGGCCAGGCTACGGGGAACGTTGGGGTTAGCCTCACCGGCCAGGCGGACAAAACCTCCGATGGGCGCCCAGTTAACTGAGTAAAGCATGTCGGCCAGAACCATAGATCCGTTTTCAACGGAGCGTATCTTGCCTTCATGCTTCAGGAGGTCTTCTTCACCGGGACGTTCTTCATCCGGTTCTTCCGCTTCTCCCTTGGCCAGCTTCTTGCTTAACTCGATCACCCGGGC
>Ga0066860_10000668_pt1 | contig 15193 bp, 10 predicted proteins | sample ETN07SmetaG_FD_65601 | JGI IMG/M metagenome (GOLD analysis project Ga0066860, IMG submission 65601) | Marine microbial and viral communities from oxygen minimum zone, Eastern Pacific Ocean - ETNP2014F14-07SV275 | ecosystem: Environmental > Aquatic > Marine > Oceanic ... | reverse complement strand
GGAGTTCTCGAGGGCCGCGGGTCCCGGTGGACGTGGCGGTGGTGGTGGCGCAGCGTCGATCGACGGGCTGTCGATCTGGAAAGGCCCCATCGGTCGTATCGTCGCGATCGACATGAACACCGGTGAGCACACATGGACGATCCCGCACGGTGACGCACCGGAAGACGAGCAGGCGATGATCCGGAATCACCCACTACTGCAAGGCGTTGAGGGTGTACCGACCAATCCGGGTCGAAGAGGCCACGCAACTCTGACGGTGTCACCGACGCTACTGTTCGCCACTGGCCAGACGAGTGACGGTACGCCGCACTTGTTCGCGATCGACAAGCAGACCGGAGAACGAGTCGGTCAGGTCGAGATCCCCGGCGGCGCGCGTTACGGCATGGCTAGCTGGGTGCACAACGGCCACCAGTACATCATCATCCAACTCAATGACGGGTTGGCGGCGATGGCGCTACCGGGCGCCCGAGTGACCGGGGACGCCCACGATTGACTTCGTTCTGAAGTCTTGAAGGGGCCACGGGCCGGGGCGTTGCTGCTCCGGCCCGTGGTTTTTTTTGGGGGCGCCTGCTAGCGCCTCTAGCGACGCATCACCGGGGCGATCTGCGAACGCTCCAACTCATTCAGCCCGTCGATGATCTTCGCATACGCCCGAGCGATCTGCTCCAGACCCACGGCCGGAATCCATTCGGGCGTGTCCTGCTCGGTGTGCTTGATCTCCGGTGACGTAATCACCTGCATGGACGGCACGTCACGCGCCATCCTCCCCATCTCGCCGGAGGCGCCCGGCTCCAGATCGGCGGTGGCACCGACGTTGAAGCGGTTGAACGAGTCCAGAACGATGTCCAGTGCGGCCGGGCTGCTATACAACCACCAACGCATGGGGGAGACCGCGTTCATCATGCGCAGGCGAGGACCCCAATACTTGGTTCTGGCCACCGCCACGTGCTCTAGGTTGATCGCGAACACAGTGCTCGAGAGCGCGGTTTCACGGTTGTCATGGAGCCAGCTCGTGCCGGGCCCGCCGTGGTGACCCGCCGGAGACAACGCGGACGGCCTGTCGGTACTGCTCGCGTTGGCTCGACACTTCGCCAAACCCGAGAACCGGCCCGAGCGCACGCTCGTATTCGTCGCCAGCGCAGGTCACCATTCGCCCGGCATGAACGGCCCACGAAGCTTCGTCGCGATGAACCCTGAGCTCGTGGCGAGTAGCGTACTCGTCTTCAACATCGAGCACGTGGCGCAGCGCAACTTGTCCAGGGCCCGCAGCCTATTCGACGATGGTTATAGGGAGTACATCGCGGACTCGGGCGAAGCGCCCATCGTCGCGGGCATCACCAATCGCTCGCCCTTCCTCGAGGACCTCATTCGGCGCGGCGTCGAGCGTTACGGGATCAATTTTGTCTCCGGCGCGTCGACCATGGCGAGCGGAGAAGGGGGCGGGTACCGGTCCCTAGGTGTGCCGATCGTCACCGCGATGCAGGCACCGCCGCTCTACCACACCAGTGGCGAGGTGCTGGAGACGATCTCCACACCGGGCCTGGAACGCATGGCGCGGTTTCTGGCGTTTTTCGTCAGAGAGGTGGACGCTGCTCCGCTACGGGAAATCGATCCGTAGAGAGAAACTCGTTAGGCGCTTCGCCGACACCGTCGACCACGTCCGCCACCGAGACTCGTTCCTGAAGCGTCTCCAACTGGCGCAGCACGACGTCGGCGCGCCCCTCTTCCATCGCCACCGAGTTAGGAGCCACGGTCCAGAAGCTCGCCGCCGCCGCCGGCCAATCGTTTAGAATCTCGCGGGCGAGCAGCGACTCCGTCTCCGCCTGATGTCGCTCGATCAAGGCCTTCAGCAGTTCGATCTCTCCGGCCTCGCTGGTGCGCTCCAAGGTCACGAACTCGCGGTTCACGCGTGTCGGGAATTCGCCACGCGGGTCCATCACGAAGGCCAGACCGCCCGACATGCCGGCACCGAAGTTACGACCGGCCTCACCGAGCACGACCACCACTCCTTCCGTCATGTACTCGCAGCCATGCTCACCGACACCTTCCACCACCGCGACGCCACCCGAGTTGCGTACCGCGAAGCGCTCGCCGGCACGACCCGCGATGAAGAGGCTGCCGCCGGTCGCGCCATAGAGCACCGTGTTACCGACCAACACGGCATCGGCACCCTGGAACTCGGCTCCGACAGGCAGGCCGATGGCGATCTCTCCCCCGCTCATGCCCTTGGCGACGTAGTCGTTGGCTTCGCCCACCAGGCGCAGGTGTACCCCGTTCGCCAGCCAGGCGCCAAACGACTGCCCGGCCGATCCTGAGAAATTAAGGTCCAGCGTGCCTTCAGGCAGCCCCGCGTCGCCGTGGATGCCGGCGATGCGCACCGAGATACGCCCACCCACCGTGCGGTCCGTATTCTCGATCCCATACGAGCCCCTGAAGGGCGTGCCGTCCTCGAGCGTGCTGCCGAGTCGGGCGAGGATGTGGTCGTCCAGTGTAGTGCCCGGGCGGTCGTTGCGATCCTGAACGCAGTGCAGTGGCGCTCCCGCGGGCGGCGTGATGAGCTTCGAGAGGTCGACGCCCCTCCACCGACTATTCTCGTCTGCGGGAACCTGCCGCAGCAGCGGTGCGTGACCTATGAGGCCCTCGAGCCGCTCGTAGCCCAACTCGGCCAGAATCTCGCGCACTTCCTCCGCAACATGCGTGAGGAAGCTGATGAGCATTTCGGGCGTCCCGAAGTACTTCTTGCGTAGCTCCTCGGCTTGTGTGGCGATGCCCACCGGGCAGGTGTTGCTGTGGCACTGTCGCGCCATCTTGCACCCGAGGGCGATCAATGCGGTCGTTCCAAAGCCGTAGCGGTCCGCTCCGAGCATGGCGGCCATGACGACGTCGCGGCCGGTGTGGAGTCCGCCGTCGACGGCCAAGGTGACGCGTCCGCGCAATCCGTTCATGACCAGGACCTGCTGCGTTTCCGCCAGGCCGAGCTCCCAGGGGCTGCCGGCATACTTGACCGACGACAGTGGCGAAGCGCCCGTACCACCGTCCGCGCCACTGATCTGGATTACATCCGCGTATGCTTTGGCTACGCCTGCCGCGATCGTGCCGACGCCCTCGGACGCCACCAACTTCACAGCGACCTTCGCGGTCGCGTTGGCGGTCTTGAGGTCGTAAATGAGCTGGGCCAAGTCCTCGATGGAGTAGATGTCGTGGTGCGGAGGCGGCGAGATCAACGGCGTTCCCGGGATCACGTGCCGGAGGCTCGCGATGTACGGCGTGACCTTGTGGCCCGGCAGTTGGCCGCCCTCTCCCGGCTTGGAGCCCTGCGCCATCTTGATCTCGAGCTGCCGTGCGCCGGCCAAATACGCCGGTGTCACTCCGAAGCGGCCCGAGGCGACTTGCTTGACCGCTGAGTTCGCGTCCCGCCGGTCGCCGTCGGCGGTGTAGCGACGGGGGTCCTCGCCTCCTTCGCCGGTGTTGGCGAGGCCTCCGATCCGGTTCATGGCTCGAGCTACGTCCTCGTGGGCCTGGCGACTCAGCGCGCCCAACGACATCGCACCCGTTTGGAATCGGCGCAGAACCTCATCTACCGACTCCACTCGATCAATGTCGATCGGCTCCCGGTCCGTCGTGAAGTCCAGTAGGTCGCGCAGCGCAGAAGGCGGGCGGGAGTGAACGAGCTCGGAGTAGGCGCGGTATTCCTCCTTGCCGCCCCCCTGAACTACCGCGTGCAACGCCCTCCAGACTTGCGGTCCGTTGGCGTGATAGTCGCTGTTGCGGCGGAACTTGTACCAGCCTCCGCGTTCCATCGCCTCCCCAGCGAAGGCACGCTCATGACGTTCAAGCACGTCTCCGGCAATTTCGCGAAATCCGATGCCGCCAATGCGGGACGTGGTGCCTGGGAAGGAGCGCTGGATCACCTCGTCGCCGAGCCCCAACGCCTCGAAGATCTGAGCGCCGTGGTAGGAAGACACCGCCGAGATGCCCATCTTGGACATTACTTTGAGTATGCCGGCCTCGGCAGCCTGGACGTAGGCTCGTACCGCCTCCTCAGCGTCGCTCTCCCCAAGCTTTCCAGCGTCCGCGAGACCCGCCACCGTCTCCAGAGCGAGATAGGGGTAGATCGCCGAGGCGCCAAAGCCGATCAGCGCGGCCAGATGGTGCACATCGCGCGCGTCGCCCGCCTCGGCCAGAATGCTGGCGCGCATGCGCCGGCCGGTGCGGATGAGGTGGTGGTGCACGCTGGCGACCGCGAGCAACATGGGGATCGGCGCACGCCGCTCGTCGACGAGACGGTCGCTGATGACCAGCGCGCTGTGCCCCTCGTCCACCGCCGATGCCGCAGCCTCGCACAGATCGTCGAGCGCACGCTTGAGTCCCTCAACGCCTTCCGCCGCCGGGAAGCTGGCCGTCAGGTCGGCGAAGCTGAGCCGCTTGGTAGGCGTGCGCCGCAGAGACGCCCATTCGTCTGATGTGAGCACCGGGCTCCTGAGATGCAGCAGTCGAGCCGCTTCCGGCCTCTCGTCGAGGATCGAATGCCGCACACCGAGGTAGGTGTGCAGCGACATCACGATGCGCTCCCGGATCGAGTCGATCGGGGGGTTGGTCACTTGCGCGAAACGCTGTCGGAAATAGCTGTAGAGCGACCGCTGCGCTTCGTTCAGCGCCGACGGCGGTGTGTCGTCGCCCATCGAGCCGATGGACTCCGCGCCGTCTCGCGCCATGGGCGTGAGCACGTCCCTGACCTCCTCACGCGTGTACCCATGCAGCACCTGCATCTTGGGGACGTCGGAGGTCGTCACTTCGCTAGCGGGACTCTTATTGCCGGACACGGGGTGATCGAGGTGCTGGAGGTTGCCTTGCACCCAACGGCCATACGGCCGGGCCATCGAGAGCCTCAGCTTGATGTCATCGTTGCGCAGGAACCGACGCTCTACAGTATCAACGGCGATCATCTGTCCTGGGCCCACGCGTCCGGACTCAACGATCTCCTTGAGCGGCAGTCCGAGAAGCCCGACCTCCGAACTCATCACTACCAGGCGGTCCGACGTCACCTGGTAGCGTGCAGGACGCAAGCCGTTGCGATCCATCGCGGCGGCCGCGACCACCCCGTCGGTAAAGGCGGTCGCCGCGGGCCCGTCCCAAGGCTCCATGAGGCAGGCGTGATACTCGTAAAAGGCACGCAGTTGCGGATCCATGTTGGGCATGTTTTCCCATGCCTCTGGAACCAGCATCGCCATCGCATGGAGCACGTCGCGTCCCGACGTGGTGAGCAACTCCAGAGCTTCATCCAAGGAAGCGGTATCGGAGCCGATCGGCTCGATGATCGGAATCAAGTCCTGCATCTTCTCGCCCCAGATGGGGGAGGTGAGCTCGGGCTCTCGCGCGGACATCCAGTTGCGGTTTCCGAGAAGCGTGTTGATCTCGCCGTTGTGCGCGATGAATCGGAAGGGCTGGGCAAGCTTCCAATTGGGCAGCGTGTTGGTGGCAAACCGCTGGTGGAACAGCGCCAGTGCGGACCGGGTGCGCGGGTCCGCCAGGTCCGGGAAGAAGCTGCGGAGCTGTGGAGCGACCATCAGGCCCTTATAGACGATGGTGCGCGCCGACATCGATACGATGTAGGCGTCGACGTCATGCTCCCGATAGGCTGCTTCGGCTCGCCTACGTGCTAGGTAGAGCAGCCGCTCGAACTCGATGCCCGACAGGTCCGGCGCTTTGGCGAGCAGGAGTTGTTCGATTCCAGGCAGCGACTCCAGCGCGACGCCGCCGAGCATCGAGGGGTCGACAGGAACCGTACGCCACCCCAGCACATCGAGGCCGCTACCCTGCGCGGAGGCTTCGAGTAATTTACGCGCCCTCGGACGCGCGCTGGCCTCGGTGGGCAGGAAGACCATAGCCACGCCGAGGCGGTCGAGCTCGTTGGGCCTCAGACCCCAATACTCGGCATCGTCCGCTAGCAGCGCGTGGGGAATCTGGATCGTGAGTCCCGCGCCATCACCGGATGCCGCGTCCGCCGAAACGGCACCGCGATGCGTGAGACCGACGAGCGCGCGTACTGCCAACTCGACGACCCGGTGGCTCGCCTCGCCATCGATACTGGCCACGAACCCCGTGCCGCAGCCGTCGTGCTCGAAGGCCGGGTTGTAGAGTGGTGGTAATTCGCTTTGGCGCGTCACCCTTCCCGCCCTAGCAGGGCGGACGGGCGCAACACCCGGACGTACAGACCGGAATCGCGGATCATAAATTACTCTGTGTTCGGGCAAAGAAGGACCGGCCCCCTGGCGGGAAAGGGCCGATCGGGGGAGTCGAGCTGAGTTTGCTTCAGCTCAGGCGATGGCGCCTACATCGGCGTACGCCCGCGACGGCTTTCCCCATGGGAAAGCCGCAGTTGGTAAACCAAGTCGTTGGGCGCAAAACGATCATCGAACTCCCTTACTCGCGCTCTGACGCCTGGCGAATGCCGAGTGTAACGCAGCCAATCCTCGAAAGCGGCCTGCACCGAATTTCGGCGGCGGCCATGCCTGAGGAGGCGGGTAACTGCTCAGAGCACCGGAGGAGAGTAAGCTACAAAGGCCCTTTGCGCAAACGTTGCGTAGCCTATGCGCTATAGACGGACTCCGACGCGGCATGTTCCAACGCTCGTGTCACAGTGGAAGAGGAAGGCATCGCCGGGCTCGAGCGGACTGTCGGACGTCGGAGCCGTCATTCCCTGGCGGTTTTGATTTCAGGCTGCATTTTGACCATTCGGTACCGCGTACCCGAGCGTTGCCTCCCCGTCGGCTGGAGACAGGCATGAGCGAGAACACGAGTCGTGAGGTCCGCCTCAAGACACGCCCCGTGGGACTCCCCAAGGAGTCGGACTTCGAGCTCGCAGAGGTCACGGTTGGAGCTCCGGGCGAGGACGAGGTGCTCATTCGTAACCTCTATATGTCCGTCGACCCCTACATGCGCGGCCGCATGATCGACCGGAAGAGTTACGCGACTCCTTTCGAGGTCGGCGCGGTCATGCATGGAGGCGCGGTCGGCGAGGTGGTGGAGTCGAGGGCCGACGGCTTCCAGGTGGGCGACCATGTGCTGAGCATGAACGGCTGGAGAGAGCGCTTCCTGTCGTCGGGAGACACGCTTCGCAAAGTGGACGGCAACCTGGCGCCCCTGTCCGCCTACCTGGGCGTGCTCGGTATGCCGGGCCTAACCGCCTACATAGGGCTGGAGGACATTGGTAAGCCGGAGCCGGGACAGACCGTGTTCGTATCGGGTGCCGCCGGAGCGGTTGGATCCGCTGCGTGCCAGCTCGCGATGGCAAAGGGATGCCGGGTCGTGGGCAGCGCCGGCTCAGAGGAAAAAGTCGACTGGCTGCAGAACGAAGCAGGTGTGGACGTCGCGCTGAACTACAAGACGGTCGGCAACCTGCAGACGGCTCTTCTGGAGGCGTGCCCCGACGGCATCGACATCTACTTCGACAACGTGGGCGGAGATCATCTCGAGGCGGCGTTGACGGGGATGAACGACTTCGGGCGCATCATTGGCTGCGGCAGCATCTCCACCTACAACGCGACCGCGCCTGAGCCCGGCCCCCGCAACCTCTTTCACATGATCGGCAAGCGACTGTTGTGGAAGGGCTTCATCGTATCGGACCACGTCGATCGCTTCCCGGCATTCGCGCAGCACATGGGCCGGTTGATCGCGCAGGGCAAGTTGGTGTGGCGGGAGACCGTGCACGAGGGCATCGAGAACGCGCCTCAGGCATTCATGGGCCTCTTTTCGGGTGGGAATGTGGGCAAGATGATCGTGCGGCTGGCGCCGGACGCGTGAACTTCGGCGTCTCGCGTCGAATGCGTGTTCGCGGCTCGGCACGCTTGCGCCCAGCTCGCCGGTGCGGACCGGGATTGGCGGCCCTGCTAATGACGACCGCGGCCGCGGCGCCCTCGAGTGCTCAGACAACCGCGAGCTTCATCGTGGAGAGCCCGACGATGCTGACCGGCGTCCTGATGCCCCGCGACTACAGTCCGGACGGGCGAAACGTCTCTCCTCCGCTCACCTGGCGGGGGTTGCCCGAGGGAACCCGCCAGATAGCGGTGCTCTGCCAGGATCATGGCGCAGGCCGCCCGCCACCCTGGGTACACTGGATCATTTACAACATCCCCGGAAACGCCACCGGGCTGCCCGAAGGAGTCCCCTTTGATCCGTCCGAGCGCATGCCTGATGAGATCGCCGGCGCCACGCAGGGCAACAACGGTTGGGGGCTACCCATGTACCGTGGGCCCGCGCCGCCCGGGACATCACTCCACCACTATCACTTCGCCGTGTTCGCATTGGATACGGAGCTCGATCTACCACCCGGACTCACCCGAGACGAGCTGCTCGAGGCGATCGAAGGCCATGTCATCGGGCTGGGCAGCATGGTACCGCTGTACCAAAGGCAGCCCTCCGGCAACGGCCCTCAGTTTCCGTCCTGATTCCAGAGGACTCCGATGAACGACGATGACGCTCGGGAGAAAAACGACTCTTCTGTGATCTCCCGCAGAGATCTACTGCGCACGGCCGGAGCCGCCGGCGCCGCGGCGCTGGTTCCGCATTCCATAGCGGCGGCCGCTCCCGCCGAAGCCATCGAGGCCGGCGCCGCAGCGCTACCCGGACCGAGCATCGCCACGGCTCCGGCACCTACGGGTCCGTTGATGAACCTGACCGCCCGGGAGACGGAGATTCTGAGCGCCATGGTGGACCGGTTGATTCCCTCCGACGAGCTCGGCCCGGGGGCCCTCGAAGCAGGCGCTCTGCGTTTTATCGACCGCGCGTTGAGCGAAGCGGAGTCGGACTCGGCTGGTGCGTACCGCTCAGGCCTCGCGGCGCTGGACCGCTATAGCCACTACTCGAGAGGTGCCGCCTTCGTCGAGCTTTCGGCGACAGATCAGGACTCTGTTCTCATCGACCTGCAGACGGGCGGCGCTACCGGAGCCAACGTCGGATTCGTGGGGAGTTCGGGCTCGTTCTTCAACATGGTCAAGAGCCATACCTGGCAGGGGACCTTCGGTGATCCACACTACGGTGGCAACGTGGACTTCATTGGCTGGGACCTCATCGGTTATCCCGGCGTGCGCCTGCAGGTCAGCGAGGAAGATCAGCGGGCCTTGGAAGCGGACGAACTGACACCGGTCCGCAGGTCGGCGTATGACTACGCCACGTTCCGGGCGGACCAGTGAAGCCGCGCGCGGGAAGGAGGTAACCGACATGGCGACTCAACTTCGCGGGACCGATGTAGTCATCGTCGGGCTGGGCGCAGCGGGCGGCGTGGCGGCGTATCCGCTTGCCGAAGCCGGGCTGGACGTCGTCGGCCTGGAGGCCGGCACCTGGCTGGACCGCAGAGATTTCGCCCCGGACGAAATCAGGAACAACTACCGCGATTGGCCGATGCTGATCGACAAATGCGAGCAGGAGCGACCCACGTCACGAGCCACTTCTGAGACCACCGCCCGTCGAGTGGGCAGCCATCCCATGATGAACGCTGTGGGTGGGACCAGCTTGCACTACTGGGCTCAGAGCTGGCGTCTGAACCCGTGGGACTTCCGGGTCGTGAGCGAGACCACTCGTCGCTATGGCAGGTCTAGAGTCCCACTCGGTTCGACGGTCGAGGACTGGCCTTTCGGTTACGAGGAGCTGGAGCCGTTCTATGACCGGGTCGAGCGCGAGGTGGGCGTGTCAGGCCAAGCCGGCAACGTTCGCGGCGCCATCGACGGGCGCGGCAACCAGTTCGAGGGCGCTCGTGCAAGGGAGTTCCCGATGCCGCCCCTCCGCTGGACTGCCTTCAACGAGCGTATGGCTGAAGCGGCGCGGGCCCATGGATGGCACCCGTTCCCCGGGCCGGCGGCCATCAATACCGAGCGCTACCAGGGCCGCCGCGGCTGTGGCTACCACGGATTTTGCAGCAAGGGTGGCTGCCCGATCGACGCCAAGAACGCCACGCATCTCACCACGATTCCCAAGGCGGTCGATACCGGGAACCTGAGGGTGGTGACTCAGGCTCACGTGACCACGGTGCAAGTGGACGCGGACGGACGCGTCACGGGCGTGAACTACGTGTCGGGCGGCACGGAGTATTTCCAGCCCGCCAAGGTGGTCCTGCTCGCCAGCTACACTTACGAAAACGTGCGCATGTTGCTGCTGTCCAAGTCCAACGCATACCCGGACGGACTCGCGAACAACCGCGGGCAAGTAGGGCGCCACTATTTGAGCCATCACCAAGGGGCGGGCGTGACCGCGCTCTTCCCCTACGACCTGGATGCCTGGTACGGACTTCCGGCTCAGGGCGTGGCGGTCGACGATTGGGCAGACGACAACTTCGATCACACCGATCTCGACTTCATCGGTGGCGGCAACCTCTGGGCCATGTCCGACCGCCGCCCCATCTCCGCGGCGGGCATGAGCACGTTCGGCCGCGGCCGCAACTGGGGCTCCGCCTGGAAGCGATTCATCCGCGAGAACTCCGACCGCTCCCACTACTTCTACATCCAGAAGACAACGCTGCCATACGAAGACAACTACCTAGACCTGGATCCGGGCGTCACCGATCCGTTGGGGTTGCCCGTCATTCGCATAACCGGACAGTACAAGAAGAATGAGCTGGCTCTCGCGGCATTCATGCAGGATCGAGCTGTGGAGTGGTACCAGAAGGCTGGAGCGACGGAGATCGTGCGCGGCGGCCTTGGAAATTCCATGGGTGCTTCGACGCACGCGTACGGTGGTACTCGTATGGGAGACGACGCCGAAACCAACGTCGTAGATCGCTGGGGCTTCTCGCATGAGGCGCCCAACCTGGGTGTGCTCGGCGCCTCGGTGATGGGCACGAGCGGCGCGCGTAACCCAACGCTCACCGCACAAGCGCTCTCCTGGCGTACGGCACAACACCTCGTCGAGAGCTGGAGCGACATCGCCGAGTAGAAATTCGATTTGCCGTGAGCCGTTCCAAGCCGTAGCCTATCGGTCGGTTCCTGCACGATTTTGCCATGCCCTACGGGAGATGGATGATGCCGAAGCGCCCACTGATGTTCGCCATAGCCTTGGTAGTGTCGGTTACGGCCCTCGCTTGTGCCGCCGACGCGCTCGACGACATAGCGATGGACACGGAAGGAATGGTTCCGACGTTCGAAGTCGATCCGTTCTGGCCAAAGCCGCTACCTAACCACTGGATCATGGGCGCGACGATCGGCGCAGACGTCGACTCTCGCGACCACGTCTGGCTCGTACAGCGCAACACGCCCGACCAGTTCGCGGGCCGCACCGAGCTCGGCTCGGCACAGGACCCGGTACTCAGCGAGTGCTGCTCGCCGGCGCCGCCCGTGCTCGAATTCGATCCGGACGGCAACCTCGTCGGCTCGTGGGGAGGCCCGACCGATACGGGTGAGTGGGAGTGGCCGACGTCCAACCACGGCATCACCGTGGACCACAACGACAACGTTTGGATCGGCGGCAACGGCGGAGCCGACGCGCACATCGTGAAGTTCTCGCGTGACGGTCAGTTCCTGGCGCAGTACGGCCAGTCAGGGGCGCGGGCACGCGACGGCGGCGGCTTTGCGGCCAACAGCGACGACGAGACGAGCTTCGGCCGAGTGGCCAAGATCTTCGTCGACGGCGTGGAAAACGAGGCCTATATCTCCGACGGCTACCTCAACCGACGGGTGGCAGTCCTCGACGCCAGCACCGGTGAGATGAAGCGCTTCTGGGGTGCCTATGGCGACGCTCCCATGGCCAGCGAGAATCCGGGCCGGTACGTGCCGGGCGAGACCCCGCCACAAGAGTTCCGCCCACCGGTGCACTGCGCCGAGCTCTCGGTCGATCGCCTGCTCTACGTATGTGATCGTCCGTCGAACCGGATCTCGGTATTCCAGACCGATGGCACCTTCGTGAAAGAGGTGATCATCGCGCCCGCGACCTTGTCGCAGGGCTCGACCTGGGACATCGACTTCTCCCACGATCCTGAGCAGAGGTTCATCTACCTCGCCGATGGCCAGAACATGAAGGTCTACGTCATCGAGCGTGAGACGCTGGAGGTCCTGTACAGCTTCGGCGACGGTGGCCGGCAGCCTGGACTCTTCTTCGCGGTTCACTCCCTCGCCGTGGACTCCCAGGGCAACATCTACACCACGGAGACCTACGAGGGTAAGCGCATTCAGAAGTTCAAGTACATGGGCATGGGCACCGTCTCCGGTAACGACGGAGCAGCGTGGCCGGCAGACCGACGCCGAGGCATGTAACGCCAGCCGAACCCTGGAAGCACGAGGGCCCCACCCGTGAGGGTGGGGCCCTTTTTTTGCGAGGCCGGAGTGAGGCCGTCAGAGCTCGTTCGAGACGCCTAGCGCGACTTCAGCTTGAACACGTAGAGCGCGTTACCGGAGTTGGGGTGGTGAATCTCCGGCGTAATCGCGCGTACGACGTTGCGCGGGCTTCCGCCACCCAGACCGGTCGTTACCGCGATGTACTGCTCGCCACCCGCGCTGAAAGCCACAGGAAAGCCTTGAACCGAGGTGCCGAGGCGGGTCTGCCACAACTCTTCTCCAGTGCGCACGTCGTACGCATGGAAGTAGCGGTCTACATCACCTGCGAAGACGAGGCCTCCGTCGGTGGTCAGTGCGCCCGTCAAGAACGCCGCACGCTGCTCCACGCTCCAAAGCTCCTCCATGGTATCGATGTCGTAGGCCGCCAGCTTGCCGATCTTGCCGTCGCTGTCCGGCATCGCAAACCACGTCCGGTCGGCTGCGACGCCCCCCGAGCCCACCTGCAACGCCATCTCACGCCCCGAGATGTTGAGGCAGGTCTGACTCAGGGGAATGATGAGCGAGTTCGTAGGCGGGTTGAACGACATCGCCGGCCAGTTGTGGCCGCCAGCCGTGCTCGGGCACACTGCGAGCCACTCGCCAACCTTCGCGTCCACGATGTCCTGCCGGTACGTCACGGCGCCCGTCTTGGAGTCGATCTTCGTGAAGATGTTCTGATAGACGGTTTCTTTGTGGTCGAGGTACTGGCCGGTTTCGCGGTCGAGCTTCCAGAGGATTCCGTGCTTGCCGATGGTGAAGAGCAGTTTCTGCCCGTTGCTGTCGACCAGAACCTGCTCGAAGACCTCGTCGAGATCGAGCGCCTCTCCTGGTACGTGCTGGCGATACCACACGATGCGCCCGTCGTCCGGATCCAGCGCGAGCGTGGAGTTGCTGTAGAGCGCGGCGTCCTCCGTGGTCATGCCACGACTCGCGGGTACCCACGGCTTGGGCTGCGCCGTGCCCCAATACAGCAGATCGAGCTCGGGGTCGTAGCCACCCGTGATCCAGGCATCGACGCCGCCACGCAGTTCGAAGGGGATGTCGCCCCACGTGTCCCCGCCGGGCTCCCCGGGACGCGCGATCGTGAAGGTGCGCCACAACTCCTCGCCGGTTTCAGCGTCGTGCGCGGTGATGAAGCACGACTCCTCGAAGAAGCGCGTGCAGCCATTGATCCCGTTGATGACCTTCCCACGCGCGACCAGGGGTCCCGCGACGTTGGTAAAGCCCTGTCTGAAGTCCGCGACGTCCGTCTCCCAAACGAGCTCACCCGTCTTGGCGTCGAGCGCGACCAACGCTGCGTCCTTGGTGGGCACGTAGATCTTGTCACCGTAGATCGCGATCGAGCGGAGCTGCGTAAATCCTCCCCCACGGAAGCCCTCAGGGAAACCACGGCGGTACTCCCACAGCAGGTTTCCGGTCGCGCCGTCGAGCGCCTGAATCGTGTTCTCGGGATTCGTGAGGTAGATGACACCGTCGCGAACCAAGGGAGTCGGCTGGCTGACCCCGGCGTCCATCGACCAAACCCATGCCAGTTGTAGGTCGGCGACGTTGCCGCGATCGATCTGGTCCAGCGGGCTGTGCCCCCATCCATCATAGGTCCGGCGGTACATCAGCCAGTCGCCCGCCGCGGGGTCCCTCAACTCCTCGTCGCTCACCGACTTGAAGTCGACAATGGCCACATACGTCGACGTACGGCCCGGCCGTCCCCCGATGCCGCGACCGCGACCGCCCGGAGCCGGAGCGGTACGCTCCGGTGGCGAGCCGGTAGCGCCATCGAGCGCGCCTTCCTGGGCGACGGTCAGGGGTCGGGCTCCAGCCGGAAACCCGTTCCGCTCCAGGATGTACGCGACGACACCGGCATAGACGTCGTCTCCCAGCGAGTCCTCGTCGTCCGGCGGCATGGTGGTAGCGACGCTGAACAACTCGCCTACGGAGCGGCCGCCCCAGTAGCTGAGGAAGTTCGGCCCGGCGAGCTCGGGTGCCTCGAAGGAGCCCAGCATGGTCTCCAGGTGGCACTCCGCACAGTGTTGCTCATACATCATGCGGCCGGCCGCGGCCTGGCCCACGGTGAACGAGACGGACTCTTGCGCCAGGACCAAGCCTGGAAGCGTGCCCAGCGTGACGAGAGCGACGTGCACGGGCTTCATTCGTTCCCTACCTCCGAGGCAGATTCAACGGACTGGGTGGGCATGATCAAGAAGCTCAAGTGGTCGCCTGGTGAGACCGGCATGGTTTCGCTGCGAAAGCCACCTCGGCCCACGAAGTCGACCTCGAGTTGGACCTCCTCCGCGAGCCACCTCATCTGGAACGTGCGCGACGTCTTCCCCACGACGAAACCAACCCGCCGCCTGGACGTGTTCCAGTACGCGTAGATCGTGGCATCCCGGAAATCTCGGTTCTCCACCGTGAGACGTACGTCCTCGTAGCCCGAATCCGACCCGTTGCTTGCGGGCGCCGTGAATGGGTTGGGGCCGCCGCCCGCACAGCCCGCGACGGTCGAAGCGATGAGAAGCACGGAAACGGCGAATAGCATTCTCATGACGTGCATCCCCTTCCACCAGGCTACGAAAGTGGCGGATCGCCAAGCTATCTGGCGGGCAGATCCCGGACAAGCTGGAGGTCTCTCGACGCCGCATCGCCGCGGACATCAGTTGTTCAGGGCGCCGTTATTGATCCAATTCTTGATATTGGTGAGATCGATGCTATCGAGCGAGGAACCGAAGGGCATGGTCAGTCCGATGCGTTGGCGACCCTCCAGCCTAATGACCACGTAGCTGTTGGTGGCGTCAAAGGGCTTGACGAGTACATACTCCGACTCGGCTCCCGGCCACCACGTTCACCAGGTTTCCGTGATTCTCCGGGGCATTGGCGCGAAGAGTGAGACTGCCCTGACC
>Ga0066860_10000665_pt1 | contig 15218 bp, 17 predicted proteins | sample ETN07SmetaG_FD_65601 | JGI IMG/M metagenome (GOLD analysis project Ga0066860, IMG submission 65601) | Marine microbial and viral communities from oxygen minimum zone, Eastern Pacific Ocean - ETNP2014F14-07SV275 | ecosystem: Environmental > Aquatic > Marine > Oceanic ... | reverse complement strand
TCTTGAATTTCCCGTTCCATGCCATCATAGCCTTTCAAAATCAAGGTGGATAGGCTCTGCTTGCAATAGTCATAAGAAATGGCCTTCAGGATAATCAGTCCTGTTATGATTTTCAGGACCTGGCCGTATTGAGGAAACCCTATAATGAGCCCCCAAATCACCGCAAGGTAGGCAAAATAACCGGCGATGCCATCTATCAGTCTCCCCCATTCGCTGGCCATGCCCTTGGCCCGGGCCAGCTGGCCGTCTACACAATCCAGCACCAAAGTGGCTTCCAGTAGGACCCCTCCCAGAACCAAGGATGCCGGGCTGGCAAAACTGAACGCATAACCGGAAGCAAAACCAATCAGGACAGAAAAATAAGTCACCTGGTTGGGAGTTATCGGGGTGTTTTTCAAAAAGCGTACAATTTGTTGCGCAATCGGATCCTGAATATAGCGATTGACCGGCTCCACCATATCTTCGAGTGCGTGCCCCGGTGTGTCAGGAAAACCCATGTCCTAAAACCATTTCTGTTGTTGATACCATTGAATCGTCTGGGCCAGTCCCCGGCTCAGGTCATATTGGGGTTCAAATTCCACCGCCGCAAAAAACTTTTCCGATGAAGCCGACCACGAGCTTTGCTGGATATCAATCATCCTCTGCCGGTCAAAAAGCGCGGGTTTGGAGCTGAAACTGGCCCATGCCTCAAAGAGCAAGGCTACGGGGTTTAGTATCCCTTCGGGAATTTTCAGGGTTTTCAACCGGACATTCATAATACGCGCGCACTCTTTCGCAACCTGCTCCCATACATGAACCCGGCCATCGGTAACAAAATAGCTGCAGCCTCTCTGCTGTGAAGGGTGGCAAGCGGTGAGCATGGCCTGAACCATATCCGCAACATAAATCAGGGAAAGCTCTTTGCCCGCCTTGCCAATTTGCAGTCCCCACCCTTTATGGACCAATTTAATAAAAGTGAAAAAGTTTTCTTCCCGTGGACCATACACCACAGGGGGGCGCAAAACGGTAACAGGGAGCGAATCCGAAAACCGCAAGGCAATTTCCTCACCCGCAAGTTTAGACTGCCCATAAAAGGTCACCGGTCTACAAGGAGTGGTTTCATCAACCAAGCTACCCTGAGGGCTGGGACCCGTCGCCGCCAGACTGCTCAGGTGGACAATGCCTTTGACTTGGCCTGCCCGTTTCCGGCATTGCTCGTACAAATTCGAACAAGCAGTAGCGTTGACCGCGAAATAGACAGAACGGGATTTCGCCTTGGTCAATCCTGCGCAATGGAAGATGTAGTCCATATCCTCCAAAGCGGGGATTTTGAAATCCGGTCGCGTCAGATCCACCCTGTGAAGATGAATCCGGGAAGCATCCAGCCATTTGAGATCAGAGGATTGCCTCACCAATCCGTGAACCGTGCAACCGGAGGCTAAAAGCTGGTCCACCAGATGACTGCCGATGAAACCATTGGCGCCGGTAACCAGTACCGTAGTGCCTTTAAGATGCGATAGACCGTTCATAGATGCGGTGCCTTTTATAAATTTGTCCTCCCATCCGGTGCATCGGGTCAACAATGCTTTTGTTGTCCGCCAGCAACCAGGACATCTCAAACCATTTTATTTTTTTTTCCACAAACAACCGGAGAGTTTCGTGATAAAACCAGGCATCAATGCCCAGTCTGCGGAATTTTTTCTTCACCCCCAGCATCGGCACCCGGTAAGCGTCAATTTTATTTTTCTGCCATAAAAACCGCGCCCATCCAAAAGGGAAGAGTCTCCCATCCAATTGTTTGAACACCTGGTTGACATCGGGCAGGGCCAGAGAAAAACCTGCCGGCTCACCTTTGACTTCGGCTATTAAACAAAATTCTGGTTGCACAATGGATTTCATTTCCCGTGCAGAAAACTCAAATTCTTTTCGAGTCATGGGCACAAACCCCCAGTTCCGGCTCCATGCCGAGTTATAAATATCCCAAAGAATGGAAATTTCCTTTTCAAAGCGATCGAGATTGAGGCACCTGACGGTGAAGCGATTCCTTTGTTTCAGTTTTACTGCGGCATGCTTCAGGTAATCCGGGATCTGAATCGGGTCCATTTTAAAGGCTACAAGGTCTTGGGCTTTTTGCAGGCCCCATGCCTCAAAATGTTTTTTATAGTATTCCGGATTATAGGGAATGCCAAACATCGTGGGAGAATCAAACCCTTCTATCAGCAAACCGCACTCGTGATTGGTCGACAGGTTCATCGGCCCCATAAGACGGGCAAACCCTCTCTCCTGACACCACTGATAAGCCTTGTCTAATAAAAGATGGGAGATAATCGGATCATCCACCGATTCAAACATACCGAACATGCCGACAGGTTCCGGGTGAAGATCCTGATAGCTCCGGTCATGAATCAGAGCGATCCTCCCTACAGGTGACTGGCCCGCATCCACCGCCAGAAAGAGATCGACTTCGGCATGCTCAAAAAAGGGATTGCTGTCAGGATTCAGGAACTGTCTACGTTCCCGGATAAGGGGGGGAACCCAGCATGGCTGGTCTTTATAAATTTTCCAGGGAAGGCGGACGAACCGTTCCAGGTCCCGAGAGGTTTCAACCTTAATGAGGCCCATTATCCCTTGGGGATAATGCCCAGTTTTGTCCCCAGTTTCTTGAATGAGCCGAGAACCTTATCAAGATCTTCTTCGTCATGGACACAGGTATAGCTGGTCCGAATCATGGCATTAAGATGCGGCACAACCGGCGATACCGCGACCCCCGCAAAAATTCCATCATCAAACAGGAGTCTGTTCAAATAAAGCGTTAGAGCTTCTTCTCCTATTTTTATAGGGACAATGGGAATGGAGTTGTTATTTACTTGAAAACCCATATCAAAAAATCCCCTTTTGATATAAGCAGTATTTTCCCGCAAGCGGTTGATGCGTTCCGGTTCATTAATCATGATATCCAGCCCAGCAATGACCCCGGCAACTGATGCGGGCGGCAGGGCCGCGGTAAAAATAAATGCCGAGGCTTTATGGCGGATGAACTCGATGATCTTGGACTTTGCAGAAATAAATCCGCCGATGGACCCCAGGCTTTTGGAAAACGTTCCCATATAAATATCTATTTCGTCTTCCACATTGTAGTAGCTGGCGATACCCTTGCCGTTTTCACCCATGACACCCAGGCCATGGGCTTCATCAACCATGACGTTGGCTCCATAGTCCTTCGCCAGTTTCACAATGGCGGGAAGGTTGGCAATATCACCGCTCATACTGAATACGCTGTCGGTGATAATAATCTTACCTTCAACATCCGAATATTTTTTCAAATAATATTCCAGATGGTCCATATCATTGTGATGATAGCGGACAGTCTTTCCCTGTGCCACGCTACACCCTTCATAGATACTGGCATGGTTTTCCCGATCCGAAAAAGCCACATCCCTCCTCCCCAGGAGACAGGCTATGGTGCCCTGGTTTGCCTGGAACCCCGTGGACATGACAATGGTATCTTCCCGGTTCAAGAAAGAGGAAAGCTCCCTTTCCAGGGTTTTATGCAAATTGAAAGTACCATTGAGAAAACGACTGCCGGTGCAACCAATGCCAAACTTTTCCAACGCATCCCGACCCGCTGAGATCACGCGGGGCTCCTGGGCCAGCCCAAGATAATTATTGGTGGCCACAGAAATGGCTTTCTTCCCGTCAATGACAACATGGCATCCATCAATCTCCTGGACTTCCCTGAAATACGGATAAATCCCCAGTTCCTTGGCCTGCTCCGGAGCAAAATAGCCAAAGCATTTTGCTAGAATCCCTTTTTCCTTACTGCTAGGCGGACGCAGGTGGGAGTTCTCAAAGTCAAATTTCTCCTTTAATAAGGAAACAATTTTGTTCTTCTTCAAATGAGAGGAGTCCTCATTTTCGAACTCATCGCCCAAGGTAAAAGGTTTTGTCATAAGTTTCTCACCAAAAATTTTTAAAAAAGAAAGCCATACTCTACGTCTCGGCATGCTTCCACAACTGGTTTAGCGCAGGAAGCAATCCCGAACAAACAGTTTGACCATACAAGGAATTCTCGCCCTGATCCTGGATCAACCGCCGATGCGCTTCTCTTAACGCGTAATAAGGCAAATCGGGAAACAAGTGATGCGTTGCATGATAGCGAAGCCCCACCGGTGCCCATAAAGGAGTCAGCCATCCATTTCCGGGGATATTAACCGAATCCAGCATTTGGTTCGGGTGGCTCATCACATTTTCTTCGGGGTTTTGATAGCGGTGAGCCGCCAAGGTTCTAATGGAGTTAACCATAAAAATCAAAGCACTAACACAGTACCACAGGAACAGAGCTATAGCTGGAATAATTTTTGCTACGGTTGCCCCTATAAAAACCCAGGCAACCAGGCACGCCAGAAACTCCTGAATTTTCCAATCTTCCACATTCTTCCAGGAAGACTCCGGCCGCCGGTAATCCAAATCGATGATCAACGCCGACATCCTGGCCATCAAAAATGTTCTCAGCCTTTTATTGATCAGGGATAGAGGTGCTAAAACCAAAAAACGCGCCAAAAATAAAATGGGCACCAGAAACGAAAACAGAATATGAATGACAATCCATTCCTTTCCCTTTAAAGCGAAAGGGAAATATTCTCCATCTTTTCGGGTTCCATAAAAATTCTGTTTATGGTGATCGAAATGAACGGACTGATAAAGAAAAACAGGAATCATAAAAGGGAAACCACAAAGCATATTCCAAACCCAACGGAATACCTTGAAGGTTCCCTTTTTGAAATGGGCAATCTCATGGATGAATAAAACTGCCCGATACAACGCCAGGCAGGAGATGCCGACAAATAAGATTTGCCGGAAAGAAAAAGCCGCCGCCGTCAGGGCCAGTGCAAAAGTTCCCCATCCCAGAAGGGCACTGAATAAAAAATCCAACCAGTAAATGAGAGGGTCGCGCCGGAACAGATCTTTCACCAGTTCTCTCGCCCTACCTACCAGAAAATCCACCTGCTCCTGCGGAAATTTTTCATGAGCCTGTTCAGTCAACACGAGTGTCCTGTCTGCAATGATGGATTGGAGTTCGGTGTCCCTGGTAATTCGACACTTTATGGCAAGGCAATTCGCGGTCCCGTCAACAATAAGGGCCGCTCATGGCCGGAGGCAATTTTCAGAAATTCCCTTAATTTTTTTCCGCACAGGAAACGCACAGCACATTTTCCGGCATAAGCATGATACGGCCTTCTGGAATCGGATTGGAACAACGGACACAGATGCCAAAATCCGGCAAGTCAACTTTGCTCAGGGCTTTTTCAAGCTTGACCAGTTTGACCTGGGCCGAATTTAGAGAAGCCTCGCTAATGCCCTGACTGCTGATAGCCTCCATGCGGGTAAGGCGGCCTATGGCGTTGTCTGGTGCAACCGGTTTGGAAGTTAAAGTAAAACTTTCAATCAAGTGCTTTTGCACCTCGATCTCTTCAACGATTTTCTTTTTCAGTTCGGCCCGAGCTTCAGCATCCATAAGCGATCCTACCACTAATGCGCGAAAATCAGGCTATTTTTGATCTGGAAGAAATCCAGACATAGCACATCTCTGCGCCAACAGGGGCGTGAAACGACCGATATCCCGGGACAGGTCTTCCATAAACTCATGGGCTAGATTCTGATCTTCAAAACATTCGTAAATATCATCCAGAAACCCTCCCCGCAAAAGCGGATGTTCCAGAAAATCCTGACCCGGTCCGGTAAAAATTTCTAACGGCCATTCGGTCACCTCGACCCGTTCCAAACCCAGTTCCTCCAGCCACTTTTTTGCCTGGTTGGCAGAAGGGCGTTCTTCTATGTATTCGGCCAAAGCCTTTCGTTCTTTAGCCAGGTTCCTGGATTTCATTTCCTCATCCACGCAAACCCATAAAGAGTCGAACGTGCCCAACGATGGGAACGTCAGCACTATTTGTCCGCCTGGTTTTAGGAATCGAACCAGGTTCTTGAGAGCTTCAAAACGATTCGGGCGAAAAAACATGAAAGAAAGGTTTCCAGTAATGCGATCAACAGGGGGAAGCGTTTCAGGTAAAAAGCGCATATCTCCGACTTCAAACTGCAACCAGGGCATGTGCGGGCCTTGAATCGACCTGGATCGAAGCACTTGCGCCTGATGAATGTCCACAGCCAGAACCTTACCTCCGGGTCCCACCTGTTCTGCCAGATGAAACGCGGGAATTCCCCCTCCTGCGGCAATGTCCAACACCGTATCGCCCGGTTGCAGTTCCAGATGGTGCATCAACAGTTCTGCAAACGGGGTGGACCAAGGGTCATTTTCGGGCAAAGGCCAGGACGGGGTCATAACATTCCTTTCAATTTTTATTCAACCACCAGCTAATCCGGTTATTATTAAGACAATATTATTCTACAGAATAAACGATCACGAATGAACAATTTTGCTGATGACAGACACTCATACGCTCTCTGCCTTATCGGTCATGGAAGCCGGGACCCGGAAGGCATTCAGGAATTCCTCACCCTGTGGAAAAAATTGCGTGAAAGAAAATTTTGCCGAACTACGGAATGCGGTTTTTTGGAATTTGCCAAACCCACTGTCGCCGAAGCCTTGTCCGCCTGCCATCTGGAGGGCATTAAGCACATTATTATATTGCCCGGCATTTTATTGCCCGGTGAACACAGTCAAAGGGATATCCCGAATGCTATCGGCAAAGTATTCCGGGATCATCCGGAAATCAATATTTATTTTGCCGAGCCTCTGGGAACCCAACCTCAAGTTATGGAAGTCTGCCGGGAACGCATCGAGGAGGCAGAAAATTTTTCCAAAAAATTCATTTCCCCGCCTGAGACATTGCTCATGACCGTTGTCCATGGAAGCCATGACACAGATTTCAACTCCCAGGTCGAAAAAAACTTTCATTTATTTGGCAAGAAAATGGGTTTCGGTAAAACCGTTACCCATTTTGCTGGGACATCTCAACAGTCCCTGGAAGACACGCTGGAAAAACTCATGCCGCAAAAATTTCACCGCGTCATTCTATTGCCATTTTTTTTGTTTGCGGGAGTCTGGGTCAAACGGGTGCACGCCCTCGCCGATACTTTTCAAGGGAAATACCCAAATACAGAATTTCTAAAAACCTCCTGCCTCAAACATCATGAATTGATTGTGGACTCGCTGATTCAACGGGCCCGGGAAAGTATTTCTAACAAGTAAATAGGATTGCAAGTTAGACTTGCAGGGCTGAAAACGAACAACCTTCCTGGGAGGCTAAATCATGAATGAGGAACTGACAAAAAAACCTTGGGCCTCTGGCTCCGTTAGCCGGAACCTGGGAGGGCGATAAGGGCGATGATACGGCCCCGGACGATGATCCAAGAGAAAGAGAGATCAATAAATATCGTGAGCGGCTGGTGCTGGATCCATTCGGGCCGGTGAATAACCACGCGCAGGTTCTTTACGGGTTGAGGTATTCGACCACGGCATGGCGGTTGAAAGAGGAGAGCCCCTTTCATGAAGAACTTGGATACTGGCTTTGGGACCCGGCAGAGAAACAGGTAATGCGATGCTTCATGGTGCCCCGCGGGGTAACGGTGATCGCGGGTGGCACCGTGGAACCAGAAGCCAGGGAGTTCCACTTGGCTGCAGAGGTGGGCTCCGAAACCTACGGCATTTGTTCCAACCGATTCCTGGACCGGGAATTCAAAACGGTTCGTTATGAACTGAAGGTCGCCATCCACGATGCAAACAGTTTCAGTTACGAAGAGGATACTCAACTCCAGATCAAAGGTCAGAGCGAATTGTTTCACCACATCGACAAAAACACCCTAATACGTTTGCCCTCTTGAATTTAAAACCGCTAACGTTCCCTATGCGGGGCACACCCCACCAAATCTCAAAAAGTTCCTACTTGAAATTTTTGGAAGTCATAAAAGAGAAAGAAAAACCGGGGGGATCAAAAATTTCCGCAGGGGAATTCGAAATCAGGCCCGGCGACCACCCCATCATTCCCATTATGGTCGGTGACGCGTCAGCGGCAAAAAATATCGCAGATCAATTGTTGGAGGAAGGCATCTACGTGATCGCCTTCAGTTATCCGGTAGTCCCCATGGGCACCGCACGAATCCGTATCCAGATTTCCGCCGCCCACGAAACAGCCAACCTCGATCGGCCGTATCCGCTTTCAAAAAAGTCCAAACCAGTACCCCTCAGCCATCGGCCTGATGAAAACCTGAAAAACCTATACAACCGGGAAAAATTCCTTAACTTTATTGTTTACTAATTTTCAAAGCTCTGCATCAAACGGCATAGGCTACGGGTATTTCATCAATACGGGTTGTATAACAGCGGGTCTTTTTTTCCGCTTTAGCTTTCCATTGCTTTTCCAGCCCCTCTCCAAGAAATTTGATCGTGCCAGAACCCATCGCGTTATTGATTCGATCAATAGCTTGCATAAGAGATTTGGAGTGTTGCGGGGTCCCCATATTATCAAACAAGCCCTTCTGCTGTTGGCCGGATGGCGACAAATCATCAAGCAAGACACCTGCCTTCTTGTAAGCAAAACCGGGTCTATAAATACTCCTCAACCCGGCGAGTGCCGTATTGATTAGCATTCGTGTATCATCGGTGGGTTCTGGCAAAGGCACAAGACGACCCGGGCTATATTGCGGCTCTTTCTTTTTGAATGGATTAGTATGGATAAAGACGTAAACCTGAGCCGCAACCGATCTTTGGCATCGCAACTTTTCGGCGGCACGTGTGATATACGAAGTGACTGCTTCGCTAAGTGCGCTCAGTGAAAATACGGGGGCACCAAACCCTCTTGAGCAGATCAATTGCTTCTTAGGGGGAGCGATTTCCTCCAGCGGGATGCAAGACTCTCCGTTCAGTTCTCTAACTGTTCGTTCCATCACAACGGAAAACTGTTTCCGAAGTGCTCGGGGCGATGCCCGTTTGAGATCCAGGACTGTATGGATACCGAGTTCGACCAGCCGTTTTTCAGTACGCCTCCCAACACCCCACACCTCTCCCACAGAGATCTCAGAAAACAGGCCATCCAAAGCATCCGGCTTTACAGTATTGAGATCGCATACGCCATCAAAAAAAGATCGTTTCTTTGCTAGATGGTTGGCGAGTTTCGCAAGGGTCTTTGAGGCTCCGATTCCAATGCATACGGGCAGGCCCACAAATTTGTTGATCGTTGATCGAATACGCTGACCATAGTCGGTGAGAGCCAAATGCTTGAATCCGGTTAGATCAAGAAAGCACTCATCGATTGAGTAGACCTCCTGATCGGGACAGAACTCGGAAATGATTTTCATCACCCGATTCGACATATCCGCGTAGAGCGTGTAGTTACTGGAAAATGTACTGATCCTGTGGTATTTGGCCAAGCTTTGAACTTTAAACCACGGCACACCCATCTTGATTCCCAAATCCTTTACTTCCTGTGATCTTGCGATAACACATCCATCGTTATTGGAAAGAATGATAATCGGTTTTCCCTTTAGCGCAGGATTGAAAACTCGCTCACAAGATGCATAAAAATTGTTGCAATCGACCAGCGCGATACTTCGGTTCACTAAGGCCATAACTTGTGAATTGCCCAACGGACAACCCCCCAAACTTCCAAATCATCTTCAGGGCCGACAATAATATCCTGATACGCGGGGTTGGCGGCTTTTAACATATAACCCTTCTGACTATGCACCAGTTGTTTAACGGTAAACTCACCATCAATAGCCGCAATCACGATATTGCCATCCTCTATCGGTAAAGAGCGGTCTACAACCAGTAGGTCATTGTTCAGGATGCCAAGCCCGGTCATCGAATCACCCTGGACTCTTAAAAAGAATGTTGCCTCCTTGTGTTGAACAAGATGCTCGTTGAGATCGATACGGTTCTCTATATAATCGTCTGCCGGGGACGGGAAGCCGGCCGTTATGGCAGAAGTGAATACAGGCCATTCGCCAGAAGATGGCTCCGGTTTGAGACCGATCAGGGAAAGAACGCTCTCTTTGCGATCATTTTTCAAATCAGATGTTTTCATCTTCCATACTTCCGAATCAGACCGACAACCACCCCGAATATTTCAAGACTTCCATTTGGTCGAATGATGGAATACGCATCATTGGCCGGCAATAGAACAGGTTTCCCTCGCTTGTTGCCCAGGGTTTTGACCGTAAATTCACCATCGATGATGGCAACGATAATGTCTCCGGTGTTTGCTGTAGAGCGAACCTCAACCACAACCACATCTCCCTCGTTGATGCCGGCATTTACCATAGAGTCTCCCTGAATAGGAACCAGAACGGTCTTGGACGGTTTATTCACAAGAAACTGGTCAATCATGAAAGGATCAGCAGTGACATCGGACACAGAGGTGGGAAGCCCTGCTACAACCGGTGTATCAGAGAGATTTCTTTCGAAGAAGCGTTCATCCGGGACCCACACCTCATCCGGAGTGCGCGTCAAATATCCTTGCCCTGCAAGCCGCAACAACACCTTATTAACAGCAGATTTTGCAGCAAGTCCCAAAACAGCACATAGCCGTGTATACGAAGGAAAACTATGATACTTCGCGTAATAGTCCTGAAGCCTCACTAGATACTCTGAGTCTTTGCCAGCCATATTATAATTTGGAGTTCGATTATCCCCTGCATACTAGAGAACGCACGTTCTCTTGTCAAGGGTGGGGTTGTATTGCGGCAAGAGGAGAGCTAACGTTATCGAAAAAGGGCATATTAAAACTACCACCCACCTTGAGATATGTGCGGACGATACACCCTGAAAAAAACTAAAAACGAACTTGAAAAACAATTCAACATTGTCGATTCATCCATCAAAGTCCAACAGCGTTTCAACATTGCCCCAACCCAGATCGTGCCCACCGTCATTGAAACCGGCAAGGGAAATGAATTGCACGGCTATCGATGGGGTTTGATTCCACATTGGGCGAAGGACAAATCCATAGGCAACAAATTGATCAATGCAAGGGCCGAAACGGTTCACGAAAAACCGAGCTTCAGAAAATCATTTAAGACCCAACGCTGTTTGATACCAGCAGACGGATTCATCGAATGGAAAAAACAGGGCAAGGAAAAATACCCGCATTATATCTCTCTGAAATCCGATGCTGTGTTTGCGTTTGCGGGGATTTGGGCGGAATGGCGTATGGAAGAGGAAGTGATCCGGTCTTGTTGCATCATCACCACAGAAGCCAATCCCTATTTGCAACCGATCCATAACAGAATGCCGGTAATCCTCAATCCAGAAGACTACAGCATCTGGTTGGCCCCTGTCGAAAAAACCGAAACGTTAAGATCATTACTTCGCCCATTCCCGGAAGATCAAATGAAAGAATACGAGGTTTCAAGGGAGATTAATTCACCTGCAAACGACCGGGCAGAATGCTTGACCCCCTGCTAGTCAAACCAGCATAGAAAATGGGTGAGGGTCCAAGGTGTTGCCGCTTAACATTTGCGCTTGGATAGACATAGGGGAATGATGTCCATGAGGTTTATTGATATGCTATTAAGGAAGAGTCTTCCAAAATTTGACCATGGATAAATTATGTTTTATGGGTTTGGGCACCGCCAGCGCGAATTGCTTGAGAAGTTGTTAATCAAGAAAAATGGCCTCACCATTGACGACCTTGCCAAGGAATTTGAAAAGGCCTGCCAGAAACTATAAAACTATTTAAATACAATATCTTAATCGAACCTTGTGCTGGAGTTTATTTACATGGAGCGAGTCCGAGTATTGCCAGAGAGGATGAAAAACACTATTAAATCACCCGGCTACAAGGTGAGACACGGTCCAACCCGCTCGCTGTGAAGATAAGCGGATTGACGAACAAGGTGTATAATAGAGTCCGTCCATAAATCCTACAGAGCGACCACCATGTCCAAAAACAGGCAAACCGTGTTGGGATGGGTTTTTATCCTGTTCCTGCTTTTTTTATGGGCCAGTCCGGCCTGGGGAACGGTTTATAAATGGAAGGATGAAAACGGCAGCACGCATTTTACCGATAACATAACCAAAGTCCCACCCGAATTCAGGCCCCACCACACTAATAAGAAACCCCGACCGAAAAAGAAAACGGAAAAGCCTAAAACCAGCGCCAAACAAAACTTCAAACAAAGGGGCGCTGCATTTGGACAGGGAAAGGAAAACTTCGAGGAAATGGAACAAATGGGTGAAGAGTTGGCCAGGGAATTGGAACGAAGTATGGAGCAATTGGGCGAAGAACTGGGCAAGGTGTTCAAAAGCGCGGGCGAAAAATACGAACATTGAACGTATAATTATCATGTCCGAAAACAGCCTGACCGGATTGAGATGGATTTTTATCCTGTTCCTGCTTTTTTTATGGGCCAGCCCAGCCTGGGCAGTGCTTTATAAATGGAAGGATGAAAACGGTAGCACGCATTTTACCGATGACATCACCAAAGTCCCCCCCCGAATACAAACCCCACCACACCAACAAGAAACCCCGAGCCAAAAAGGAAACCGGAAAACCTAAAACCAGTACCGACCAAAACTTCAAACAAAGGGGCACTGCATTTGGACAGGGAAACGAGGACTTCAAGGAAATGGGAGATGCGCTGGGCCGGGGAATGGAACAAGGCATGGAGCAACTGACCGAAGGTCTGGTCAAAGCGTTCCAGGATATGGGCGAAGGATTGGGAAAGTTTATAAAAATCGCAGAAGCCAACAAGCCCGACATGGAAAAGACCAGCTTCAGTAGTAAAAAAGAAGAAATAACTTACAAAGTGCAACAATTTTTACTCGCCATGTTTTTAATGTGCCAGTTTCAGTTCATCGTGGAGGCTTCCAAAAACTGTTCTGAAGATGGAGTGGAAATCACTGAGGAAAAGAAGAAAGAATTTAAAGATTATGTGAGCGAAATTTCACCCAGCAAAAATTCCCGCACCGATTTGCTAATCCGGGGATACCACAAGCACTCCGGCGAAGTCTGGCAAATCACCCATGAAGGCAAAAGCTCGATAAAAAAATCCCCCGATCAAAATAAAAAGAAGAAGATATAACCTCTTGCCATGAAAATAATCAACAACGTGCCACAACAAACAACAGTAAAAGATTCAGTGTATTACCACCCTTGTTGTAGGCGGTGGCGAAAACTGCCAATATTTACGGTGAAGTGTCCCTTTTTTGGCCCATAGATTAGGTACGGGGCAATAATTAGAAATTTTAATTTGAAAAGTGGTACAACTTACTGAACTGATCACTTCAACAAGCAAAGGAACTTATGCTTGGTAACATAAAGCTCCGGTTGTTTCTTCTAGCACCACTCGCACTATTCGTTGCCTCTGATGTTTCCTGGGCGGGAAAGCTTGAGGTCACACAAGCTATTCTGGACATCGCACCGCCTGAAAATGAAAAAACAGCATTAACTAAAAAACGCTTCAGTGATAAGGACAGGATTGATAATAAGGATGGCAGTATAGACCTGTCTAAAGCGAACCCTAACGATAAGGACAGCTGTTTCCCCATTCTCTATGGAGAAAGAGAACCTATTTCACTGGATTTTCAAAATGCCAATATAAGAAATCTTTTCCGAATAATCTCGGAGTTTAGTGGGTTCAATGTCATTTTTTCTCCTGAAGTGAGTGGTTCTGTGAATATACGAGTGCTTGACATGCCTTGGAATCAGGCATTGGAGATCATTCTTGCGAACAGTAACCTGGGCCGGGAGTGCTTTGGGAACAACGTTGTGCGTATTGCTAAACGAGAAACCCTCGATGTAGAATTGGCTGAAAAAGAGGAATCCGTACCCCTTCCTAAAAATAGCGACAGCTGTTTCCCCGTTCTTTATGGAGAAAAAGAACTCGTTTCGCTGGATTTTCAAAATGCCAATCTAAGCAATCTTTTCCGGGTAATCTCGGAGGTCAGTGGTTTTAACTTAATACTTTCACCCGGGGTGAGTGGTTTTGTGAATATACGAATGCTGGATGTGCCTTGGAATCAGGCATTGGAGATCATTCTTGCGAACAGTAATCTGGGTCGGGAGTGCTATGTAAAAGGAACTGTGCGTATTGCAAACAAAGACAACCTTCGCAAGGCTCCTAAAATTGCTGGCGCTGAAAAGAAAAGCATACCTCGTTTGCTGGGAAAAGAGCTAAAAGATATTCCGCCTGTTGCAATGGCCATATATAAAAAAATACAGAATGAATACCCTGCACTGCTGGATAAAATGAACCATTTCGAGACCGTGTTCAAAAACAGGGAAATGTTGCAAGAAATGTCTGATGAGGACTATAAAGAGGCTCTGGAAAATTACAAAGATATCCTGAAAGATGTTGGCGAAGTCAAAATAACGCAAACTCCGCTTCAAAAGAATTATCAATCGATACGCCTGACAGGAGTAATTTTGATAAAAAAAGAAAGGGTTGCCTTGTTTGAAACCTCTGAGAATGAAGGTTATTCGGTAAGGAAGGGCGACAGGATAGGTCCGGACTTCGGGTACGTCGATGATATCCAATTAGAGCAGGTGATCGTTGTAGAAAAGGCTCGGGATTATTTAGGCAATACCATAACAAAACAGCATGCTATAGACCTGTATAGGGAATGACCTGCCCCTGTAAGACACTTTCAAAATTAGAATTTCAGCTTTTCTGAATAACTGTCTAATTTCTCACCTCCCCCATCACACCCGAAAACGTCAAAACGCTACGCAATATGCAACCCAAAATCGAAAATGGGTTGCGCTCAAGAAACTCTGAAGGCAAGAGGCGGTTGCAGCCAGTTGCCTCCAAGGGGAGTGGTGGGCCGTCTCGGGATCGAACCGAGGACCTACTGATTAAGAGTTTGTATGCTACTACCCTATTGACATCTTCCCGAACATTCCTTATCCTTCACATATAAGACTTTAGCCCTATTTTAAGGGCTATATCGAGGTTCTCTCTAAAGTCCTATTTTGTCCCGAAATTCCACCAATAGGTGGGACAGGGGTGGGACAAACATAGGCACAACCTTAAATCCACGCTGAGAGGTTTATATGTCAAGCTGGAAGAGCAGTCGGCATAGCGGTGTACGATACAGGGAACATCCCACAGAGAAGTTTCGGGGTCGCCCAAAAAAGTATTTTGTTATCCGTTACAAACGCCACGGGCGGTTGGCCGAAGAAGCCATCGGATGGGAATCAACAGAAGTCAACGCCCATAAGTGTGCAGACATTCGGAACCAAATTCTGTCTAACATCAAGACAGGTCGAGGCTATCAATCGTTA
>Ga0066860_10000656_pt1 | contig 15285 bp, 11 predicted proteins | sample ETN07SmetaG_FD_65601 | JGI IMG/M metagenome (GOLD analysis project Ga0066860, IMG submission 65601) | Marine microbial and viral communities from oxygen minimum zone, Eastern Pacific Ocean - ETNP2014F14-07SV275 | ecosystem: Environmental > Aquatic > Marine > Oceanic ... | reverse complement strand
AATAGCTGCAACGAAGAGTACGAGCATCAGGCGAAGACAAAGGGCCTATAGCTCAGTTGGTTAGAGCGCCGGACTCATAATCCGTCGGTCCCAGGTTCGAGTCCTGGTGGGCCCACCATTTCATGCAAGGTTAGAGGAACTAAGCCAAGCCCTCCGACGCCAATCCTCACTGAGGCCATGATAGGGATCAAATTCATGGTCTTTGCTCCTCAGGATCGAGAAGGCAAGCCTCATACCCATACCGATTTAGTTCATTATCTTATCGATGTCGATTTTTCCCCCGTTCCAGTATGATCCATCTCAACTATGCACGGACACAGAAGTGCCCTACTGTAGCGTGTTGCTCGGAGCTAAGATGTATACAGTGCGAACCAGTTTACTTGTACTTTTCGTCATAATATTCGGCGTCCTGTCGTTAGGGGAAAGCTCCCTGGCCACTGAAGATACTATCAAACTGACATTTCTTGGCACCGGGGCGCCACGTCCATCACTCGTTCGTTATGGCCCTTCTATTTTGCTGGAAGCGGGAGACCACCGACTCCTGGTCGATGCTGGCCCGGGCATGCGAGAGCGCCTGTTTCAGGCTGGTGGGTTCGAATTGCTAACTGACATCGATTTCATTCTGCTGACACACCTGCATTTCGACCATACCATCAGTGTGCCGGGATTGTGGTTGAGCGGCTGGCTGTATGGTCGCAAGTCACCGATGACCGTTTTCGGACCAAGGGGTACGTCCGTAATGATGAATCATTTCCAGGCGGCTTATGCCTGGGATATCCGTTACCGGGAGATTGTTGGCGTGCATAAGGAGGGCTCTGAACTGATTGCACGGGATATTGAGCCAGGTATTGTTTTCGAAAACGACGGACTGAAAATCACTGCTTTTAATGTGGAACACATGCCGATCGACGTAAACACCGGAGAACTTCTGGGACTGGAAGGTGCCACTATGGGTTATCGCATCGACTATAACGGACGCAGCGTTCTTTTCTCGGGAGACACGCGATCGACGCCGACCACGAACATCATCGAACACGGCAAGGATGTCGATGTGCTAATTCATGAAGTGCAGGTGCCTGCTCCCGGGGATACGCCGGAAGCCCGACTTGCCAATGTGAGTCTTTCAGTGCATTCGACACCAGCGCAGGTTGCCGCTGTATTCAGACAAACACGGCCACGCCTGGGTGTTTTTTCTCACATCATCCCGCCCGAACTAAGCTCCGACCAGATTCTCGGAGATACCGATTACGATGGCCCGATGCTGGTGGCCGAAGATCTTATGACCCTAACGATTGGCGACAAGATCACGACAGGACACGCAGGCGGAACCGGCACAGACATATTTACCGAAGCTGACGTTGTCGACAAATAGGGGCCATCTCTCAGATGGTTTTTCAGCTTATCAGTCTCTGAATAATCACTCTGATCGCTTCCGGCTCTTCGCAGCTACTTCTTCACAAATACATAAACTGGCAGCGCCGCCATCAGCAGGATAAAACCATAGAAGACCGTCTCCGCTCCTGCCCCAACGATCACCAACAGTGAATAGGCAAAGGCGAGAGATGCCGTAAGCCTGGCTTTGAATCGGGTGGCAGAAGGCGCATCGCGGGAGAGAAAGAGCAGTGCAGCTATGGATGCAAAGGCCAGCGGTATCAGCGCCGACAATGTTGCCAGCAGAATCATCAGCCTGAAGGCGGCGACCAGGCCTCCGGTGTTATTCATGATGACCAACACGCTGGCGAGGCTGGCAGAGATTAATATTGCCAGCGTTGGCGTGCCGCCCTTGCCCAGTTCCGCAAGCTTTTGCGGAAACAGCTTGTCCAAAGCAACCGCCCGGACTACTTGCCCAACAACCAGGATCTGGACGTTAAGCGTGCCCAGCGTTGCAATGATCGCACCGACTGCGATGAGGGCGGCGCCGGTGCTACCGATGACGGCGACAGTGGCATCCGCGAAAGGGGCAGTCGAATTAAGCAACACTGACGCCGGGACCAATAAGATCACTCCAGTGTAAGCCAGCAGATAGATACCCAGTACCGTAAGCGCCCCCCAAACCAATACTTTGGGGATTGTTTCCCCCGGATCTTCGATATCATCTGCTGGTACCGTGACGCCTTCAAGCCCGGCGAACGCCCACATGACCAGGGTCACACTGGTGGCGATTGCGCCCAGCATGGATCCTCCCGTGGGATTAAGTTCCGGCAAATTGCTGACCGAACCCATGCTCAACCCCAACAGCCCGACAAAGAGCAGAGGTACGATCTTCAGCACTGTCGCCACCACTTGAAATTGGCCCGATGCACGCATGGAGTGAATATTGAGCAAGGTGAGCGCCCAAATGATAGCGAGTGTCGTTAATGTCGTTAACAGGGGGTTACGCGTCAGGGCTGGAATAAAGAAACCCACATACCCCACGCAGGCAACAGCAACCGCAGCGATGGCGGACCAGATTGAGATCCAAAATCCCCAACCGATCCAAAAGCCGATAAAGTCGCCAAACGCTTCCCGACAATACGCGTAGGGACCGCCGATCCTGGGCATCCGACGTGACAGGTCGGCCAGCATGAGAGCCAGCACAATCGCGCCGGCCCCTGTGATCAGCCAGGCGACGAGCCCTATCAAACCATAGGGTGCGAGCAGGGTTGGTAGCAGGAAAATTCCGGAGCCAATGATGCCGCCAACGACCAATGACCAGCCTCGCCAAAATCCCAGCGCTCTTTTATTATTAGACACTCATGTTCTCCGAGTTAAACCAGGGGCAATAATAAGTTAAGACCCTTGGGAGCCCATATTGTGAACTCCGGTGACAATGCACTGTGTCGCGGCAGCAGGCATTCTATAATGAACCTCAGGGCTATACGTTCGGGATACTATCTTATTCACGCCCCTCAAAATACCCTCCATGGGAGTCATCCACTTGGATCGCATAATTGCGGGCCAGTTCGGCTTCTTTGTAGGCATTGGCTTCTGATTTTGAGCAGACCTTCAGCTTTATCAGCTGCGTTAGTAAATGGCCGATATTGCCGTCATCCGAGAGATCTCCATTTTTGATGGCAGCCCGGATCACCGATCCTGTCTCCTGGGTTTGAGTTCCCCTCCTAACAGCCGCATTGTCACATCGGAGACCAGAGCCAGAGCCGCGCTCATGCGGGTCAAATACTGGTAGTACCTGGCACTTTTACTGGTTACGGGGCGACGGGCGCTGAATCCGTTGCTGAGACTCAGGCGCAGTCGCCATCGCTGCATCCCTTGGTGTAAAACCGTTTTCCACTAGGTTACTATTGCCCTGGATTAAGAGAAAACTCACTGTATTCGAATTGGATTCAAGCAAGAGAGAAGCTTGCGATATTTTCCGCCGTTGAAGCGGTGAAACTTAGTGCCAGACTTATGCCCATCACCTTAAAACAAATTCAAGCTGCCGCCGAGCGCATCGACTCTGCGATCATCTGCACACGCTTTGAAAAATCTATCACCCTGTCCACGATCACAGGCGCAGAGTTGTTCATCAAATTTGAAAACCTGCAATTCACCGCTTCGTTCAAGGACCGCGGTGCGCTGAACAAGTTGTTGCAGCTTTCAAAAGCCGAGAGAACCTCGGGGGTCATCGCCATGTCGGCCGGTAATCATGCGAAGGCCGTCGCCTATCATGCTCAGCGCCTGGGTATACCGGCAACCATAGTGATGCCCAAAAATACGCCCAACGTAAAAGTCGAGGATACGCGCAAATTCCAAGCCCGGGTCATCCTGCAGGGGAGCTCTCTCGAAGACGCTTCAGAACACGCCGTTAAACTGGCAGCCTCTGATGGTCTTGCCTTCGTTCACCCCTATGACGATGCACACATCGTGGCGGGTCAGGGCACGGTCGCCCTGGAAATGCTGGCGGCACAGCCCGACCTGGATATTATTGTGGTGCCGGTAGGAGGCGGCGGCCTGATCGCAGGAGTAGCAACCGCAGCCAAAACCTTGAAGAGAGATATCAAGATTATTGGTGTCGAAGTGGCGGGCTATCCCGGGGTTTATGATGCGCTCCATGGGGAAACCGGTCAGCGTGGCGGTAGCACCATTGCCGAGGGTATCGCCGTGAAGCGTCCCGGCGAGCTAGCCATGGAAGTCATCAGACGACTTGTCGACGATGTCGTGTTGGTCTCCGAGGAAGCCATCGAAGAGGCGGTGAATCTTTACATCAATATCGAGAAAACCGTGAGCGAAGGCGCCGGAGCCGCTACGCTTGCGGCGGCATTGATTCATCCTGATTTATTCAAAGACCAGAAAACTGGGTTGATCCTCTCGGGTGCGAATATCGACTCCAGGATACTGGCTTCGGTATTGATGCGCCGACTGGTCAAGAAAGGTCGTATCGTGCGTTTTCTGATAAAGATCGATGATACGCCTGGCATCTTGTCAGATGTTACCGCTCTGGTAGGTGGTCTGGGTGGCAACATTCTGGAAGTTTCCCACCAGAGAATGTTTTCCAGTGTGCCCGTGAAGGAAGCGGATCTGTATTTGACGGTGGAAACTCGCGATGCCACTCAGAACCAGGAAATACTGAAAAAACTGTGTGAGGCAGGCTATAGCACCGAGCTGATCCAGGAATAAGCACTAGTACCGACCTGGGTTTCAATGCGCTTTGAATCGGTTGCACTAATTAGCCCAGTTATACCGATGTAGTAAGCAGTAACAATACACTTGCTGCCACCAGCGCCATGCCGGCGTATTCTCTGCCCGTGATTCGTTCGCCAAAATACAAATAGGTAATCAGCAGGGTAAGCACAAACTCTGTCTGGCCCAGGGTTTTCACGATCGCTGCGTTTTGCAAGCTCATGGCTGTAAACCAACCCACCGACCCGGCCACCGAAGTAAAGCCAATAAAAACGGCGGGCAAAATATTTTGGGCTATCAATCTAAACTGGTGTTTTTCTTTGATGGCTATCCAGAGCAAGCAGATGACAGTCTGCAGTGCAACCATGTAAACCAATACGGTCGCCGCACTTAGAAGGCGCGGCAACTCCAGCCCCAGTGAAGCATCTCTTATCCATAATGAAGCCAGAGCGAAGCCGAGTCCGGCGCCGATGCCATATTTAATACTCTTGTTGTCTACAAGATCTCGCAAGGTGATCTTCCAGTTACTCGCGACCAGCGATCCGAGCACACCAACGGCCACCGCCAGGTAAGCAACGAAACTCAGTGTGGCTGAGAAGAACCAGGCACCGATAATAGCTGTCAGGATTGCTTCGGTTTTTGCTAATGCGGTGCCGACGGCAAAGTTTCTTACCATCAACGCTTTAACCAGGAACACCGTAGCGAATATTTGTGAAACCGCCGCCAGGCTTGCGGAACGGAAAAACGCCCAGTCGGGATCGATTACTTCAAGCTGATAAGTGCTTTTCAAAAACAGAAAGTAGGCCACCGCAAACGGAAGACCGAATAGAAATCGCACCAGAGTTGTCGCTTGAATTGAGATTGATCCCGCAATCTGCTTCTGCCCCGCCGTACGTACCGATTGCATCACGACGGCGACCAGAGTAAAACCTATCCATAATTCCATGGCGCTACTATACGGAGATGACAGCAGACAGACAATCCGGGAGCTGCTTTGCCGCGAAAAGCCCTATCATGAGCTGGATTTTGGGGTTCCGGGGAGCCTATCGCGCCATTATTAGATTTCTCAAATAGCATCCCCTGTGAAGTGATCTGATAGCCAGAATACGTTAAAATGAAGGCTCTGATGGAGTTTAACTACCATCTATCTAGCGGAGGAAATCTCTTGGGCGTAGTGCCATTACATAGGCCAGCGGCCAGTGCCAAGCAAACAAACTGGATTCGTTTCCTTACCGCTGCGAGCTTGTTTGACGGGCATGATGCTGCCATCAATATCATGCGCCGTATTCTCCAGGCCAGTGGCGCCGAAGTTATCCACCTCGCTCATAATCGCTCGGTGCAGGATATTGTCGAAGCGGCTGTTCAGGAAGATGTTGATGCAATTGCCATCAGCTCTTACCAGGGCGGACATATTGAATATTTCAAATACCTGGTGGACAGACTTCGAGAACTGGGTGCTGACCACATCAAAATATTTGGCGGTGGTGGCGGTGTCATTATTCCCGACGAGATTGATGAATTGCATGCCTGCGGGGTGAGTCACATCTATTCTCCTGCCGACGGTCAGAATATTGGCTTACAGGGTATGATCGATGACATGCTGGCAAGGTGCGCAGATGGTGAACAGCGCCCTTCGGCTCCGGACCTGGGAGAGTTGGCAAAGGGAGATCGGCTGCTTCTAACCCGTGCCATTACAGCAATTGAAAACGCTGGCTACTCAAGATCCGAACTTGAAAAGCTCGTCAAACTGGCTGAGAAGACGAGGAATACCCCAACCTTGGGTGTCACTGGAACCGGTGGCTCTGGAAAATCCTCCACCACCGACGAGCTTATTCGTCGTTTTCGTCAAGACAGTAATGACTCGCTGAAGATTGCAGTGCTGGCTATCGATCCGACGCGAAAAAAGACAGGTGGCGCCTTATTAGGCGACCGCATTCGTATGAATGCAATCTCTCATCCCAATATATTCATGCGCTCGATCGCGACACGATCCGCCACGATTGAAATCCCTGAAAAATTAGGCGAGATCTTGTGCGCGCTTAAAGTTTCCCAGTTTGACTTGATTATAATAGAGACCCCCGGCATAGGTCAGGGGGACGCCGGAATCGTTCCCTTCGTCGACACCTCGCTGTATGTGATGACGCCGGAGTTCGGCGCCGCCAGTCAACTTGAAAAGATCGACATGCTCGACTACGCCGACGTCTTCGCCATTAACAAATACGATCGCAAGGGCAGCGAAGACGCTATTCGCGACGTCGCCAAACAGGTACAACGAAATCGAGAAGCCTTTTCGCTGCAGCCTGAAGACATGCCGGTATTTGGGACCATCGCCTCTAAATTTAATGATGATGGCATTACCGCGCTGTACCAGGCAGTGCTCGGTGAACTGCGGCAGCATGGCTTGCTCGAATTCGAATCACAGCTGCCGGCTGTGGATACGAAAGTTTCCAGTCATCGCAGCCTGGTTATTCCTGCGCAGCAACAACGCTACCTGGCGGAGATCGCCGAAGTCGTAAGGAACTACCACGATCAGGCCAGGGCGCAATCCAGGATCGCTCGTGAGAGACAGCAGCTAGTGGCCAGCAAGGCGATGCTGGATGCAAATTCCCTGGACAGCCATAATCTGGATGCCCTGATTGAGGAGAAGGATGCGGCGCTGGATGCCCGCGCGAAGCAACTGCTGGAAGCCTGGCCAAAGCTGGTACAAGACTATTCGGGCGAGGCGTATGTGATCAAGGTCCGGGGCCGTGAGATTCGCACAGACCTGACTCGCGCTTCGTTGGCGGGAACAAAAATACAGCGGGTATCACTACCTAAATATGAAGACCAAGGCGAGTTGCTGAAATGGTTATTACTGGAAAACGTGCCAGGGAAATTCCCCTTCACCGCAGGCGTATTTCAATTCAAGCGCGATTCTGAAGACCCCACACGCATGTTCGCCGGCGAAGGTGATGCCTTCCGAACCAATCGCCGCTTCAAGCAATTATCCGAGCATTCCGCTGCCAATCGCCTCTCCACCGCCTTCGACTCCGTGACTCTCTACGGCTTCGATCCCGCGCTACAACCCGACATCTACGGCAAGGTAGGTAACTCCGGGGTTTCGATCGCCACCCTCGATGACATGAAGGCGCTGTATGATGGCTTCGACCTCTGCGATCCTGCCACTTCGGTGTCCATGACAATTAACGGGCCGGCGCCAACCATCCTCGCCATGTATCTGAACGCAGCCATCGACCAACGCCTCGACCGCTTCGCGCACGAAAACTCCAGGCAGGCAACCGCAGCCGAGCAGGATGAGATTCGAACTTACACCCTGGAAAATGTTCGTGGCACGGTGCAGGCGGATATATTGAAGGAAGACCAGGGGCAAAATACCTGTATCTTCTCCACCGAATTCAGCCTCAAGCTGATGGGGGATATACAGGAATATTTCATTGCCCATCGCGTGCGTAATTTCTACTCGGTGTCCATCTCCGGCTATCACATCGCCGAGGCGGGAGCCAACCCCATCTCACAGTTGGCTTTCACGCTGTCCAATGGCTTCACCTTCGTCGAAGCCTACCTGGCTCGAGGCATGCAGGTTGATGACTTCGCTCACAATCTCTCGTTTTTCTTCTCCAATGGCATGGATCCCGAGTACACCGTAATGGGCCGCGTAGCGCGCCGAATCTGGGCCACTGCCATGCGCTTTCGCTATGGCGCCAATGAGCGCAGCCAGAAGCTGAAGTATCACATTCAAACCTCAGGCCGATCCCTGCACGCCCAGGAGATGTCATTCAATGACATTCGTACCACCCTGCAGGCGCTGATCGCGGTCTATGACAACTGCAACAGCTTACACACCAATGCCTACGATGAGGCAGTCACCACGCCTACCGAGGAATCGGTGCGGCGAGCCATAGCGATTCAACTGATAATCAACAAGGAGTGGGGGCTGGGGATGAATGAGAATCCTAACCAGGGGTCATTCATCATCGAAGAACTGACCGGTCTGGTAGAGGAGGCGGTGTTGCTCGAATTTGAGAACATTTCTGCTCGCGGCGGTGTCCTGGGGGCGATGGAAACCGGCTATCAACGGGGCAAGATTCAGGATGAGTCCATGGTCTATGAACATCGAAAACACGACGGTAGCCTGCCCCTGGTTGGCGTCAACACCTTTCTCAATCCGCAGCCGGCAGCTGCTTTCGATATGGAACTGGCGCGTTCCACCGAGGCAGAGAAGCAGAGCCAGATCAGTCGGCTCGGCGAATTTCAGTCACGGCATAGCGAGCAGTCGGCTGATGCCCTGCAACGGCTGCGCGCGGCAGCGATTAACGATGAGAATGTATTCACTGAATTGATGCATGCGGTGCGCCATTGCTCACTGGGTCAGATCACCGACACATTTTTTGAGGTAGGTGGACAGTATCGCCGCAATATGTGAATCTTCAAGCAGGCCAGATTCTGTCAGCAATGTATAAGCAAAAGGGCGGATTATCCGCCCTTTCCATGCTGCTTGTCCCAGCAGCAAATTACTCGCTTACATTTACCGTGATGTAACCATCGTGATAAAGACCCCCATCGTCGGCCCGCGCCCACAACACGTAAGTGCCGGGCTTGTCGAAGGTAACAGTGACGGCATAGTTTCCATCTTCAGGCACTGGCGGAGGTGTCCACAACGCTCCCCAGGGAGAATTTGCGGAGGTGCGAGTATCTTCCCATGGTTTCGATAGTGGCGGATCGAAACTCACGTCGCCGGCGCCACGGTACACATTCCATGACAGGAACAAGCCATTGATCTTGCCTACTGTCACCCGTATCGGTGGCGTCAGCAGGAGACGATCTCGAATGGAGTCTTCGGTAATAAATGCGGCGGCCAGCGGGCCACCAACGAGCTCTGCAAATCGCCGAGCCTCGGTGACGCGATCTGTTGGTGTAGGCAGGCCATCATCGGCAACGTGTGTTTCCAGTGTTAACGGCTCGCCAACCCGGACTGTGCGAATCACATCGCCCTGCACGCTAACCACCGGTGGTATATTGGACCGGGATTCCGGGCTGCTGGTACCAGCTCCCAGGGAACCCGTCTCAGAGGCGATCACCATGTTATCAACCAGGTAGTCTGGCTTTAAGGTCGCGTAGGCTTTCCGTTCTACGCCGTTTACATTCAGCGTCCACACCAGTTCACGATCACCCCAGTCGGATGGTACCGTTACTTCGAAGGTAAATCGATTGCGTCTCGGCAGGAAATGGGTGGGTTGGCCTCGATCTGCATCACCGGGGCTGAAAAAGTTGCTATCGCCGACGGCCATGTCCGGCTCCTCTTCCCAGTTTTCATTCATATAACCGAACATGAAGTTGAAACTGCCATCGTCGTTTGGCCGCCAACCCTCGTACGCGGGCTCTACGTGACGGCCCTTATTATAAGTATCGGCAAAAACACCCTGTGAAAATATTGCCGCTACCGCAGCGAGTGCAATGATCTTAGTCGTCGAGCTTATTCCTCTATTTACCAAACTGTGCATAACTAATTTGTCTCCCGTAATGCAACTTAATTACTCTACTCTTCCGCAGAGTCTTCCTCATGATTCATATCAGGCGCTACGATCGGTGCCAGACACAGCGGGCATCCTATCACGTGATCATTCGGGCCCAGATTCAGATCGTTGCGCCTCTGCGCCATCTCCGCCATGAACTGATCGTCTGTTAGTTTCACTCGCATACCCAGATCGATAAACATATTGGTAACCGAGCGATTGCCAGAACCCTGCCAATTTCTCGGGTCGGGAACATTGGGGTTGGTCTCGGTGTTGTTCATGTAGCCTACGATGTGCAGAATAGTGCCCTTTGGCAACAGTGGTGCGGCATGATCGGCATAGGCGTAGCCCCTCACCCAGTTATGGTCATAGCCAGTACAGGATAAGGTTTCCACCGTATAGCCCCAGATCGCTTCCAGGCACATACGTTCACCCGGTGCATGCAGGTGGGGCTCGAAGGTAATAATCTTGGTGTGTTCGCTTAGCACGCTGTAGGCATGCAACTCCTGATCCCTTTCATTGCCTGCGATACTGATATCGACACCGTTGCCCAGCCCAACCCTGATGCGCTCGTATTTTGGTTCGTAGCCCAGCGGATGAAATCGAAAGCCAATTTGCAGATGGCCCGTCGTATCTTTACCATTGGAATGTATATGCACGGAATCGGAGACGACATAGGAGTTCGCTCGCAGCAAACGACCGGCATCGGGATCGAAGATATCCGGATTACGCCCCACCTCATGTACCGGCCAACCGGTATTGGTGTCCGGGATTCGCTCGCCGTTCTCATCGAGTTCTGAAGTTCCCCAAATCATGTGATGAAAAATGTAGCGGCCGCCAACGGTTTCCCTACCGGTTCCGGCCTGAAAATCCACATCGTTGACTTCTACAATCTCGACTGATTTTACATAGCGATCTTCCGTGAGTCCGATTGGCACCCTATCGATTTCTCCCCACCAGTCTGGAGTACCGGCAAGTTTGGTAACGGAGTTGGTTGACACAATCAAATCGGGCAGACCCGCAGTCCACTTGATGCTGTCATCGAAAACCAATGCCTCGGGCGCATCACTGGGCTCACCCTTCGGTGTACCGTTACGCGCCCAGCGGGATATAGCGACAATTTCTTCGTCGCTCAGAGAGGGATCGAATTTGTAGTCCTGGATGCCGATGTCTTTTTCCATGTACCAAGGTGGCATGGCACCGGCACGATCTCTCAAGGCCGTCTTGTACTCAATCAGACCCGCAAATGGCGCGACCTGGTCATAGCTCACCAATGGCATCGGCGCCACGCCGCCCTCTCGGTGGCAGTTCTGGCAACTACGCTGCAAAATTGGCTCGATGTCCTTATGAAAAGTGATTTCACTGGATTGTGCGGACGCGATCACTGGCAGCGCCAGAGAGAAGCACAAGACTGCGAATTTCAGGGAAGCAGATACGGTGGAATCGTTAATCTTTAGCATGAATACACTCTCCTCAATGAGGCCCCGATAGCATCGAATGATGCAATTATTATTAGCGTTTGTTGTAACTATCGTACTTTATTCACGGCAGCGGATGTACAGATTATCTGCTTAGGCCCTGAATTTAGAGCTAATTCTAACTGATATCCAGCCGCAACCCCATTAGCTCGCTATTGCTAAGGCTATCCTATTGATATTATTATATAAATTCTTTTAATAAGTGTGCCATCATCAGAATTCCATGGTGACTAATATTGAAAATGGCGCCGCCATTAGTCTGCAGTCGAGATCAAAAACCCGGGCAATACCCGGGTTTTCTTCACTGCGACCAGATCAACGGTCTTACTCTGCGAAGGCGGCTTTTTCCTCGTCGGTAATTTCCTTGATACTCAGCTTGATACGACCCCTGGCATCCAGATCGGTGACTTTTACTAGCACGTCCTCACCCTCCTTCAGAAAATCCGTCACGTTCTCTACTCGCTGTTCCGCAATCTGCGAGATGTGAACCAGTCCGTCCTTGCCGGGAATGATGGTGACGAAGGCACCAAAGTCCACAATACGAGCAATCTTGCCCATGTAGAGCTTGCCGATCTCCGCTTCCGCCGTAATCTCATTAACCATTTCTACCGCCGCATCCCTGGATTCGGCATCTTCGCCATAGATGCGAATACTGCCGTCGTCATCAATATCTACCGATGCACCGGTCTTTTCGGTGATGCCTCGAATCACAGCACCGCCTTTGCCGATAACATCGCGAATCTTGTCTGGGTCGATTTTCAGCATGGCCATTGCCGGCGCATTATCAGACACTGATTCTCTGGCAACCGCGATGACTTTATTCATCTCATCGAGAATGTGCAGCCTGGCAGTATGGGCCTGCTCCAGGGCCAGCTCCATAATCTCTTCGGTAATGCCCTGAATCTTGATGTCCATTTGCAGGGCAGTAACACCTTCCGTTGTCCCTGCCACCTTGAAATCCATATCACCGAGGTGGTCTTCATCACCCAGGATATCGGTCAGAATTGCGAAGCGGTCCCCTTCCTTTATCAGGCCCATGGCGATGCCAGCAACCGGTGCTTTCACCGGCACTCCAGCATCCATCATCGCCAGGCTGCTGCCGCAGACGCTGGCCATGGAGCTGGAACCGTTGGATTCAGTGATTTCTGACACTACTCGAATGGCATAGGGAAAATCATCTTCTGCGGGCATGACTGCGGCCACACCACGACGAGCCAATCGACCATGACCAATTTCTCGTCGCTTCGGTCCGCTCATGAAACCGGTTTCGCCAACCGAGTAGGGTGGGAAATTGTAATGCAACATGAAAGGATCTTTCCTGGAGCCCTTGAGATCTTCGATAATTTGCGAATCACGCAATGCTCCCAATGTAGTAACGACCAGAGCTTGGGTCTCACCTCGAGTGAACAATGCCGAGCCGTGTGCCTTCGGCAACACCCCGACTTCTACTTCAATCGCTCGAACCGCCTTGGTATCGCGGCCGTCTATTCGAGGCTCTCCATCGAGGATACGATTACGCACAGTGGTTTTCTCCAGCTTGGCAAATACATCTTTCACATCACCGTCGCTGACACCGGCTTCTTCGTTGGCCAACTGCTCAATCGCTTGCGCCTGAAGTTCACCGATAACGTCGTAACGCTTCATCTTTTCCGAGATCTGATAGGCTTCGTTAACTCCGGCTGCAAATGTTTCAGCGACCGCTGAACTCAATTCAGCGTTTTCGGCGACCGGCTCCCAATCCCAGGCAGGTTTGCCAGCTTCGGCCTTCAGTTCTTCTATCGCGCTAATCGCGACCTGCATTTCCTGCTGGGCAAATAGAACCGCGCCCAGCATCTGGTCTTCGCTGAGCTGCTTGGCTTCAGACTCGACCATTAATACGGCCGACTTGGTACCGGCAACGACCATGTCCAGTAATGACGTTTCCAGGGTGGTATTGCTTGGATTCAGTACATAACCGCGCTCCGCATCGTATCCAACCCGCGCCGCAGCGATGGGCCCCGCGAAGGGAATACCGGAGATGGAGAGAGCTGCAGACGCACCCAGCAAGCCGGCAATATCTGCATCTTCATCTTTGTCTGCAGAAACGACAGTACAAATTACCTGTATCTCGTTCATGAAGCCTTTGGGGAAAAGGGGTCGAATAGGTCGGTCTATCAATCGGGAAGTAAGAGTTTCTTTTTCTGTAGGTCGTCCTTCACGCTTGAAGAAGCCGCCGGGGATCTTCCCTACGGCGTAAGTTTTTTCCTGGTAGTTAACAGTCAGTGGGAAAAAAGCAGCATTTGGATTCGCTTGTTTTCTTCCAACAACGGTTGCCAATACCTTGGTGGCGCCCATCGTTACTACCACTGCGCCAGTCGCTTGTCGTGCCATCTTTCCTGTTTCGAGAGTGACCGTCTGGCCACCAAATTGAAACGTCTTGGTTACGGGGTTAAACATAATATATTCCTAATGATTTGTGATACGCGACGCCAACTCATCAGGCACCGCGCAATGTCTTCTTGGTTAATTTTTATCGACGCAGACCAAGCGCCTTAATTAAAGCGGCATAGCGTTCAACGCTTTTGCGCTTCAGATAGTCGAGTAATTTTCTTCTGCTATTCACCATGCGAATAAGACCGCGTCGTGAATGGTGGTCGTGAACATGCTCTTTGAAGTGAGTCTGCAATTCATTAATGTTGGCTGTTAACAAGGCTACTTGTACCTCGGGAGACCCAGTGTCGCCATCCCCTGTCGCGTATTCCTTAATGATTGTTTCTTTCTGTTGGGCTGATAAAGCCATTTCATTTCTCCATAATATGCGGTTAGACCAAGTCGTTGACAGCTATTTCCACTAGTTCTTTTAAAACCAGATATTCAAGCCGGACGACACCAAATCCTTTTAAAATCAGAATAACCACGCATATTGATAGTTAGCTGATACTTTCCATTTAATTAGTTTGCGTAGCTGCGTTCGATCTTCCAGTTTCCACTATAAAAACGTTGTCATCCCTATTTTTCACTAGTTGACAATCAAACGCCTTGGGGCAACCTTGCCATCATCATCGATACTGCCAATGCCAATAAATTGTCCCTCTTCATACAATCTTACCAAGCCTTCTTCTGGCAAGTGTCTCACCAATACTGCCTGCCCGTGCCGCAGGCAACTGGCCGTAAGGCTGGGTAGTATGACTTCGGGCAAATCACTTATTGCCCTATCCATCGGCACCAGAATTTCATCGATGCCTTGCATCCCGAGAGCTTCTTTTTCCTGCATCAGAAATTCTGTGCTGACACAGTCTTCTTCCGTGAATGCACCGGCCTGTGTCCGATGCAGGGCGGTGATGTGCGCACCACAAGCCAATATCTGACCCAGATCATCTGCTATGGTGCGGACATATGTTCCTTTGCTACAGGCTATCTCCAGTTCAATTTCGTCCGCACCGAACTCCGTCAACTCAATACTGTAGACGGTTATCTTGCGAGGGACTCTCGCAACAGTCTGTCCCTTGCGTGCCAGCTTATACAGAGGCACTCCATCAACCTTGAGCGCCGAATGCATCGGGGGTATCTGTTCGATTTCCCCTCTGAAGCTCTGCAATGCTTTTTCCACATCCTCGGCTTTGACGACAAAGTCTTCACAGCGTTCAGTGACGATGCCCTCGCTGTCGGCACTATCCGTCCGGATTCCCAACTTAAGGCGTGCCCGGTACTTTTTA
>Ga0066860_10000647_pt1 | contig 15392 bp, 10 predicted proteins | sample ETN07SmetaG_FD_65601 | JGI IMG/M metagenome (GOLD analysis project Ga0066860, IMG submission 65601) | Marine microbial and viral communities from oxygen minimum zone, Eastern Pacific Ocean - ETNP2014F14-07SV275 | ecosystem: Environmental > Aquatic > Marine > Oceanic ... | reverse complement strand
GGCCCGGAATCCGGCGGATCCGAACATCCGGGTCATCTGATCTAGGATCTCCGCTTCGTATTCGCCATACGACTTACGCATCAGTTCGGCACGCCCCAGAGCCCCCTGCTCCTGGCTCGAGTACCCGGGGTAGTTGAACGGGACGTAGAAGGTCATGACGATCGGCTTGTCTGGATCGAACGGCTGTGTGGACTCGCCCGTGATCATCGGCCTGCGGATCGAGAAGAAGTTGCCGAAACCGTCGAACCAGCGCCCGGAGGAAATGCCGAGTCGATCCAGGAAGCGCCAGTTCCGCAGAGCCACGTTCACGACCAGGATGGGTGCGTGGTGGAACTGCTCGTACGCACGAGCGATCTGTGACGGCATATCGCTCACGATTCGTCGGGCCACCCAGCCGCCGATCGACACCACGACCGCCTTGGCTCTGACGCGGCTGATCTTGCCGTCCCTGTAGTAGGTCACGTTGACGTGGTCAGCGGTCTCGGCGGGGCCGTCATGGCTGACGTCGATCGCCGTCGAGTTCAGTCGGATTCTCAGCGAGTTCTCCGGCCGGTCCAGGGCCCCGAAGTCGATGGGATTCGTCAGGATGCCCTCGAACGTCGAGTCGCCCGTGATGCTGGCCGGCAGTAGGTACTTCACGATGTGGCGAAGAATCCCCGCGTTCCCTCCGGGGAAGCTGTAGGCGCCCACATCGTGGTCGTCCTGACTGCTGTCGTACCGGTAGGGGGACTGGGTTCCCGGAAGGTCCAGATCTTTCGCCGAATAGGCCGAGTAGACATCCGCGCCCACGCCGCCCATGGAAATGGCGATCACAGGATCGAAGTATTCGGTGACCTGGGGGCTGTACCCCATCACGTCCTCCAGCAGCTCCTTGTACGACATGCTGTCGAGCCAGCGGTCCAGGTCGTCCCCGTCGTAGTACTGCTCTTGGTCCCGGAAGGCGCGGTTCAGCTCCGCCTTGAAGTCGTCCGACCAGGGCAGGCGGGCCAGGTCGTCCTGCCTGGGATTGATGACCCAACGAGCGTCGGTGCCCTCACCGACGAAATAGCCCGTGTCGTATCTCTCCTCCTCCCAGTACACCCCGTAATAGTTCTCCAGAGGTGCGCGCACGGTCGAACGTGCAGGGTCCTGGGCCACGAATGAGTACTCGAAGGGCAGGCCGGTATCCCTGTAGATGTCGGCGATCAGCCCGCTGCTTCCCGGTGGAGGAGGGCCGAAGTCGTTCGAGCCTTGCGGCCCATAAAGTCGGTAGCCGTCGACGTCGAACTCATTTTGTTTGGCCTCGCCGCCGAAGACGGGGTGATTGTCCAGCATCAGGCAACTGCCGCCGCCGCCGTTGTCCTTACGGAACTGATACGCGGCGCCCATGCCGGAGAACCCGCCGCCGATGATCACGAGGTCGTAGTCCTCGCCCGTGTCCTCGATGCTCTCCATGAGGGTTGGGGTGAGCCCGTCGCGAATGAGGTGGGCGGCGTCTCGCACGGAAGCCACGTTGCCGTTGGAGGTGGCGTAGTCGCCCACGCCGCCGTACCCGGTCCACGGGTCGGTCAGGGGGACGGTGCGGGGCCTGGCGCACGAGCTGAGCAGCGCTGCGCCGAAGCCGACCAGCGTGCCGCCTACGAAGTCCCGGCGCGTGATGTCGTGAAGGCGCATCAGTTTCGACTCGGTTGGAAGTCGGCGGCCCGCCACAGGGGCTCGCTCTCGTAGTAGTGGCCGTTGCTCATCACGGCCGACACATAGCGGATGTTGCTGATATCGACGAGGGGATTGCGATCCAGAATGGTGATATCCGCCTGCTTGCCGACCTCGAGCGTGCCGGTCTCCGAGTCCAGCCCCATGGCCCGGGCAGGGACGATCGTTGCGGTCCGAATGGCATCGAGTGGGCTGAGGCCCGCCAGGTGATGGTAGGTCTCGATCTCCAGGTAGAGGCTGAACACCGGCACCCCATTGTCTGTGCCGGCCACCACGGGTACCCCCGCGTCGTGAAACGCGCCGAGTACCTCCATCGCCCTGCGCACGTCTTCCTTCATCTGTTCTGCGCGGTCCGGACTCACACCACCCAGAAACCGCTTCCCTTCCCATAGCTCGTAGGCGATCCGTCCGACGTCGGGCTCCACGGTCTCGAGGGCAGTCCCGCGCGGCAGGTTCCTGAGGATGTTCAGTGAGATGGTCGGGTCCAGGACCGTCCCGTGCTCGAGCAGGAACGCCGTGGCCTCCGCGACACGGTCGGGACTGATCTCTCGGTCGAACAGATAGAGGCGCCCGAGGTCGCTAACCGTCTCGTCGGGGAAGAGGACCGAGAGGAACAGACCTCGATGGTTTAGCTGGTCCATCCCGAGCTCGACAGCCGCGACGGCATTCTCTACGGCTCTGGGCACATGTCCCGTAACGGTCATTCCGCGCTCGTGGGCCTCTGATGTGAGTACGCGCAGGACGTCGGCCTCGATCGCCGTATAGATCTTGACCTGCTTGTATCCATGCTCGTGATACAGGGCTACGACGTCTCGCGCCTCAGCGGGCGTGGTCGCTCGAATGACTCCGTTCCCCGTGATACCAGCGCCGTCGACCATGCCGGCCAAGAGAATGTCCGGACCCATGGCGCCATCCAGGTCGATTGCGTCCCTGAACGCGGTGGCGAATTCCAACTCGTTTCCCAGGTCACGGATGGTCGTGACGCCGCCAGCGAGGTAGGCAGGTGCCCACTGAACCTGGTTGGAGTGGGCGTGCATGTCCCACAAGCCGGGAATCAGCGTCCTCCCGGATACGTCGATAACTCTGGCGTTGTCCGGGATCGCGACGTCCGCGCGCCTCCCGATATTCCGTATCCGCCCCGCTTCGACGATCAACGTCATGTCGGTGCGGGTGACGTCGCTCAATCCGTCCACCAGGTCGCCACCCACGAGCGCGGTGATCGCGGCCGGCTCCTCCTGATGAGCCTCGGTATAGGCGGCGAGCGTGCGCATCTGCTCTTCCACGTGGCTGGCGACGAAGAAGGGCAGCGCCTCCTCGTATCCACTTCGGATCGCTTCCCTGAACTGGGTATTCGCCTGAACGAGCGCGACCAGGTCGTTCGACGCGTTGAGCCACACCGTGCGCAGCCCCCAGTTGATGCCTTCGACCACGTAACGGTCGAGGGGCGTGGGCGAGCCGCCGATCTGGACCACGTCCGTCTGCCTGAAGGTGAGGGTCACGTCACCTCTCGGAAACGTCGGCAGCGACTCCAGCCCTCGCTCCAGGTAATAGCGGTACAGCATCATCTCCATCGCGGCCGGGATGTTGCTGTGAACGGGGAAGAACGCGGCCCACTTCGTCGCTGTGACGATGCCGGCGTCCTTTTCCCGAATGGACACCTCCTGCGAGCTCGCCACGACCTCCAGCACGTTGGTGGTGTCACTCCCGGCAATCCGCCGATTGCGGTAGTACGCGGGGGACAGATCGATGCCGAGGCGCAGCTCGGCCTGGACACCACGGATCCGCCCCCGTTCGTTCTCGCCCTGGAGTGAGCGGATTACGATCGAGTCCCGATCCGAGATGATGCTGAAAGACTCCTCGCCAATGAGCGATTGTCTGCGGTACATGAGGAACGATCCCTCTTCGCTCACGTTTTCCCAGTTCGGGGCAGGGGAAGAACAAGCGAAGAGCACCGAGGCCAGGATCAGGGATGACCCCTTGTATTGGAAGCTACGGATCATTGAACCGCGTCCTTGTTGCGCCCGCGAAGATAGAACACCAGCCCTGCGACAATAAACAGGGCGCAGCCACCCACAACCTTGATCACGAACAGCTGTGGATTTTGTGCCCCGGCGGGCGGCACGAGTGCGAGCGCAACGGACAGCACGGTCGCGCTGAAACCGAGGCCGGAGACCGTCCAGAGCCCCACGGTGCCGCCCGGCACCAGGTTGACTCCTTCATGATCGCCTCGCGCCCTCCGGCGTAGCACCGGCAGCGCCGCGAACATGTACAAAAACGGAATGAAGTAGAGAATGATGGCCATATCGAGGAGCATGAGGTTCGCCTCCTCGATGGTCGAGCCCGCAACCGCCGCGAGCATCAGGACGGTGACCACGAGGCCCTGGGTGATCAACGCGACATGCGGCGTGCCCCATTTCGTGTGCGTGCGACCGAGCGCGTGAGGGAGGTAGCGATCGATGCCGATGACATAGGGCATCCTAGCAGCTCCCGCCAACCAGACGCCCAGGACGCCGGTCGCACTCATGCAGACGAGGATCGTGCCCACGATCGCGAGTTCGGGCTGCGCGATGCGGTCACCGATCGCCGCGAGCGCCTGCGCGATTCCGGTCACGACATCGATCTCTCCAGCCGGCAGCGCGACCATTAGCAAGCCGGTGCCGAGGATGTAGATGCACGCAACGAGGACGCCCGAGATCACCATGGCCCGCGGAATGGAGCGAGCCGGATTGACGATCTCGTCGCCCATCGTCGAGCTGAGTTCTAGGCCCGCGAACGCAAAGGTCATGGTTGCGAAAAAGGTCAGCGTGGAGAAGTCTGTGAGGTCCGGCGCTAGACTAGAGGCCGCAAAGTCTGTTGCGCTGCCAACCTCGAGCCACACCCAAATTCCGCTGACAGCCAGGACCAAGAAGACCGCGAGGGTCGCCATCGCACCGACGTTGTGAACCCACTTGCCGTGCTTGAGGCCGACGACGTTGGCGCCAATGATGATCCAGAGCAGGGCCAGAGAGAACGTTGCGTTGTACCAACCGCTTTCACTGAGACCAAGCCAAGCATCGCCACCTACAAACAAAAAGGTGCCAGCGATGAATAGCAGTAGGCTGGGGAAGTAGACGAGATTGTTGACCCAATACGTCCATCCGACGATGAAGCCATGCACCTCGCCAAAAGCAGATTGGCTCCACAGATATACGCCACCTTCACTCGAATCCCGCGAGCTCAACTCCCTGACAGTGAGCCCGGACGGGATGAAGTAGATCACGACCGCGAGTACCCACAGGACGAGGCTCGAAGGGCCCATTTGCGCGGCGGTCGCGAGCCAGCGTATGCCGAGTACCGCGCACACGTTGAGGAACACCAGGTCCATCACTCCCAGCGTTCGAGGCAACCGTGCCGCAGTCTTATCCTTCGCGGTTGATACCGGTATTGATTCCCCGATCAGAGACCTCCAGGTAACCCAGTGAAAACGACAGCGACATCACCATGAGCGGCAGCGTGACCTATGACGGCGCGCCACCACCGGGTACGATCGACATGGGCGTAGGCCAGCCTTCAGCCGACCTGTTGAGTGTAGACCTGGTTCGCCAAGCCAGCGAGTCGTTCCTCGACGAGGCCCACCCGTTCGAGCTGAACTACGGCGTTCTTGAGGGCGACGAGCGATTTCTGGAATCGCTGGCGGGATATCTAGCCGAAGGATACGACGCTGTGGTCAGGCCCGAGTCGCTGTTCGTTACCGGAGGTAACTCGCAAGCTTTGGACTTGATATCGACGGTCTTCAGCAAAGCGGGCGATACCGTGTTCGTCGAAGAGCCGAGCTACTATCTGGCCTTTCAGATATTTCGCGATCACGGATTGAACGTGGTCGGCGTACCGATCGATGGCGACGGCATGCGAATCGATGCGCTCGAGGCTCTGCTGGACGAACACAGCCCGGCTTTCGTCTACACGATCCCCGGTTACCACAATCCGGCCGGATGCTGCATGAAAACGGAGCGTCGCGGGCGGCTGATAGAGCTCAGCCGACAGCATAGCTTTCTGATCGTCGCGGACGAGGTGTACCAGCTGCTCTACTACTACGACAGGCCGCCGCCGGCGTTGGGCACGATGATCGAGAGCGACACGGTTTTATCGCTCGGCTCGTTTTCGAAGATCCTCGCTCCGGGGCTCCGTCTCGGTTGGATTCAGACAAGCCCGGTGTTGCGCGACCGGCTCATCGAAAACGGCTTCGTCGTTAGTGGTGGCAGCATCAACCACTACTCATCGCATATCGTCCGGCACGTGATTGACCTCGGGCTGCAACACGCACATGTCGAGCAGCTGAAGCGCGAATACCGGAAGCGTGTCGAGGCGATGCAGGATTCACTACAGGCACACTTCGGCGACCTGGCGACCTGGCAGCGGCCCGACGGCGGCTACTTTTTTTGGCTGCGCTTCGGTGACGACGTCGATACCGGGTCTTTTCGCGTGAGGGCAGCGGAGCTGCAAACGGGATTTCAGCCCGGATCCAAGTTTTCCAGCGACGGAGGGCTCAGCAACTTCCTGCGCCTGTCCTTTGCCCACTACGGCGAAGACGACATCCGTGAGGGTGTCGCACGAATGCGACCGCTCTTCGATTGACCGTCACAGGATACGACATGGATTTCACTGACAAGCGAGTTCTGGTTACGGGCGGGAGTCGGGGAATCGGCTTCAGTGTTGCAAACGCCTTCATCGACGCTGGCGCGCACGTTGCGATCAATGGCAGAACGGACGATTCCGTCGCTGCCGCGATCGCCGCCCTCGGCGAGGGTGACTGCCGGGTCGCGGCGCCCGGCGATATCGGAACCGTTTCCGGATGCGAGTCCGCGGTAGAGACCGCGACCGACGCCTTTGGTGGCCTCGACATTCTGGTGAACAGCGCCGGCATCGGTTCTGGCAGGCGAATCGAAGACTCCGACGAGGCGATGTGGGACCTCCACACCGACGTCAATCTCAAGGGGACGTTCTTCTGCAGCCGCGCGGCGCTATCCGAACTGCGCAAATCCACTGGCAATATCGTCACCATCGCTTCGGATGCGGGCCTGATGGGGTGCCGGGGCTCACAGTGTACTGCGCTTCGAAGGGCGGAGTCGTGAACATGACCCGCGCCATGGCCGTGGAGGTCGCGCCGGACGTGCGCGTCAACTGCGTGTGCCCGGGTTACGTGGATACCGACATGATCCGCCGTGACAGCATCGACAAGAGTAACGACCCCACTGCCGCAGAGCAGAGGATGATCGAGTATGCGCCGCTGAAGCGCATCGCCATGCCGGCCGAGAGCAGCCAGTCGGTCCTCTATCTGGCCTCATCCGAGGCACGTTTCGTTACGGGTGCCGCGCTTGCGATCGATGGCGGCTCGACCGCGGGCCGCTGAGTTTGCGGCGCTGAGGTGGCACGCTGAGCCGAGGCTCCGCCCACTGTCCATGGAGATGGCCATGAATGCGATTCGCATCGTCACCCGTGTCGGCCCGAGCAGGCTGTCCAGTGTGGTTGTTGCCCTCCTCATCTGGTACGCATGCAGCGGCCCAAACGAGATGGCCCCAGCCGCGTATCCCACGGTGGACGCCAGCTTTCTTGCGGCCGTCGAGTGGCGGTTCGTGGGGCCGTATCGGGGAGGGCGTGTCGTGGCGGTGGCGGGACATCCCGACGACCCCCTCGTCTTCTATTTCGGGGCTGCCCACGGCGGAGTGTGGAAGACCACCGACGCCGGGGGGAATTGGCGGAACGTGTCGGACGGCTTCTTCGAATTCCCTGCGGTGGGTGCCCTCGATGTGTCCCGATCGGATCCCGATGTAGTCTTCGCGGGAACGGGCGAGGCGCTGCAACGGCAGTTCATTTCGCCCGGAGATGGGGTTTACAAGTCCACGGACTCTGGAGAGACGTGGACCAACGTCGGACTTCGAGAGACCCGGCACATCGCCAAACTTCTGATTCATCCGACCAATCCCGACATCGTCTATGTAGCGGCGATGGGGGACATGTTCGGCCCCAATCCGGATCGCGGCATCTATCGAACCACGGATGGAGGCGAGACCTGGCAACGCATCCTCTATAGGGGCGAGACCACAGGCGCCGTGGATTTGACGATTGATCCCGCGAACCCGAGGGTGCTCATCGCTGCTCTGAACCACCACGTGACGTACCCGTGGGACGAGGAGAGCGGCGGCCCCACGTCCGGCCTCTTCAAGACCACGGATGGTGGGGACACCTGGACGGACATCACGCGCAACCCGGGTATGCCAGGGGGGCTGATAGGAAAGATCGGCATATCCATCTCACCAGCGCGCTCCAGCCGCGTGTACGCGTTCATCGAAGCCGACGCAGGCGAAGGCGGCATCTACGTTTCCGATGACGGCGCATCCACCTGGCAGATGACGCATCAAGACCCGGGCAAGATGGAAATCCCGAATTCATACAATCATATCACCGCCCACCCCCAGGATCCCGACGTCGTCTATATCCTGCCCATCAGCGGCCTCTTCCAATCCACGGACGGGGGCCGGACGTTCGAATCCCAACGCAACGAGAACTGGGACCATCATGCGTTTTGGATCGATCCGAACGACCCTCGCCGAATGATCAACGGAGGGGACGGGGGAGCCGCTGTGACGCTGAACGGAGGTGAGTCCTGGTCGAGTCTCTATAACCAACCGACTGCGGACCTCCTCAGTCTGGCGGTGGACGACCAGGAGCCTTACTGGATCTACGGCGCTCAGAACGACAACGGTCACATCGCGATTCCCAGTCGAACCCTCGATTCAGGGATCGGTTGGTCGCACTACGTTCCCCTTCCAGCCGGCGAAGGCGGGCAGACGGCGGTGAAGCCCGACGGCAGCGTAGTCTATGCGAATGACAGGACCAGGACGGTCCGGTTCGACCGCGAAACCGGGCAGGCTTCGCACGTCAGCGTTTGGCCCGAGGTGGAGTTCGGCACGGCCCTCGAGGACGTGAAGTACCGCTTCTATTACTCCTTCCCGGTGCTGCTCTCGCCGCACGATCCTGGCGTTCTCTACACCGCCGCCCAATACGTCTTCAGGTCTACTGACGAAGGCAAGTCCTGGGACCAGATCAGTCCCGACCTCACGCGGAACCGCCGGGAAGTGATGGGCGAGTTGTCTGGAGGGCCCATCAGCTCCAACGCTTCTTCGCTCTTCTACTCGAGCCTCATCCGAACCCTCGCCGAGTCTCCTCTGGAGGAGGGTGAGCTCTGGGTTGGCACCGACGACAGTACGGTGCAACTCTCGCGAGATGGTGGCGGGAGTTGGCTGGACGTCTCACCGCCGGACCTCCCGGAGTGGACGACGATTACGGCCATAGACGTATCTCCGCACCGGCGCGGAACGGTCTATATCTCCGGCGAGGGGCACAGGGTGAGCGATCGCACGCCGCATCTCTACAAAACCACGGACTACGGCAGCACCTGGCAGCGGATCACATCGGGGATCCGGGAAAACGACTACTCGTGGGTCATCCGGGAGGATCCGGTGCGGCCGGGTCTGCTCTACGCAGGAACAGAAACCGGCGCCTATGTCTCCTTCGACGCCGGGGACTCCTGGCAGCCCCTGCAGCGCAACTTGCCGCCGGTGATGGTCATGCAGATGCTCGTGAAGGACGACGACTTGGTGGTCGCGACCCATGGGCGGGGCTTCTGGATCATGGACAACATCTCGTCCCTGCGTAACATCACTCCCGAAGTCGCCGCGGCCCCGGCGCATCTGTTCGAGGTAGCCCCCGCCTTCCGTCAACTGCGGGGCGGGAGGGGTTGGACGCAGCCGGGCCCAGGAGATGCTGCGAATAACCCACCGAGGGGCGTGGTGATCGAATACTACCTCGCCGAAGAAGCTGCCGGTGATGTCACGCTCACCATTATGGATGGGGCCGGCGAGGTCGTCCGGGGGTTCTCGAGCGCGTTGGAGGGCCGCCTTAGCATCGCCGCCGAGGCAGGGGCCAGCCGATTCGTTTGGGACATGCGCTATCCGCGTGCCGAGTTACCCCCGCCCGCCGGAGCGCTGGGCGGCTTCCAGAGCGTCGACCACTCACCGCCCGCACCACCGACAGCGGTTCCTGGGCGATACCTGGTCCGACTCTCCGTGGACGGACAGGACTACGAGCAGCCTTTCGAGATTCGAAAGGATCCGAGCGTACGAGCCAGCGACGCCGATCTCCGTGCCCAGTTCGAGCTCATGGTGGACCTCCGGGATCGTTTTTCCGAAGTCGCCGACGCCCTGATCAGAAGCAGAGAAGTCCGAGCTCGCTTCGAGGAGCGTCGCGCCGCTTCGCCCGAGGGATCCAGGGCCGAGGCCGACGGGGTCCTGGAGCGGCTGAAGGAGATCGAGAGCGTTCTCGCGATTGAGATGGGGTCCCCGGCCCATCCCATGATGTGGGGTCCCCCGGGTTTGACCGAAAAGCTGAGCACGCTCTCGGGCGCTGTTGGTGCGGCCGACGCCAGACCCACGGAAGCGATGTACGCGGTATTCGCGGATCTCTCGCAACGCTTCGAGGTCCAACGGTCCCGCCTGAACCAGATCATCGACGAAGAGGCTAGCCAGAGAGGTAGGTTGCCATGAGAACATGTTCTTGGATCGAGCTCACTCTGTTCGCGTTGCTGCTGGTCGGCGCGGGTTCGGGGACGCAGGCCTCGGCGCAGCAGGCCCCAGCGCTCCGTCCACTGCGGGTCGACGACTACTTCGCCCTGAAGAACGTGGGCGGTCCGCGCGTCAGCTCGGATGGGGCCTGGGTCGCTTACACGGTGAGGGCCAGGACCTGGAGAACATGTACGCGGAGCGCGACCGACTAGCCCTCGGGTGCCGGTGGCCGTGGGAACGTTCCGTCTCTCATCGCCGCGTGGTAGGCGAAGCTGGCGATCACCACAGAGTTGATCATCAGGTCCCTTGGCAGAAGCCTGTCGAACGTATCCATGTTGAAGTGATGCGAGCGCGCTCGATAGTCGATCCTGTCTTGGAGCAACTGGAAGCCCGGGAGGCCGGCCTCATTGAACGACAGGTGGTCCGTTCCCCGGTTGCTGAACTGGGAAAGCGTCTGCAATCCGAGATCTGCGAAGGGCTTCATCCATGCCTCGAAGATCGGCGACGCCTGGCGGTTGCCCTGCAAATGTACGCCGCGGAACTGTCCTGTTCCGTTGTCCATGTTGAGGTACACTGAGAAGGCGGCGTGGGCCGCGGTCGCGGTTCCCTCTGGCGCGCTGCCGAAGTGGTTGCGCACGTAGCCGCGAGACCCTCTCAGCCCGCCCTCCTCGTGGCTCCACAGTGCGATCCGAATCGTGCGCCGTGGGTTCGCATCGATCGCCTGGAGAATGCGCATCGCCTCGAGCATGACCGAGACACCACTCGCGTTGTCCGTTGCCCCGGTGCCACTGTGCCAGGAATCCATGTGCGCCCCGATCATCACTACTTCATCCGCGAGATCGGTCCCGGGGATCTCTGCTATGACGTTGTATCCCCTCTGATCAGACTCATCCAGCGCGACGCGCACTTCGACGTCCATCGTCACCGGGACGCCTCGCTCGAGGATCCGATAAATGCGGTTGTAGTGCTCGCTGGCCACCGCGAGGGTGGGAAGCGCATTCTCGACACTCTCTCTCGTCCTCGCACTGCTGGTCGTCGAGTGGCCGGTCGCATAGACGGTCCCGTCACTGCCGATGCTGGCCGTTAGAACGACGGCGACTCCCTCGGACTTGTAGAAATCCTCCACCTCGGCCGCGGAGATTTCCTGGCGCCGGAACGTCGATTGCTCCGGCTGGCCCCGAGCATAGCGACCGATGAGGAGGTCGTTTCCTTCGGTCTCGAAGACACGCAGCGACTCCTCTCCGTGCCGGAAAGCATCCTGCACGAAGCGGGGACTCGTCGGCATGGGTGGCGTGGCCAAGACGATCGCGCCATCGAGAAGGCCCCTGTAACGATCCAGGTCGTCCGGAGTTTGGATCGTGGCGATGACGGCGTTGGCGACGACCGGGCCCGGAGTAGCGGGGGTGAGCGCTAGCGGGTAGGCGATCACCATTTGGTAGTCGGGTGCGGTCATGTGAACAGAGACGCGCTGCACCTCCCAGCCGACCGTCTGGTCGCCCCACGGCTCCGTCTCGATCCGCGACAAAGCGAAGTCGTTCATGCGGGACACAGCCCAATCCTGAGCCTCGCGCATGTTGGGCGATCCGGTGAACCGTGGACCGATCACATCGGCCAGGTAGCCGGCGTTTTCCATGACCTGAGAGTTTTCGAACCCCTCGGTCCGGATACGATCGACGACGTCCCAGTAGACCGGCTCTTGTGCTTCGGCGGCCAGCGGGACGAGCAGCAGCGCAGTCGAAATGGCTAGACTCCAGTTCTGTTTCTTCATCTTGATCCGATGTGAGATCGTCTTGCTGCGGTCGGGTTCACAAGGTAAGTGCAACACCGGGGAGAGACATCAAGCCTCTGCCCTGAGAGGGCATCAAGGACGCATTGATTGGAGGGATCTGATGAGAGTTTTGGTTGTGGGAGCATCGGGGACGATCGGGCGCGCAATCGTCGCGGAGCTAGGCCAGCGTCATGAGGTCGTCACGGCCGGCCGGTCGTCCGGCGATTTGCAGACGGACATCACCGATCGCGAGGCGATTCGGACGATGTTCGAGAAGGCCGGCTCGGTTGATGCTCTGGTCTCCGCTACCGGGAAGGTCAAGTTCGCTCCCCTCGAAGACATGGAAGCAGAAGACTACGAGATCGGATTGCAGGACAAGCTCATGGGACAGGTCAATCTCGTCCTGATCGGTCTCGACTACCTATCGGACGGGGGGTCCTTCACGCTCACTACCGGCGTTCTGGACAGCGATCCGATTCGTCAGGGCACATCAGCCTCAATGGTGAATGGCGCGATCAACGCGTTTGTCGCCGCAGCGGCAATCGAGATGCCGCGGGGGCAACGCATCAACGTCGTCAGTCCGGGAGTTATCGAAGAAGCGATGGAGGTCTACGCGCCATTCTTCCGAGGTTTTGAGCCCGTGCCTGCCGCTCGTGCCGCGCTTGCGTTCGCCAAGAGCGTCGAGGGCGCCCAAACTGGTCGGGTGTATCGGGTGCTATAGGCGGAACGGTTGATGGCCAAGATGCGTAGCTCCAAGACCATCCACGTTGTTAGTTGCCACGCCGAGGGCGAGGTCGGCGATGTCATTGTGGACGGCGTTGCGCCTCCTCCGGGGGCGACGCTCTGGGAACAGCGCGCCTGGATCGCATCCGACGAGACCCTGCGCAATTTCGTCCTCAACGAGCCGCGCGGTGGCGTCTTTCGCCACGTGAACTTGCTCGTGCCACCCATCGATGCGCGCGCACAGATGGGCTTCATCATCATGGAGCCGGCCGATACGCCGCCGATGTCGGGATCGAATTCGATTTGTGTCGCGAACGTGCTGCTCGAGACCGGCATCATCCCGATGGAAGAACCCGAGACGCGCCTGGTGCTCGAGGCGCCCGGCGGGCTCGTCGAGGTGCGGGCTGTTTGTAAGGATGGCAGGGTCGAGCGCATTACCATCACCAACGTGCCCTCGTTTGCAGGCAGACTCGCTGCGCCGCTCGAGGTCGCGGGGCTCGGCACGCTGAGCGTCGATACCGCCTACGGAGGCGATAGTTTTGTGATCGTCGATGCCGAGGCATCAGGGCTCGAAATCGTACCTGCCAATGCGCGTGAGCTGTCGGTGCTGGGCGTGAGGATCACGGCTGCGGCGAACGAGCAACTCGGGTTCCACCATCCTGCGAATCCGGATTGGGACCACATTTCGTTCTGCCAATTCGCGCAGCCTTTGGTCAGAGAGGGCGAAGAGCTCCGGGGGCGTAACGCGGTCGCCATTCGGCCGGGCAAGATCGACCGCTCGCCGACCGGCACCGGATGCTCGGCGCGCATGGCCGTGCTCCACGCTCGGGGCGAGATGGGCATCGGCGACCGATACATCGCGCGCTCGATCATCGGTTCCGAGTTCCAGTGCCAGATCGAATCGGAGGCTACGGTCGGTGAGAAACCGGCGATCATTCCGTCGATCACCGGGCGTGCGTGGATCACCGGGACACACCAACACACGCTGGATCCGGATGACCCGTGGCCGGAAGGGTATCGTTTGGGGGACACCTGGCCTGGTTAGATCCGTCGGCCATACCGCAACTTGCGCGTGCCGGACCGAGCGGTCACGATGTGGGCTGACCCGCAGTCCAGCGGTTGCAACCCGAGAGAGAAGCCGATCATGACGAACAACACGTGTCCACGCGTGCGCCCGTTTTCCATCTTTAGGCTTACGCTCGCGCTAGGCGTGCTGATGTCGGCGCCGTTGGCGCTAATGGCGCAGGGACCGGGCACCGAAGACGGTCTGTGGACGTTCCTGGGTGGGGACGCGTGGCACACACGCTACACCCCCTCAACCCAGATCACGGCGGCCAACTTCGAGAACCTCGAAGTGCTGTGGGAGTGGGACGCGGGGAGCTTTGGCCCGAGCACCAACCGTGCGACGCCGAGCCTGATCGACGGCAAGTTGATCACGGTGACCGGCTACCGCAGGCACGTGGTCGCGCTCGATCCAGCGTCTGGTGAAGTACTGTGGAGCTTTACGGAGCCGAACACGCATCGGTGGGAGTACTCGATGCGCCAGGGCTACGGGAAGGGGATCGCGTACGGAGAAATCGACGGCAGGGGTGTCGTCTACATCACGACGCCCGCGTTCTTCCTGCACGCGCTGGACGCCGACACCGGCCTGCCGCTCGAGGGCTGGGGTGAGGGCGTGCCGATCCCTGGATTCCCGTCGTCTGGCAGCGTGGACCTGGTGGCGGACCTGATCGAGGGTTGGGGCCCCTGGGAGGACCTGAATCGGGAATACGATCCTTATATGGGCATCCCGTTGGAGATCGGCTACATCACGGCCTCCTCGCCCCCCATCGTGGTGAACGATGTCGTGATCGTCGGCAACTCGGCCGAGCAGGGCTACAACCAGACGCGCATGGAGAACGTGCCGGGCGACATTCTGGCTTACGACGCGCGCACGGGTGACTTGAAGTGGAGGTTCAACGTGATCCCGCGGCCGGGCGAGTTCGGCCACGACACGTGGGAGAACGATGCGTGGCAGTGGACCGGCGACATCTCCTCGTGGGCCCCAATGTCGGCGGACCCGGAGCTCGGCCTCGTCTATATCGTGACGAACGGCACGACGATCGACTATTACGGCGGCTTCCATCCTGGGGACAACCTGTTCAGCACGAGCATCATCGCGCTGAACGTCGAGACGGGTGAACGCGCTTGGCACTACCAGATGGTGCACCACGACATCTGGAACTACGACACGCCTACCGCCCCCATCCTTATGGACGTGACCGTGGACGGTCGCGAGATCAAGGGCCTTTTCCAGGCGAGCAAACAGGCATTCGTGTACGCGCTCAACCGTGAGAACGGTGAGCCGATCTGGCCGATCGAGGAGCGACCGGTGCCCGCGTCGAGGGTGCCTGGCGAGCAGCTGTCACCCACTCAGCCTTTCCCGACGAGACCTGCGCCATACGACCTCCAGGGCCGTACTCCGGATCACCTGATCGACTACACGCCCGAGATCTACCAGGCGGCGTTACAGGTCGCGCAAGAAGGCAACTTCTTCAACGCGCTGTTCGATCCGCCGACACACGTCGGTGACCCGGCCGGACCCGCTTGGAACTGCCCGGGTGGTGCAG
>Ga0066860_10000646_pt1 | contig 15397 bp, 5 predicted proteins | sample ETN07SmetaG_FD_65601 | JGI IMG/M metagenome (GOLD analysis project Ga0066860, IMG submission 65601) | Marine microbial and viral communities from oxygen minimum zone, Eastern Pacific Ocean - ETNP2014F14-07SV275 | ecosystem: Environmental > Aquatic > Marine > Oceanic ... | reverse complement strand
ACATTATCACTACGTAAAAGTTTATTTTTATCTCCATTAGAAAATGTCCACATTCCAGAATTTGGCCATATTTCTGCGCTATCAGAATTTGAAGTAGAATAGTTTCCACCAGATTTACTTCCTCCACTTATAGTTAAAGTAAGGTTAGTAAAAACATCTACAATGGTTCCATCTTTAGTAACAGAGTTTGCATCTTTTACTTTCCAGCTTCCATTAAGAAGATTTCCTTGTGTATCTAGGGGGTCTATAGGAGTGGGTGTTGCTTCTTCTTCTCCTCCACAGGATACTAGAAATAACATGAAAAAGAATAGGAATGGGAAAAATCTATTATGCATAGTCTCAACAATTTACATTTTTTTTTTAATTTATAAATGATTGATATAAAAAAATAGATAGTTTTAAAAGACAAACTAATTCTAATACCTTAAAAAAAATGAAAAAATTTACTACTTTATTCCTTCTATTTCTTTCCATTACTACATTTTCTTATTCACAAAAACAAAAAAAAGAAAAAACTCATCCATTAGACGATATCAGTTTAAATGGTTTAAAATGGCGCAGTGTAGGTCCAGCTTTAACTTCTGGTAGAATTTCAGACATTGCTGTAAATCCTAATAATTTTTTCGAATATTATGTTGCTACATCTTCTGGTGGTGTATGGAAAACTACCAATTCTGGATTACATTATGAACCAATATTTGACAATGAGAATTCTTATTCTACTGGTTGTGTTACTATAGATCCTAACAATTCAAGCGTTATTTGGATAGGAACAGGAGAAAACAATAATCAACGCTCTGTAAGTTATGGTGATGGAGTATATAAATCAACGGATGCAGGTAAATCATGGTCAAACATGGGATTGAAGAGTTCAGAGCATATAGGTAAAATCATTGTCCATCCTAAAAATTCAAATATAATATATGTTGCTGCTGTTGGTCCGCTATGGAGTAAAGGTGGTGATAGAGGATTATACAAAAGTGAAGATGGTGGTAAAACTTGGAATAATGTATTAAATATAGATGAACATACAGGTGTAAGCGACATAGTAATGGATCCAAGAAATCCAGAAGTATTGTATGCTTCAACTCTACAACGTAGAAGACATGTCTATACCTATGTTGGTGGAGGACCAGGTTCGGGGCTATATAAAACAACTGATGGTGGAAATTCATGGAAAAAAATTCAAAAAGGTTTACCAAAAGTAGAGTTAGGTCGAATAGGTTTAACGATATCACCTGCTGATCCAGAAACAATTTATGCTATTGTTGAAGCAGCAAACAAAAAGGGTGGTTTTTATAAATCTACAAATAGAGGAGCTTTTTGGGAAAAACAGAGTGATCATTTTACTAGTGGTAATTATTATCAAAAAATTATTGCTGATCCAGTAGATGTAAACACAGTGTATTGTATGGAAACTTGGATGACCGTTACTCATGATGGTGGTAAGACATTTAAAAATGTTGGTGAAGATTTTAAACATGTTGATAATCATTCTATATGGATTAATCCAAATAATAATAAGCATTTGCTTGTAGGCTGCGATGGAGGTATATACGAAACATTTGATGCTGCAAAAAGTTGGGATTTTAAAGAGAATCTTCCTGTCACACAGTTTTATAAAGTAGCTTTAGATAATGACTTTCCTTTTTACAACATATATGGAGGAACACAAGATAATTTTAGTTTAGGAGGTCCTTCTAGAGTAAATACTGCACACGGAATTACTAATCAAGATTGGTTTATTACTCATGGAGGTGATGGTTTTGAATCACAAATAGATCAAGAAAATCCAAACATTGTTTACGCACAATCACAATACGGATGGTTGGTTAGATACGATAAAAAAAGTGGTGAAGAAGTTGGTATTAAACCTAAAGCAGGTAAAGGAGAAGTAGATTATAAATGGAATTGGGATGCACCATTAGCTGTAAGCAAACATAAAAGTGGAAGATTATATTTTTCTGCAAATAAAGTATTTAGATCTGATGATTACGGAAATAGTTGGAAAGTAATTAGCAATGATTTATCTAGAAAAATAGATAGAAATACACTTAAAGTTTACGATAGAGTGTTAAGTATAGATGCAATTGCTAAAAATGGTGCTACTTCACCTTATGGAACTATAGTTTCTTTCTCTGAATCCCCTATTGATGCTAATTTATTAGCTATAGGTACAGATGATGGATTAATTCAAATATCTGAAGATGGTGGTAATAATTGGCGTAAAATTGACAATATACCCGGAGCCCCAAAACAATCATACGTGAACAGTGTGTATTTATCTCAGCATGATTTTAATGTGATTTATATTGCTTTTAATCATCATAAGTATGGAGATTTTAAGCCTTATATTTTTAAATCTGATGACAGAGGAAATACTTGGAAATCTATCGCTAACAACCTACCAATACGTGGTAGTGTTTATTCAATAGAAGAAGATCATATTGATAAAAACCTTATTTTTTGTGGTACAGAATTTGGTGTGTTTTTCTCTCCAAACAGAGGCGAAAGATGGAAAGCTTTAAAGAATGGATTACCAACAATAGCCGTTAGAGATATTGCCATCCAAAAACGTGAAAATGACTTAGTATTAGGTACATTTGGAAGAGGATTTTATGTCTTAGATGACTATTCAGCATTAAGAAATATTGAAAATGCTAAACCAATTACTAAAGCATCAATCTATCCGATTAGAGAAGCATTGATGTGGGAAAAAAGTATGCCGTTAGGATTACCAGGAAAAGCTTTTCAAGGTGATAATTATTATACAGCTACTAATCTTGATCCAGAAGCTATCATTACATATTACTACGGTGAGAGTTATAAATCTCTAAAAAAGAAACGTCAAAAAAAGGAAAAAGAACTCATAAAATCAGAGAGTGACACTCCATATCCAAGTTATAGTTCCTTATATTCTGAGTCAAATGAGGAAGAACCTCAACTAGTGTTTACAATTAAAGATGCTTCTGAAAACGTAGTTAAAAAAGTATTCAAAAAACCTTCAAAAGGATTACAACGCTTTCATTGGAATTTAAGATACGAAGAAAAAAATCCTATTAATTTAAACAGTTCATCATTCTATAATCCTTTTGCTGGAGTACCTGAAGGAACACTTGTGAATCCAGGTACTTTTACTATTGAATTAGGTTATTATCATAAAGGTGTCTTAAGTAGTTTGGTTTTACCTACTTCTTTTACTGTAAAAGCATTGGATAATACAGTTATGCCATCAGAAGATAGAGCTTCTAAAGTAGCATTCCAAAGGAAAGTTTCCACTCTTCAAGGAGAAATTCAAACTAGTCAGCGTATGCTTTCTGAGGCAGAAAATAAAATTAAATACATTAAAGAAGCTATAAAATTAGTAGAACAACCTATTGATGTTTTATCTAACTCAGTAAGAAATATTGAGTTAAAAATAAAAGAAATTAGTATAAAACTAAATGGAGATCCTTTAAAGAATCGTTTAGATATTCAGCAATTACCAACTCCTTCAAATCGAGTGAGAATTATTGTAAGTGAGCAAAAGTATTCTACAGCCTCACCAACACAAACTCATTTAGAAAGTTTTGATATTGCTAAAGAAGAATTTGGTCCAATAAACAAACAAATTATAGCTTTATTAAAAGTAGATATTAAAGAATTAGAAGAAAAATTAAAGGCTATTGGTGCTCCTTATACACCTGGACGTTTAGAAATTAATCACTAGAAGTGATTATATAAATAATCATAAATTTTAAAAGTGAGGAATTCAATCTTGCTCTTTTGTACATTATGTTTTAGCACATTATGTATTGCTCAAAAAATAAATAGCGATTACCTTCTACACATTCATAAAACTTCTACACCAATTATTGTTGATGGATTGATTGAGGAATCAGCTTGGAAAGAAGCTGATGTAGCCAAAAACTTTCATATGATTGTTCCTTTAGATAATCGTCCTGCCACTCAGCATTCTGAAGCACGAATGACTTTTGATGATAAATATTTTTATTTTGCAGTAATTTTTTATAACAATAAAACAAAAGGACCCTATAATGTAGAATCATTTCGTAGAGATTTTAGTTTTGTAAAAAACGATAACTTACTTATAGCAATTGATCCATTTAACAACCTCACAACTGGGTTTTCATTTGGCTTGAATGCTTTTGGTGCTCAATGGGATGGAACTATGTTCAATGGAGGAAAAGTTGACTTAAGCTGGGACACCAAATGGTTTTCAGAAGTTGTTTTTGATGAAGAAAAATGGGTATGTGAAATAGCCATACCTTTTTCATCCATAAGATACAAAAAGGGAGAAACTCAATGGGGAATAAATTTTGGACGCTTAGATCTAAAAGCTAGCGAAAAATCAAGTTGGGCTCCAGTTCCTAGACAATTTCCATCGGTAAGTTTAGCTTACACAGGTTCAATTATTTGGGATTCACCACCCCCTTCTCAAACAAAAAATTTTTCACTCATCCCCTATACGTACACTCGGATAAACAAAAACCATTTAATGGAGTATAGCTCTGATTTTAATGTAGGTGGTGACATTAAATTAGGGCTAAGTTCTTCTCTAAATTTAGACATTACTATAAACCCTGATTTTTCACAAGTTGATGTAGATCAAGAAGTAACTAATTTAGATCGTTTTGAACTTTTTTATCCTGAAAAACGTCAATTTTTTCTTGAAAATGCTGATCTATTTGCCAATTTTGGATACGATAATATTCGTCCTTTCTTTTCTAGAAGAATTGGATTAGGTGTTCCTATTGATGGGGGAGTTCGACTCAGTGGTAATATTAATGAAAACCTAAGATTAGGAGTTATGGATATTCAAACTAAAGCCTTAGATAACGATGGAATTCCTAAAGAGAATTTTTCAGTTCTATCACTTCAACGAAAAATTATGGCTCGTTCTAATATAGGACTCATACTTATAAACAAACAAGGTTTAAACATCAGCAAAGACAAACACCCTAATATAAATAGGTATAACAGAACTCTGGGAATTGAATATAATTATGCATCTTCTAACAACCTCTGGAATGCTAAAACATTCTATATTAAATCTTTTAATCCAAATCAGAATTCTAATGCAAGTACTATTGCTTCACATCTAGAATACAAGTCCACACATTGGTACTCAAAAATTCAACAAGAATTTGTAGGAAAAGGATTTAATGCTGAAGTGGGTTATATACCCCGTAAAGACTATTTTAAAATCAGTGGTCTTCTAGGCTATTTGTTTTATTTAAAAAAGGAAGTAAAACTCATATCACATGGTCCTAGTTATTATCAAGAACAATATTTTAATGCATTAGAAAATAATACTGATATTTTAGGAAGATTTAATTATGAGTTTAATTTTAATAATCGTTCTAAGTTTAAATTCATCTTCAACCATCTGTTTGTGAAATTATTAAATGATTTTGATCCTACTCAAGAAAAAATTTCTTATTTAGAAGCTTTAAGTGAACATAAATGGAATACTGTAGGAATTGAATACTCTAGTAAACCTCAAAGTCTATTTACTTTTAATTTTAAAGCAAATAAAGGGGGATTTTACAATGAGGGTACCTCCCATGAAGTATTTACAGAAATTGGTTATAGAATCCAGCCTTATTTAAGTTTAAATGGAATTATAAATTATACACATATTTATTTAGGTGATCCGTGGAATGTACGTAATTATTGGTTAATTGGATCTAAAACAGATATCACTTTTAATCGTTCACTTTTTTTTACAAATACATTTCAATACAATCAACAAAATAAATTATTGAGTTTTAATTCTAGATTTCAATGGAGATATAAACCTACATCAGATCTATTTATTGTATTTAATAGTCGAGACGAATACTTTATTGACAAAAAAAGTTGGAGCCTAACTTTTAAAATTAGTTATTGGTTAAGTAAATAATAAATACTCTGCTATTTAAACTTTACTATTTTAATATTAACATGGGACGATTACACTAAGTCCTTTTTGTAAAACAGAAACTACAAGTTTATTTGTTTTTTTCTCTACAAAATCGCCATCAATTTGGTAAATAAAATTCTTATCTTGAGAATGGAGAGTTACATAGTTAATTTTAGATCTCTTAACTTTATTAATTTTAGGATAATATCTAAAAAAAGTCATAATAAGAAAAAGAAAAATTTTTAACCAGCTCATTTTTTCAACTACAATAAGATCTAATTTTCCATCAAATATTGAAGCATTTGGTGATATAGATATATTATAACCCAATAAATTAGTGTTAGAAATAAAAAGCAAAAATGGTTTTGAAGTTTGATTTAGTCCCTCTCCATCTATCTTAGTTTCTAAATATCTAAAATCAAACAATGAAACAAGAAACGCTCTAACATATCCTATAATTCCTCTTTGATTATAATAATTATAATTTCTCATAAAAAAAGCATCAAAAGATACACCAGTGTTACAAAAAAAATAATCATCATTAATTTTTCCTACATCAATCTTTTTTATACTTTTTTCCTTTATAATTTTTAATGCCTCTAAAATATTATTGGGAATATTTAAATACCTCGCTAAACCATTTCCAGATCCCATTGGAACAATACCAAAAATTATAGAACTAAAAACAACATTTCTTGCAACCTCATTTATTGTTCCGTCTCCACCACAAGCCACTATAACATTTGCCTTTTCTTTTATAGACTCTTTCGTTAATTCAACAGCATGTCCTTTATACTTAGAATGTTTTATAAAAAAATTATACTTTCTTCTATCAGAAAATAATATTTTAATATTTTTTTCAAGTACCCTTAATTTTCTGGATGAAATAGAATGAACAATAAAATGAGTTGAAAACATTTTTTATTTTACTTTTTTAAATTTTTACTCAATACTTTAAATTTATCGAAATTTTTTGCCTCATATATTTTTGATAAGATTGCGGTATTGTGGTTTCAACAGTATAAATGTTGCCTTTTTTATTTACAATATTTCCATTAGTGATTTTTTTTATTTTAACATGTGACATTACCTTAAATTGGTAGGTCTCATTTGGTAGACCTTCAATGAATATTTCGAAATTTTTATCAGATAATTGCTGTTGTACAACTTTTGCCCCCTTGTTAGTACTGCCGGGTTCAGGCATATTTACAATTGGAATGACACCTATGCCATTCCGATGAATAATCTTGACTATTGTTCTACCATTTATAACCAATCCATCAATTACTAAATTTACACTTTCAGCATTATCAAGTACTGTATACTTTACACTTTCTCCATTAACCATGACTTTTTTTATAGTGGTACTAAGTGGTAAAGATGGTGACAGACGCATAATACTTCCATTTTCAAGTGCTTCTTGGAACTGAAAAGTAGTTGAAGTTGCCGTCCTTGACATCTTGAAATTAACTTTATGGTTGCCAAAAATAATATTATCCACTTTTACTTCTTTCCAATGCCATGGAAAGCGAGGAGATAAAGAAATTTGATTGGATAATGCATCTGGACTTATTCCTAACATCCCTTCAATAATAGGTTGCAAAACCATTGATTCTGACCACCCCTGTTGACTACATACTCCAGCGGGGCTAAATATTTCACCATTGAGAGTTTCTTCGATACTTCCTAAATTCCAATAACGATACATTAATAAATTATTCATAATATGACTATATCCACTCACGTAGTTTCCAGTTTTATACTCGGCCAAAGATGCCCAACCAGAAAACAATGGCCAAACCATACCAGAATGATATGACTTAGGGTTAAAACCCTTACTACTCTCAGGTAAAATTCTAACGCCCCAATCCGATGAATATAAATTGCTTGCATAAGATGATGCTGTTTTAAATGCTTTTACAGGATCAATGATAGCATCGAAATAAATTGGAACTCCGGACAATACAGTTTCTTCATTCATATATGAACCATCAATCATTTTGCCATTATAGAAATACTGCCCTTCCTTATTCCAAAAATCTTCATCAATAATTTTTCGCACTTTTTGTGCATTTTTATGATATAAATCTGATAATCCATCATTGTTTAAACTGCTCGCAATATAGGAAGCAGCATCCAAAGCAGCAGCCCAACAACCGGCAAGGTAAATTTCGGTATGGGTTCCAAACATTGAACCCCCTTCTATCCAACCATGTCCAACGTTAGTTATTTCAATTAAACCATCGTTATCGGTATCTGTGCTGTAACAAAAATCCATTGCCCCTTTAATAGAGGGCCAAATCTTTCTAATGTATTCAATATCTCCCGAATACTTTAAATAATGAGCTGCCAATACAACATACAGAGGGGACGAATCCGAAGCATCATAATGAACAGCACCACTCGTTGTAAGCTCATGGTAAATCTTACCGTTTAAACTTTGAAAATTGGTAAATACATCTAAAATTTTTTTCACCATTTTATGTCCACCATAAGCATTAACCGCAAGACCTGTCCATTGTGCATCCCGACCAAAATACCAGGCATACCCAGGGCGTCCACTAATCCTATGTCCACCATCCCATCCTTGTAACGTAGTACCGAATCCAGCCACCATGGATGTTCCTATATCTGGAGTTTCTTGAAAAAACTGATCCGAACGTACCATTGCCCACCTATACCCCTCATTAAATTGATGATCAGGGGTTGTTAACATCAGACTATTGTCAAGCAGATCTTTATAATATTCGGATGATTTCATAAAAAGTTGATTGAAATTATTAGATTCTGACTTATAGATTTCTATAGTTTTCTCAATGCCATCATCCCCTGCTACCATATAAGCACTAAATTTTCCTTTGACATCTTTGGCATCAAAACAAAAAAGTCCGCTAACCTGTTTTAAATCTGTTTTAATTCCAATAGGACTTCCATTATTTAAATTGAATCCATCATATTGTCCCAATTTAAATATTTCAGGTTTACTACTGAAGCCCATAATGTTTACCAGTTTTTCGGATTGTCCAGAGCTGACAGCAGCGTTCATTTCTGGTACCCATTTGTAAGAAATCGAAGAAGTTACTTTTTCTGAATAGGGCCACATGTAACGGAAATTAGAGGTGTATTTCATAAATATTTTTAATACCTCTTCGCCTTCCCATTCGTAATGTACAATACCCACTGGTTTGTCCAAGGAGATCGTGGTTATTTCTTTTAGAAACGTTCCTCCTACTTCATATTCTCTAATAAGTAACTCGGGAGATGATGTGATTGATGGTGTTAAATTTTTTAACCAAAATACAACATCCGAATTCTTCAACAATACCCCTGTTTCTACATCTTTAAAAGACATGAAAGGACTTGTCCAAACTTCATCAATCCCACCTTTTTGTTTGCCTATAACTACCATTCGTCGTCCCGACATTATGACAACGTTATTGGTTGCTTCTTGTTTCTTTAAATTAATTGTAAATTCTGGCAAGATCCATTTAGATGCTTGAGAAACATCGATGTTTGAAAAATTTTGTTTAAGTATCGTGACTTTTTGAGGAGAATAGTTCCAATAGTTTGGTTCAATATTTTTGACATTTCCTGCCATATATTTAAATATATTGGAATAAAAGCGATGCAGTTCGTGAGTGTTGTAATTTTCCTTGGAAAAATAAGAAAAAGCTCCTACAGTAATTATTTTACCTTTTCCCCATTGGTATTCCAATACCAATTTATTGTTTTCATGAAACGTAATATAGGTCCATTCAACACCGATTACTTTTGAAATAGTTGTGTCAGGTAGACGATCATCAAAAAAACCAATTTTAAGAACTGTATGATCTTCTTTACTTTTCCATGGGTAAACTCCACCATGCAGTCCTTCAAAAACAGGATGGGATTTAAAAGAATGAAATCCCAAAGGTCTACCAAATCCATTATCTGATATTGAATCCTTTTTGATTTCAAGGGGATTTTTTTCAATGCCCCAGTCATTCAGCAATCTTACTGCCTCCATGGAAAGAATGAGATTACCACCATTCTCAACAAACTTTTTTATAAGTTCTCCAACGTTATTTTTTTTATATTCTCCATAATTTCCAGAAAGTTGATGTATCCAAATATGAGTCAGATCAAGTGATTCTAACTGTCCGTTCATTAATAAACTATTATTGATTTTCACACTTTCAAGTTTTTCTTGGCTTACTAAAAATTTCTGAATAGCTTTTGATTCCTCTTCATATAATCCCTCTACCATCAACCCTATTTTATGGGATGTTATTTCGGGTGCCTGTGCTATGCACACTATACTTTTCAAACAGCACATTAACAACATCAGGTATATTATTTTTTTCATTTTTTCTAGTACTCTCTTTATGAATTAGTTTTTATAGTTTTAAAATAATGTAATTTATATAGCAATTGATAAATGGAAAGAATGAATTAACAATCAATTCTATTATTTTTTTATAAAAGGGATCCAAACAATCATAGAACTATTTTCACGATTATTCCAAGCATAATAGGGAATCATTTTTAAAAATGTTTCTTCTATTTTATTATTTAATTTTTTTGCTGGAAATATTATACTCACAACATTTTTAAGAATTCCAGTATTTATTTTTTTTATTTTTATCTTATTATTATCAACCATATCCTCTATATAAAACTCTTGAACTGGGCCATAATTATCAATACCTTCAGCAACATATACTAGAGGTCCCCTTGTAATTGCTACCCTATTTTTATTTTCCTTCACTTTGTTGATTGTTTTGTTTAGTCTTACATTCATTGGAAGATCTAGTGTCACCTTGTCTCCTACATTCCATGTTCTATCAATTGTAACAAAACCATTTTCAGTTTTTGCATTTATTTGTACTCCATTTATCGATAGCTGCCATTTTTCATAATTTTTATTCTCATAACTATATAATTCGCCTGGCACGAATTGCTTTGAATTTGCCCAGCTTGGAATTCTAAGTTTTAATTTAAATTTTTGACTAGAATTAGGAGAAATCGTTAAATCAACTTTGCCATCAAATGGATATTCAGATTTTTGTTTTATCCTCACTATTCCAGATTCTAATTTTATTTTACTAGAATTACTTCCATAAAAAGTTAAATATATTTCATCACCAGAAAATGAATACATCATTCCAGAAACTTGTGGTATTAACCTTGCTATGTTTGATGGACAACATGCCGTATTAAACCATGCTGATCTACCTGCCTTTCCATGATTAAATTCTGTAGTTCCATCAGCTTCAAGGGGATTAACATAAAAAAACTTATTACCTTCAATATTAACTCCCGCTAAAGAATTATTTAAAAGTGAAATTTCAGCTACATCCATATACCTAGCATCTTTAGTTAGTAAAAACATTCTGAAATTAAAAAAAACATTTCCTACTGCTGCACAAGTTTCATTATAGGCTTCTTTATTTGGTAAAACATAATCAGGTCCAAATCCTTCAATACCTTGAACTGCTCCTAAACCACCTGTTATACTCATTTTTTTATCAACAATATCATTCCATATACTTTTGAGTGCTTTATCATAATCACTGATTCCAAAAAGACCTCCCACATCAGCCATACCAGAATATAAATAAGTAGCCCTAACTGCATGGCCTACTGCTTTCCTTTGTTCAGTCACTGGCAAATGCTGCTGTGCATATATTGGAGAATTATATCGTTCTCCATTAGGTATAAATGTTTTTCCTCGAATATCTAAAAATTTCTTAGCCATATTTAAATACATTTCATTGCCCGTAATTCTATATAGTTTTGTTAATGCTAGCTCTAATTCTTGATGACCTGGAGCTTGATTAACTGGTTTTCCATTATTATAATTTGGATCTCCCTCAAAAAAAACTTTATTAATGTGTTGGGCATTTTTTTCAGCAACTTTTAGCCATTTATCTTTTCCTGTAGCTTGATAATATGCAATAGCACCTTCATACATATGACCCATGTTATACAATTCGTGACTATGGATAACATTTGAGTAAGGTCTATCCCCCATCATCCAAACCATTGTATTTTTAGCAAGATCAACTTCATTTGGCTTTCTGTCAAAAATTGTAGGATCTTTAATTTTATTTGATATACCACTTGACACTCCAGTTATATGACCTACATATAAGTATCCATCTTTTTTTTGAGCACTACTTATTAAATCAATAATATCATCCATACGTTTTTCTAGACCTGGATTTTCTTCTAAAAACAATAAGTAAGCAGCACCTTCCATTACTTTATAAAGATCTGATGATTGATATGCATGTGGTTCTGGTAAATTATCATTTATACCAGATAAAAAATTTCCAGTTTGCCTCAATGCAATTTGCGCGTTTATGGTTTTATCTAATGCAAATGGAACGAGTGTTTCCACTTGAGTAATTAACCTAGGTTTCCAAAATTTATCTTCAAGAGTCACTTCGTTAAACGGAACTGGAATTAGACCATATGCTGAATAATTATAACTATCAATATTATTTTTATTTTGAGAAAACATGGTAAAGTGAACCAATAAAAAAATCAATAATTGTATTTTTTTCATGTATTCAATCTACTACTATCCTAGAATAATTCAAAAGGCCAGGTTAATTAGTGAGAAGTTTGTTTAATTACAGAGAGATGAATAAATAATTATTCTATAATAATCATATTAACGCCTTTTTCATTTAAGGTATTAATAACATCTTTTAACCTTTCGTTTTTTAATTTTTCAAATTGCACTCCCACATCTTTTAATCTTTTACTTAGTAATTCATATACTTCATAATAAGAATCTGAAGGTCTAAAATCTGCGTTTGGAACATTTCCTCCAAGATAAGCTAATTTTCCACCAATCATCTTTTCAAACCGTACATCATCCTGTCCCGTCCCTGTTTCCTTCAATTGAACTAATTTTTTTTCAAGATTTAAAAAATCAGATTCTAGACTATCCACTATTAATATTAATTCTTCTTTTTTCTTAGTATTAGAAAGTATTGATTTTAAATCTAATAGTTGCCTCCTAACAATTTCTATAGAATTTATATAGTTAGCAGTTACATTTATATCATCATATATTTTTTTCATCAAATCGTTTTGAAGTGTTATATCTTCGATACTTCCTTCAGAATGAGGATCTTTTATTACTTCTAGTTTCTGAGTCATTATATTATCCCCCAATTTTAAATGTACATTGTATGTCCCAGGAGGTGACATTATTGATAACTCAAACGGAACTTTTCTCTCTCTATTTTTATCTAGAGATACCCATTCAGCATATAAAGGTTTTGTCCTTAATATAATTTCATTAGTACTTTCCCCTTGAAAATCCCACCATACTCTGTTGATTCCTTTTACTCCATCTTCCTTAATAGTTTTTATAGTGTCATTATCAAAATTTGTTATAATGATTTCTACTTCTTTTTGTTTTTCTTTTAACCAGTAATTAATCGATGCTCCACTTGGAGGATCAGAACCTGTCGATGCTTCAGGAAACATTTGAAGACTACTTGTTACGTTATGAAACCTGTAAGATGGTTTTATATTAAATAAATGCATATCTTTTTCTAGTATGCTTTTATTCATTTGCTGGAGAGGTGAAATATCATCTAATATCCATATTCCTCTACCATAAGTTCCAAGAACAAGATCATTAAAGTGTTCTTGAATATCTATCCAATACATAGGAGTATGAGGTAAATTAGACATCATTTCTTGCCAATTTTTCCCATCATCAAAAGACAAGTATAATGTGTTTTCTGTTCCAAGGTATAAGAGTCCTTTTTTAACTGGATCTTCTTTCACACACCTTGTATAACTTAGATTTCCTTCTTTAATACCACTAGTAATTTTCTTCCAAGATTTTCCAAAATTTTCTGTTTTATATACATAAGGATCAAAGTTTCCAACTTGATGGAATTCTATTGTAAGGTAAGCTTTACCAGCACTCCACTTTGAAGCTTCAATATTCCTAACAACTCCAAGTTTGGGAAGATTAGGAATGTTTTTAGTAACATTATTCCATGTCTTTCCATTATCTTGACTGATATGAACGAGACCATCATTAGTTCCAGCCCACAATACACCTTGTTGTACAGGGGACTCATCAAAAGCATAAATAACATTAGCATATTCAACAGCAATATTATCTCCTGTAAGACCTCCAGAAAATCCTTGCATCTTCTCATCATCTAAGGTTAAATCAGGACTTACTACATCCCATGATTGACCATCATTTGTTGTTTTATGTACATATTGGCTTGTCACATAAATAGTTTTATTGTCATGTGGAGAAATCAAAAGAGGAAATGTCCACTGGAATCTGTACTTTAATAATGATGCATGGCTTCCAGCAGTAAATTCTGGCCATACCTCTAGTTGTCTAAACTGCTTAGTTTTCTCGTTGTATCTAGTAACAATTCCTCCAAGGGGTCCATATCCTGATGCGCTAGACCATACAATATCTGGATTTTTAGGGTCTGCAGTTGCAAAACCACTCTCACCACCTCCAACAGCTCTCCACATACCTGATTGTATCATTCCAGGACCAAACCAGTTTCCTGTCCTACTTCTACTAGGTCCCTTCATCGATGGACCATCTTGCCTATTAGTTAAAACATTATAAGGTACGTTATTATCAGTAGTTACATGGTAAAGTTGAGCTATAGGTAAAAATGTCCTTAACCATGATTTTCCTCTATTTTGAGAAATAGAAATTCCTCCATCACCAGCCACTGCCATCCTATCTCCATTAGTAGGATCAATCCACATTTCATGATGATCCCAGTTAGGGGAAGATAATTGTGAGCGATTTTCTAAAGAGACACCACCATCAATACTAGAAAAAAATCTATAACTAATAAAATAGACTTCATTAGCGTTATCTGGGGAAGCTGCAGTTCTAGTGTAGTAAGCTTGCCTAGAACCTAATTCTCTATTAGAATTTATAAGCTTAAAAGTTTTACCATTATCTTCAGATCTCCACAATTCTCCAGATTCTGTTTCTTTCCCATTATAAGGGATACCATCTCCTGTTTCAATAAGAGCGTATAATCTATCAGGTGAAGCTGGAGTCATAGCCAGCGCTATTTTACCAACATCTTTTTTAGGTAATCCATTGTCTTTAAGTCTATTCCATGATAATCCCCCATCAATAGACTTAAAAATACCACTTCCTGGTCCTCCACTTACCCTTATCCATGTTTTAAGTTCTAATTGCCAGGCACCTGCAAATAAAATCCTTGAATTATTAGGATCCATAACAATATCGGATATTCCAGTATTATCATCTATATACAAAGTATGTTTCCATGTAACACCCCCATTATCACTCATATACACTCCTCTCTCTTTTTGCGGAGAATAAGCATGACCTAAAGCACCTACATATACAAGGCTAGGATTGTCTGGATGAACAACGATTCTACTAACCCTTCCTGAATTTTTTAAACCTAAATGTTTCCATGTCTCACCTCCATCTTCAGACTTATATACACCATTACCGAT
>Ga0066860_10000631_pt1 | contig 15533 bp, 12 predicted proteins | sample ETN07SmetaG_FD_65601 | JGI IMG/M metagenome (GOLD analysis project Ga0066860, IMG submission 65601) | Marine microbial and viral communities from oxygen minimum zone, Eastern Pacific Ocean - ETNP2014F14-07SV275 | ecosystem: Environmental > Aquatic > Marine > Oceanic ... | reverse complement strand
CGTACATTCCTTGTTGAGCCGACGTCATTTCCTTTGGATGAAATATCCTTAACCAGGGACATTCGGCCCATTTCCCTTGACCCAGAGATCCTTGTGCGTTCAATTCCGAGGCGATCTTTTCGAGGCACACTAACCTAACCGCATCCGGCAAGTTTTGGCGGAGAACAGTAGCCAATTGGTGTCCACCAAATCTTTCATCCCGTGCCGCGAGGTAACCTGAGAGGACTTTACTTAGCAGATCTTGCAACTTATTTGAAGAGGGCACAGCAGTTGTGGGCAACCTCCAAGATATCCAACGCGGTTGCTCGACTGAGAGGGTCCCTCCACCAAAAGGAAGTCCTTTAGGTGCCCCCAATAATAAGGCGTTCACCGTTCATTGGGTAAGAGATCCCCATTACGGAGGAGTATTCTCGCGCACTGGACTTTGAGCAAGTAATAATAAATCCAAACCTGCACAAACTCGCCTACGTCGATCCAACCGTCCTGATTGAACGAGGTTCGTGGCGAGTCAGATTGATGTCGTGTGGCGCCCGTACAAGAGTGTGCATCAAGGACGAGAAGATAGGTGGAATCCCCCTCACTCGACAATAGTGTTCGACTGGCCAAGTACGTTGGACAGATCTTACGGATCGGGCGTGGGATGTGTCCGTTAATGTGTCGACGTGAGACTTGGTTCCGCCTGGACCTGATATTAGAGCCGCAGCATGCTCGATAGCAATGCCGACTCCAAGGATATGTTTTGCCTTCTTGGGTAATGAAGGGTATGTCCCGTTCGAATCCCGGCGCTAACGAACGGTTTCTGGTGAGCCCATCCGGTTCGCCAGCGAACGCGGACTCAGTTCGTAGAGCGGATCGAATCCCCGGAAAAACCTGTCCAACTCATCCACCATCAGCGTGAAGAAGCGCGGATAACTCGATGCAGTGACGCCCGCAATATGGGGGGTGAGGAAGACGTTCGGGAGTCCGATTATCTCACTATCCGGTGGGATAGGCTCTGGATCGAACACGTCCAGACCCGCGACGATGTCACCGCGTTTCAGCCTGGTGATCAACGCGTCGCTGTCGACAATCGCTCCGCGGGACACGTTCACGAATACCGAGTTGGGAGTTATCATGTCTAGCTCGCGCTGGCCTATCATCCCCTGGGTTGCGGGAGTGAGGGGCGCCAGACACGCGATAACATCGGACTCAGAAAGGATTTTCTCAAGGGAGGTCTTCACGAAACCAAGAGCATCCGGCATTTCGCTGGACAGGTAGGGATCGTACACCTGAATGTCGACCTCGAAAGGTCGCAAGAACTTGATCAGCAATCGCCCAATGTGACCGCAGCCAATGAGCCCGACGCGCTTTCCAGTAAGCTCTCCATGGATGTACCCAAAGTCGCTTTCAGGAGGCCGGCTCGTATCGCCTGCGATGATCCTTCTAAAATATCCTCCGGCATTACGGAGCGAGACCAGGATCATCGCTAATGCCCATTCAGCGACAGGGTAGGAGGAGCCGTTCGTCGTATCCACGGTTCGAATGCCGCGCCGCCACGCGGCTTCAACGTCGATGCGATATGCGAACCTATCTCCCTCCAATTCGCCGACCACCTTTAGATTCGGCGCCCGGTCCATCATATCGGCGCTGACGGTGGGGGATCCATGGCAGACCACGACGCCCTCCACGTCGCCAATCTTACTCGTCAGTTGCCGGATCGCCGCCAGGTCCTCGTTCGGACCAAACGCATTACCTCCCTCCAGGCGCAGCCATTCCCAGGTAGCAAATGCCGAGAGGCGTTCGAGGTCCGACGGCGTGAAGTATTGATCGCGGGTGCGATTATTACAAACCAGCAGTACCTTTGGAATGGAAGCGGTCATGGTGTGTTCCTCGCATTCAACGCTTAATCAACATCTCTCAGGTTCATCGCCCACAGCAGCCGCCCAACAGCGCCACGGCCCTGATTGTCCAGCGCCTCAAGTCGGTAATTCTGCCGCAGCCAGAAGCAGCAATCACTATCGATGTCATCGTCGGCAAGCGCTTCTACCTTCAGTTCATACGTGTACCGCCGTTGACGTTGAGGGACTGTCCCGTGATATTAAAGGCATCGTCCGACGCGAAGAACGCAACGGCTTTTCCGATATCTTCAGGCGTTTGCTCGCGCTTAAGAGGACACCGCTCCAGAATAGCCTGATCGAATATTTGGCGGCCCGTAAGGCTCGCTTTCTTGGGGTCGTTGCGTCGGTCGCGTTCCGCAATTCGTTCCCACATCGGTGTCCAGATCGTGCCCGGACAGACGACATTTACGTTGATACTGTGGGGAGCGAGTTCCAATGCAAACGACTGGGTGAGATGAATAACTGCGGCCTTCGACGCACCGTAAGCGCCGCCTCCTGCTCCTCCCCCCCGTCCGGCGTGGGAGGCGATGTTGACGATCTTGCCTGCGCCCCTCTTCATCATGTGTTCAGCTACCACCTCCGATGCCAGCACCGTGCCCTTGACGTTGACGGTGAACGTCACGTCCCAGTCTTCTTCTCGTGACGTGACAGTGTCTTCGAAGCCAGTCGCGGCGATGACGCCGGCGACGTTGACCAGGACATCGATGCGACCGAACTCTGCGAGGATCGTTTCGACTGTTTCCTGAAGCCGATCCCTGCTGGTAACGTCCGCCCTATATGCCCTGGCCTTGTGACCGTACTGGGCGAGCTGGCGCGCGACCTCCTCAGCGCCGTGGAGATCTATGTCAGCCACAGCGACGTCCGCGCCGCGCTGGGCCAGTACCTTCGCTATACCTTCACCGAGACCGCCAGCTCCGCCTGTTACCATCGCGACCTTGCTGTCCATCTGCATAGCCCACCTCTTTCAGCCGCTTTCAACGCGTATCGCCGGAGCCAAGGGCTCTGCCATCGTGAGGCAGGTCGGCTATTAACGCGAGGTCATCCGACATCTCCAGTATCTAGGCAAGGGTGACCATAGAACCTACACCCTTGACGCTGAGGATTGTACGGACGCTCGAGAACGCGGTCAAACACACTGCTGTCACCGCTAAGTTCGTGGAATCACAGGCAAGAGTATGTGCGAGGGGTGCAACCCATTATGGAACATACTCTGATGCGCAATCTGAATCTCCGAATCCTCTCCGAACCTTTTGCCAGTGTTTGGGTTGCGGTCAAATCTGGGAAAGTTAGAACTCGAAATGTCCACGCGGATTCTGTGTCCTGACAGGAACACGTTACTGGTCGGCCAAAGATCCACGATAAACTCGTACACGACTGCTGGCTCCAACAGCGACTGGGTTGACGTCGATTCTCGATACCTCCCGCGGATTATGCCGTCACACAAGTTCATCGCAAATCCATTTGGGTCCACATCTACCAGTTTGACGGTGAAATCGGTATCCTTGACGTCAGTGCTGGCGTATATCGTGGCAACCACCGGACCGGTCACTTCCAGGTCCTCTTTCAATGGTTCGGATGTGTACACGAGGACATCGTTTCTAAACTCAACTGGCCGTTGGTCAAAGGCGCCCCAGTCAACTATCTCAGGGTTACAGCAATTGCAACCCCCTCTGGTGGGGGTTGGGAATGCAGGATTATATACGTATTCGTCGTTGGGTTCGTCGGCTGGGAGGTCAGTCGACAATGTGCCGTCGCCTAGCAGGGAGTTGGCCTGGCCCTGGCTGTGGAGGTAGTATGGCGTGAACTGTGTTCTGGCTAAGGGCCACCCTTTTTCGTCGCGCCATTGATTAACACCCATCACGAATATTTGGAGGGGCGCATCCTCATCGGCGCCATTGTCAATCCCTTTCAACCAATGATCGAACCAACGCAGTTCTCGTTGCTCCAGATCCAAGACCGACGCTTTGCCAAAGTCAACATCACCAGCATGTGTGAGTGTGCTTGCGCTGTGGATCCACGGCCCAACGATAGCTCGTTGGTTGTTACGCGCTATACTTGATCCTCCGCGTTCGCGCATACCTACGAAATTATGGAAGGTGCCTGCAGTAAAAAAGTCGTACCATCCTCCAATTTGCAACACCGGCACCTCTATGTCCTCGTATCTCTCTTCATTGGCAAGGGCCTTCCAATACTCATCGTAGTCAGGATGGTTAATCCATTCATCCCAGTAGAAAATATCTTTCCCTCCTTGCTTCGGGATGTCTTTCAACGGCAATGTTGAGAAAATCTTATCCCAGTTGTATATATCTATATCCTGAGCCGTGCGGCCTGCCATTCGGAAGCTCCAGGTAGCGCTCCAATTCAGTTGGAAAGCGCCGGACTGGTAGTGAGGCGCCTCATAAAGATTGTTTCCGATTACCCGGGGGACAATAGCCTTCAAATAACTGCTGCCCATAGCCGCCGCCTGCCACTGCACGTTGCCAACGTATGATCCTCCAACCATGCCCACGTTGCCGTCGCACCATTCTTGATGTCCGATCCATTCAACAGTATCGTGGCCGTCATTGAATTCATTGACCCAAGGATGGAACTCGCCCTCCGAATCATTCCGTCCTCTGGTGTCTTGGGCAACAAATATATACCCTTGTTGAGCGTAAAAAATGGCGCTATTGACCATTCGCTCGTTCATATTGTCGTAAGGAGTCCTGGAGAGAATGACCGGCAGCGCCTCGTGCCTGTTCCTCGGATAATATATATCTGCCGACAGGTTTACTCCGTCCCTCATCGTCGCTTTAACGTTGTAGCGAGTTTCGACGCCGTCTGGCAAGAAAACGTTTAAAGTCATTTCAACTCCCTTATATCGGTCCTTCCTGATCGAGCAGAATGGTGGGCCCCATTATAGGAGCGGAGCACAAGGTTCAGCTAACGGGGGTGTAAATGTGATCAGGCGCGTCAAGGGTGGACGGAGATTGTGCCGACGGGGCAGAGCGAAACTGTGACGCTGAGCGGCATCGCGATTGTGAATGCGACTCGGGGTTTTGAAAGCTAGGCTCGGTTTATTTGCTGATCCTGGTTGGTCTTCCTGCTCTGTCTGAACTTGTAGCTGTCTCCGTTCATACCGCTTCTTAACCATCCGCTCAATGTCTGGCGCCACTCCTGTGACTTCCTTGGGCGTCTGTGGCATTGACTGTCGAAGGTTTGCGAGCACACCAACCCAGCCCGCTCTAGCGCCAGGCGTCAACCAATGTCTCTTCCGATGTCTTGAGAACGCCCGACGTTAGTGATCACGGCGACTTTTCGTCCAAATCGCACATGCTGTCTATCTGTGCATAGAGGATTCAGTGGGTCATGGTTTCATGACCCACCCGATATGAATTCGGACCCTACCGGCGACGCGCAACCAGCCGGTGGACAGCCCCCCGGGCTTAAACTCAAGATCTACCAATTACCTGCTGCTCGTGTAGTTCCGCCAACTCTTTTTCTCCGAATCCAAGTATCCCGCTAAGCACCTCTTCAGTATGCTCTCCCAGTAGCGGCGCGATCCGCGGCTCAGCTGGTGAGTCTGAGAGTTTTATCGGGCAACCAGGCATCATGAAAGGCCCACGCTTTGGGTGTTCCAGCGTCATTATCATGTCTCGCTCTGCCAGGTGAGGGTCGGAGTAGATATCCTCGGCGTTGAGAGTGGGCCCGCAGGGAACTCCCGCCTCGCCAAGAATGTGGAATACCTCGTACTTCGTGCGGTCCATAGTCCACGTCTCGATCATTTCGTCTAGCGTGGCGACATTCTCGACGCACCAGTCCGAGTCTGAGTAGCGTGGATCACCGGCTAGCTCATCACCGCCGATGGCACGAATCAACGGCAGCCATAGGTTGGGGCGGCGCGGTCCGGCGGCGAGGTAAACATAGTCGTCTGGTCCGCCGGGCTTGCAGCGGTAGGTACGTGTGCCTGGCATCCCGGAAACGCTATTTCCAGATCGAGGGCGTGCCTTATGCGTCTCGTTGAAGTTGCACATGGCCACACGGGTGAAGTTCACGACCGCATCCTGCATAGCCACCTCCACTACCTGTCCCTTTCCGGTGGACTGGCGTTGCCACAACGCCGCCATAATGCCCAAGGCGGCGTGTATGCCGGTCCCAGTATCTCCTATTGTGGAACCTGGATGCGTGGGTGGGTCACCGGGCCAGCCTGTAACAGCCATGGAGCCGCCAGCGGCCTGAGCGATCATATCAAAGCTCTTGTACTTGGCGTAGGGGCCGTAAGTGCCGAATCCCTTCACCCTTGCCAGGACGATCTTGGGATTGACAGCGCTGAGCGCATCGTAGCTAAGCCCAAGCCTTTCCAACGTGCCTGGAGCCAGATTCTCTGCCACCACATCTCCTTGCTTGACCAACTCGAAGAAGACTTCCTTTCCACGCTGCTGCTTGAGATCGAGGGTGATGCTTCGTTTATTAGCGTTGAGGTTAATGAAGTAGCCGCTATCCACGCCTTGGATGTCTGTATTGCCATAACGCCCCGGATCACCCTTCGTGGGCTCTTCGACTTTTATGACGTCTGCGCCGAGCCATGCCAGAATCTCGGTGCAGGACGTGCCCGCCTCAAATTGCGTCAGGTCAACTATTCGGATCCCCTCTAATGCCTTACTCATTTGTTTCTGCTCTTTCCTTTTAGACGCCTGAGAGCCTGCTCGATATTTTCTGAACCTGTGGTATTCTCAATGGGAAGCCTTGCATAGATCGCATTTATTGCCTTTCTCCTCCTGTCGACGTCGGCCCAGTCTGCCATGTCAGATCGGCGCTCGATCAGAACCATATCATCTCTCGCCAGCAGAAGGTTATCATACGGCTCGAACTTGTTCAGCCGATTGCGCATACGCTATTTGCAGGGCTTCGATGCATTCGATATTGTTGTGAGTGTGGCAGGTGGCATTTGGCGACTTCAGCGGGCGATTATATTGTCTGATTCAACACAGATGCGATCGTTATTATCTGGGAAACATTGGATGGTAAAGAGATGTCTATAGAATTCGGTCTCTTCTACGACTTCGACATCCAGAAGGGCACTACACAGTCCGAGACCTTCCGGCGTTGTTTTAGTCAGATCGAGGCGTCTGAGAGGATGGGCGTGGACTCCATATGGCTGGCCGAGGTCCATTTTAGCCCCTTTTCGGTGCTGTCATCGCCCCTGATCGTCGCCAGCTCAGTTGCAACACGCACCAGCAGGGTCAGAATTGGACTGGCAGTGCAGGTTTTGCCTCTCGCGAACCCCCTTCGCATCGCCGAGGAGGCCGCCACGCTGGACCAGATCAGCAAGGGACGTCTGGAGTTCGGTGTAGGGCGCAGCGGCCTGACCAGGTACTATAGGGGTTATAACATTGATTACTCAGAGAGCAGCGACCGGTTCCTAGAAGCCATGGATGTGATTACCAAGGCATGGGGTAACCAGCCGTTCTCACACGAGGGAAAGTTTTACGCTTTCAATGATGTAAGCGTGGAGCCCAAGCCCTATCAGAAGCCTCATCCGCCGATCCGAGTTGCCACGGCGAGCGCAGAGACTTTCTCAATGGTGGGCAGATTGGGATATCCAATCTTTATCAGCTCCACCACTGATGAACCCGAACTCAAAGAGCGGCTGAAATTGTACCGTAGAGCGAGGCGGGATGCGGGACACCCAGGCCCCGGCGATGTGATGCTGCGCATACCGGCTTATGTTTCGGAGAACGCTGAGAAGGCACGCACGGAACCCGAGGCCAGCACTATGCACATGATAGGCTATAGTGCCGCGCAGATCGGCTCCGCACCTAACGAGGAGACCGCAGATAGGCTTCAACGCTTAAACACCATTTCCTATGACGAGGTGCTAAGCCATAAGGTAATGCACGGCACGCCAGAGGAAGTAGTAGAACGGATTCAACGTTACGAAGAAGAGCTTGGCATCTCGGGCTTGGTGCTGGAGATGAACTTCGGAGGACAGATACCGAATGAGCTGGTGTTGAATTCCATCCGCCAACTCACCGAGAAAGTGATGCCCGAGTTCAAGTAACGCTCAGCCCGAAGGACCATGTCAACTGATCCTTACGTAACACCTCACACAGACTGCGGAACTCGACATACATCCTTTCTGATAGCCCCGAAACACTCAGTGCATAACCAGGCCACCGTCCACATTAAATGCCTGGCCTGTGATGTTCCGCGAGCCTGGGCCCGCTAGGAAAACCGCCATTTCGGCTATGTCCTCTGGCTCATTTGCTCTGCCTATGGGTATGTTGGCGTTTCGCTGTTCCTCTAGTTCCTCCATGGGTATGCCGAGATTTTGCGACCGCTGGACCATGGTGGCCTGAGACATGGGCGTGCGAGTCACACCTGGGCAGATAGCGTTGACGTTGATGTCGTAGCGGCCAAGCTGGTGCGCAGCTATCTGGGTCAGAGCCAGCACCGCTCCTTTGCTGGCAGCATAGGCAGCGTTGGAGGTGCCTGAATAGCCCTTGCCAGCTATGGAGGCGATGTTGATTATCCGGCCTCCCTGACCGCTGTCAATCAGTTCTCGGGCGACTCTTTGGAGGCAGAAAAACGTGCCCCTGGCGTTGACCCGGTGGATCCGGTCCCAGTCCTCTATCGTTAGCTCCATTACGTCTGCGTGTCGGGTCACTCCGGCGTTATTCACCAGAATGTCAATGCGACCGAACGCATTTAGAGTCTCTTTTACAACGAGGTCTATGTCGTCAAGGTCGCCGATATCTGCCGCGACGGATATTGCCTGGTAACCAAGCTCGTTGATAGTGATGCTTGTGTCGTCAGCGATCTTGCCGTCGATGTCGGCGGCCGCTACGTGGATGCCTTCGCTGGCGAGTCGAATGGCGATAGCCCTGCCCATTCCTCGGCCTGCACCTGTGACGAGAGCGACTTTGCCCTTCAGAGACATGGGAATCCTCCGATCTCCGTGGTGTGAGTTTACAATTCTTGGGTTTCTGATGGGTCAAAAAATAGCGCCAATCTATGGTAGGGTCAAATGGGCAACCGATACCCTGATGTCGAATCAATCTGCAGAAACGGCGTAGCTGGCTCAGAGCTTCTTTGGACGAGCGGCGGTCAGATATCCCCTACCAGCCCCCTTACGGTTGCCCCTGTCGACATGATTTCTGAGGCAGCCATATCCCTTCGGTGACCTACCCCATCGATCAATCCGGATCGTTGACAGAGAGTTGAACCACGATTAAATTCGCATGGATTGAAGTGATCGAGGCAATGTTATCTGAGAAACCGAAGTAGCCTGCCAGGGGCGTAGGCATTCAGCGAATGTGAGACAGAAAGCTAATGGGGATTACGTGCTAATTCCACGAGCACTCTGAGTCTGTTGGCAATCATTGTGGTTCCGACATATTCGATTCCGGCGAGTGTTATATTCACTGTGGGTATCTCCTCCCGTCTAGCGCCCCGTCAGGTCATCAAGCGCCGGCAAAAACTCTTTGGACATTAGCTCCGAAACGGAGATGACTTGATTCATAGCTACATGTGCCAATTTGAACGGGGTTCGTTAAAGACTTCGTTCTGGAGATTTGGCGTCACGGTTTATGATTCTCTTGAGCGCCTACGTCTAGATGTTGCGCTAGATGCAAGGTGTCCATGTATCACGCTCAATTGATATCAGTATTGGCGTCCACAGCGAAGATTGCGACCAAACGCGTAACCGGCGCTGAAGATGGATAGGCCCTACGGTGCGGTGTGGCAACGTTGCAATGTATGAGGGCTCAATCTATGATTCGTTCACGGTGACAGTTGCGAACAGTGTCATTATCGTTTCGCCAATCTGGTGTAGGGGACATCGTTGGGGCACACACTGCGAGCGCAAAACTATGGCCATGAGATGAACTTGGGAAAGGAGTGATTTCAATGAGCGACAGAGAGCTTGGAGGCGCCGGGTCATACGTGATTTTTGAGAATGAGCATGTCAGAGTTTGGCAAAATGACCTGAACCCAGGAGAGTCCAGCGACTGGCATTTGCATGAAAACCACTACCTGTTTATTGGCACATCACATGGAGACTTGCAAGTGGAACACGATGATGGCTCCAAACAAAACACGGTTATGGAATTAGGCAAAGTCGTTATGGGGCAAAAGGATTCGACTCATCAATTGAGCAACGTCGGAAACAACCCCTATAGCAGTGTAATTATCGAAATCAAGAAATAATCTTCGAAGATGAGGTGACAGTAACCTCGCCGTGTCTATGGAAGCGAATCATCAGGTCGCTAGACGAGAGTTGTGGACCGAGAACGACTCGCTCCTCTGACCGCGTTTCAGCGCAAAAATTGCGACGTCAGACTGTTACATCCGAAGAATCTTCGTCTATCTCTGGGAGCGATGATGGCAAACATTGGTTTCGTGGGTCTTGGCGTGATGGGTAGCGGAATGGTCAAACGACTGCTTGATGCTGGACATGCCGTCTTCGGCTACAACCGCACGAGATCAAAAGCTGATTGGCTGGTGGACCGGGGCATGCATCGGGCAGACTCCCCGGGCGATGCTGCCCGAGCGGGGGAGGTCGTCATCAGCATGGTGGCTAATTCTGACGCTCTGAATGCCGTGGCAAGCGGGGACGATGGCGTGCTGTCAGGATTGAGTTCCGGGACGATCTACGTCGATATGAGCACGGTTAGTCCTTCGATTAGCCGCGAACTTGCCCGGCAAGCCACTACCAAAGGAGCGCACATGCTCGATGCGCCCGTTTCCGGTTCCATCACAACATTGGCTCAGGGTAATCTGTCCATAATGGTGGGCGGTGACAGGACTGCGTTCGAGAGGGTCAAACCGATTCTCCAGGACATCGGGCCGACTGTAGATTATGTGGGTAAAAACGGTTTGGCAGTCACTATGAAAATCGCGACCAACCTGAGCCTGGCCGTGCAGATGCTGGCATTCAGTGAAGGGGTTTTGTTGGCCGAGAAAAGCGGCATCGACCGTGAGACGGCGGTCAAGGTATTGCTCAACAGTGTTATGGCATCGCCGATGCTGAAGTATCGCGGTCCCTTCGTTCTGGAGATGCCCGACGAGGCGTGGTTTGACGTGGAAATGTCGCAAAAGGACATGAACCTGGCGCTGGAGCTAGGAGAACAACTCGGAGTTCCGCTGCCCACAACCGCCGCGACGAACGAATACCTCAGCGCCGCCCGTGGATTGGGCTTGGCTGATAAAGATTTCGCGGTCATTATCGATGTGCTGGCGCGAATGGCAGGGATGGACGGGAGTAGTTCTTAGCCGTGAGCTCCTGCGATTCCAGCAGGTATCCCATCGGAGCTTCGGTTGAGGTGTGATTGAGTTTCGCGCGTTGCGGAGAGCGGCCCCGTGGCGGTGTGGTAACGCAAGCCGGCCACCATAAGCTCTTCAGCGGGAAAACGAGTGATGACCTCCGGACCACTCTTGGTCACGACCACTTCTTCTTCGATACGGGCCGCCGACCAGCCATCGGAAGACGGCCAGAAGGTTTCAAGGGCGAACACCATGCCTTCCTCAATGGGTTGTGGGTGGTCTAGCGAAAACAATCGACTCAGTATCGGCTTCTCCCAAATGGACAATCCGACTCCATGACCGTACTGGAGGGCGAATGCGTCCTCCTCGTTCGCGAATCCGAACTCCGTTGCTTTAGGCCACAGCTTCACGATGTCCGCCGTGGTGATTCCCGGTTTTACGGCATCGATCGAAATATCCAGAATTTCGCGGCACTTTTTATAAGCGTCAATCTGAGACTGAGACGCACTGCCGATGACCATTGTGCGGTAATAACAGGTCCGATAGCCCATGTAACTGTGCAGGATATCGAAGTACACGGGGTCGCCCGGTCGAAGCAGGCGATCGCTGAAATTGTGAGGGTGTGGATTGGTGCGCTCCCCGGAAATGGCATTGACCCCCTCGACATGCTCAGAGCCTAGCTCGTACAACACCTTGTTGACCAGCGCGACACCATCACTCTCCCGCACGCCAGACCGCAGCATCATGTAGAGTTCATCATAGGCTGCATCGACCATCGCGCAGGCTGTGTTCAGCAGAGTAATCTCGTCCTGAGTCTTGATTCGACGAGCCTCCAACATCAACTGCTGGCCGTCCACAACGTTGATGCCAGCTCGTTGAAGGGCGAACAGCACCTCTGGTTCCACTACGTCCACTCCCACCGGTTCATTCAGGAGCCCCCGAGCCTCCAATTCCACCCGAATCTTTTTCGCCACGTCCTCGGCCAACCCCGCCTCAGGAGGGGTCGCGCCCCGCAGAGTTGAGATTCCGGCGCGGGACCTCTCGCCAAGCCACGGACAGAATAGCTGGTGGTGTTTTGCCGCCGAGCCAAAATCCCACAAAATCGGCTCGTCGTCCTGCGGCAGCAGAGCGAAGCGCACGAGTTTGTCCATCGCCCAAGTGCCGATAATCGTTGCCGTTAGGTAGCGAATGTTGTTCATGTCAAAGGTCAACAACGCGCCAAGGTCCGAAGCCTTGAGCAGATTTTTGATTCGACCCAGCCGTTCAGTGCGGAGCCGGTCGAAGTTCACTCGCTCTTCCCAATCCACCGCCATTGAGCCATATGTTTTCAATGTCACCGGGATACCTCCGTCGCATACTCGATGTTCAATTCAATCGCCTGCCTGTTCCGGCAGCGCCATACCAATCTACGCTTTCAGTATCCACTCGCACGCAGACGTACTTTGCCGCAGTGTACTCGTGGATGAAATCCAGACTGCCCTCTCTTCCATACCCGCTGTCCTTGAATCCTCCCCAGGGGATTGCGGGGTGGAGTCTGTGGTGGTCGTTGATCCAAACGATGCCTGCGATGACGTTGTTGGCGACACGGTGGGCGCGGGCCACATCGCGAGTCCAGATGGAGCAGCCCAGGCCGTAAGGAATGTCATTGGCAATCTCAACGGCTTCATCCTCGGTGTCGAAGGGTATAACGCACACGACGGGGCCGAAAATCTCCTCTCGCGCCACTCGCATATTTTGGTTCACGTCGGCGAGAATCGTCGGTTCCAGAAAATATCCCGAAGTGTACTCGTCGCCTGAGGGTTTCTTGCCACCGTAGGCAACTCTCGCGCCCTCAGTCTTGGAGTGTTGAACGTATTCGAGAATTCGGTCGTGCGCAGGCCCGGATATCACTGGACCCATCTGAGTTTGAGGGTCGGTCGGGTCGCCGATCCTGATTGTGGATACTTTATTCGCAAGATTTTCTACGAACTGATCGTAGATTGAGCGGTGGACGATGGCGCGCGAGCCCTGAATACAAGTCTGCCCCGACGCAATAAAGGAAGCGAAGGCGCAACCGTTGACCGCATCATCCACACTGACGTCATCGAAGACGATTACTGGCGCCTTGCCGCCAAGCTCGAACTGCAACGGTGTTAGGTTGGCTCCGGCGATCTGCGCAACAGCTCGCCCTGTTTCCGTGCCACCAGTGAGGTCCAACTTCCCCAGACGGGGATCGGACGCCAAAGCTTTGCCCGAAGTGGGGCCGAAGCCGTTTACGATGTTCAAGACTCCGGGCGGGAGTCCCGCGTCCAGAGCGATCTTCCCGATTTCGGTGGGAGTCAGAGGCGCCCATTCAGATGGTTTGAGCACGACCGTGCAGCCTGCGGCCAGAGCAGGGGCCAGTTTCTTCGAGGCAATCATCAGTGGGTGGTTCCAGGGCGTGAGTTGCCCCACGACGCCCAGCGGGACACGGACAGTGTAGTTGAAATGGGAGTCGGTCGTGGGTATGGTCGATCCTTGAATCTTGTCACAGACCCCGGCGAAGTATCGGAAGTAGCTGGCCACCACCGACATCTGGGAACCTGTCTCTGAGATGGGCCGCCCATTGGAGATTGACTCCAACATGCCCAACTCCATCGCTCGCTCTTCGATCCTATCCGCGATGTCCCACATGATCTTTCCCCTATCAGCGCCAGACATCGTCGACCAGGTGCCACGGTTGAAGGCTTCCTCCGAGGATCGAACAGCCTCGGCAACGTCCTCGGGGCCTGCATTCGCCATGCGCGCAACCGTATTGCCGGTGGCAGGGTTCTCAACGTCGAAGTAATCGCCGGATTTTGAGGGTCGCCACTCGCCATCTATGAGCAGTTCGTATTGGATGGTCTTCTCTTCAATCATGGCATTGCCCTTTCACTGGATTTGTGAAATCTTGCTGTGCGAACGAGTTTGTTCTCGGGTCAAATTCCTACATCGCAGTTGCTTATATGAACCAGACTCCGGCAGTCGTTTGTCAAACACATTTGACATAATATGTTTTTCAGGTTTATATTGCTATTCAACCGAGCAAACGATGAGGTATTCACGCCTGTCCAAGTTCAATTCGCATCCTCCATCAGGAATCGGATGGTGTGTCCCCCGCTTTTGATAAACTTAGACAAGCTGCGAGCGCCAGTAATGTAAGTCCCATATACTTTTGTATCCGTTTGCATCGAAATCCCGATCAACTGAATCAAACCCCCAGGAGGTAACATCGTGGTTCACTCTTCGTTCAACAAAGGTGTGATGCTAACGCTCGGAGTTCTATTCCTGGCCTTGGCTCTAGCTGTCGGCTGTTCTTCCGATGAGGATGAACCAACCGCGGCAGCAGCGCCTGCTTCTGCAACCGCAGCGGCAACGCCCGCTTACTGGCAACCGACGACCGATTTTTATGGAGCCCCAGTATACGGCGGACACCTTCGAATCAACTACGAAGACCCCCTAGAGCATGCGAATTTGTGGGGCGCTCACAGCGGCGTCACCGTGAGATATCGTATGCCTATGATGAACAGCATAGTTGAAGAGGACCCATACCAGGCTGGCCGAATTATTCCAGACCTGGCAAAGGATTGGACGGAAGCCTCTGATCTCATGGGCCTCACGATAAATTTCGAGGACGGGGTCAAATGGCACAACGGTGACGATTTCACTTGCGAAGATGCGCGGTTCACGATCGAGACAATGGTCACTGGGAATGGGCTCACTGCCAGCGAGATGGCAGGAAAGCTGAGTTTCATCGATACCGATGCAACCACTTGCGAGAACGACCAGACACTGAAACTCCAATTCAAGGGCCCCAGCGCCACGGCGCTGCTCGCTTTCACCGACCGAGCATTCCTGATTTTTAACAAAGCATGGTTTGAGGCCGGTGGCGAAGACGCTATGTTCAACGATGTGTCGGTCGGCACCGGACCATTCAAGTGGGCCGCCGGACAGTCCGTAGGCGTCGATGAGCAGGTTTTTGAGCGGAACATGGACTACTTCAAGCCAGGGCTGCCGTACGTGGACAAGGTAACCGTGTTCGGAATCCTCGACGAGTCCACTCAACAGGCGTCTATGCTGGCACACTTGACCGACTGGCATTGGGTGCGTAATTTTGGACAGTACGATTCCTATGTAGAACATGATCAGATACAGACTGTTATCCGCGCGACCCGCGGCCACCACTCTATCTGGCTGAACAAAGGGAACCCACCCTTGGACAATCAGAAGGTTCGCCAGGCAATCTTCATGGCCATTGATCGCGACGCTGGAATCAAGATTCTTCAAGACGGACACGGTTCCACCGGTTTCATCATGCCGCCAGGTGGGCCTTGGGACCTGACTGAAGCTCAAGGTTGTGCCGTAAAGGGTTGGTGTCCGCCATCCGAAGGATTTGAGGCTCAGAGAGCTGAGGCC
>Ga0066860_10000624_pt1 | contig 15651 bp, 14 predicted proteins | sample ETN07SmetaG_FD_65601 | JGI IMG/M metagenome (GOLD analysis project Ga0066860, IMG submission 65601) | Marine microbial and viral communities from oxygen minimum zone, Eastern Pacific Ocean - ETNP2014F14-07SV275 | ecosystem: Environmental > Aquatic > Marine > Oceanic ... | reverse complement strand
GGCGCCACGGTGATCGCGATGGACATGGTGCCGCGGATCTCCCGCGCCCAGAAGATGGACGCGCTGTCGTCGATGGCCAACATCGCGGGCTACCGCGCGGTGATCGAGGCGGGCAGCAATTTCGGCCGCTTCTTCACCGGCCAGGTGACCGCCGCCGGCAAGGTGCCGCCCGCCCGGGTGCTGGTGATCGGCGCCGGCGTCGCGGGGCTCGCCGCGATCGGCACCGCGACCTCGCTGGGCGCGGTGACGCTGGCCTTCGACGTGCGCCCCGAGGTGGCCGAGCAGATCGAGAGCATGGGCGCCGAGTTCGTCTATCTCGACTTCGAGGACAGCCAGGACAGCGCGGCCACGGGCGGCTACGCCGCCCCCTCCAGCCCCGAGTTCCGCGAAAAGCAGCTCGCCAAGTTCCGCGAGCTGGCCCCCGAGATCGACATCGTCATCTCCACGGCCCTCATCCCGGGCCGGGACGCGCCGGTGCTGTGGACCCGCGACATGGTCGAGGCGATGAAGCCCGGCTCGGTGATCGTCGATCTCGCCGCCGAGCGCGGCGGCAACTGCGAGTTGACGGTGCCGGAGGAGAAGTTCGTCACCGACAACGGCGTGACGATCATCGGCTACACCGATTTCCCCAGCCGCATGGCGGCGCAGGCCTCGACGCTCTACGCCACCAACATCCGCCACATGATGGCCGACCTCACGCCGAACAAGGACGGCGTCGTCGACCATGACATGGAGGACGACGTGATCCGCGGCGCCACCGCGACGCATCGCGGCGAGATCACCTACCCGCCGCCCAAGCCCAAGACCGCCGCCATCGCCGCCGCGCCCAAGAAGGAGAAGGCGCGCGAGTTGACGGTCGAGGAAAAGCGGTCGAACGAGATCGCGGCCTTCAGGAAGCAGACCAAGGACCAGATCGGCCTCTTGGCCGCGGGCGCGCTGGTGATGCTCTTGATCGGCGCGGTCGCGCCCGAGAGCTTCATGAGCCACTTCATCGTCTTCGCGCTGGCCTGCTTCGTCGGCTTCCAGGTGATCTGGGGGGTCAGCCACTCGCTGCACACGCCGCTGATGGCGGTGACCAACGCGATCTCGGGCATCGTGATCCTCGGCGCGCTGCTGCAGATCGGCTCGGGCAACTGGCTGGTGGTGTTTCTGTCGTTCATCGCGGTGCTGATCGCCTCGATCAACATCGTCGGCGGTTTCCTGGTCACGCGCCGGATGCTCGCCATGTTCCGCAAGTCGTAAGGGGGCCGGATCATGAGCATCGGCATCGTTTCCGCCGCCTATATCGTCGCGGCCATCCTGTTCATCCTGTCGCTGGGCGGCCTGTCGAACCAGGAGAGCGCCAAGCGCGCGGTCTGGTACGGCATCAGTGGCATGGCGGTGGCGGTCTTCGTCACCGTGTTCGGCCCCGGCGTGCACAACCTGTTTCTCATCCTCGTCGCGATCGCGGCGGGCGGCTTCGCCGGCTGGATCGTCGCCGGCCGGGTGCAGATGACCGAGATGCCGCAGCTGGTCGCGGCATTGCACAGCTTCGTCGGTCTGGCGGCGGTGTTCATCGGCCTGAACGCCGACATCATGCTGCACGACGTCAACGCGCTGCTGGCCAGCCACGGGCTCGACCGCGCCGCGCTGGCGCTCTTGGACCCGACCGAGCTCGCGCAGGCGGGCGGCGGCTTCTTCGGCGAGCTCACCGGCTTCGGCAAGAAGCTGGCGCTGAAGGACGCGGCCGAGATCGGCATCCTCAAGACCGAGGTGTTCCTCGGCATCTTCATCGGCGCGGTGACCTTCACCGGCTCGGTGGTGGCCTTCGGCAAGCTCGCCGGAAAGGTCGACGGCAAGCCGAAGAAGCTGCCGGGCGGGCACATGCTCAACGCCGCCGCGCTGGCGCTGTGCCTGGCGCTGGGGCTTCTCTACCTCACCGGCGCAGGCATCTGGACCATGGTGCTGGTGACGATCATCGCGGGCTTCATCGGCTGGCACCTGATCATGGGCATCGGCGGCGCCGACATGCCGGTGGTGGTGTCGATGCTGAACTCCTATTCGGGCTGGGCCGCCGCGGCGATCGGCTTCACGCTGGGCAACGACCTGCTGATCGTCACCGGCGCGCTGGTCGGCTCCTCGGGTGCGATCCTGAGCTACATCATGTGCAAGGCGATGAACCGCAAGTTCGTCAGCGTCATCCTCGGCGGCTTCGGCGGCTTCGGCGGCACGTCGGGCCCGGCGATGGCGGTCGAGGGCGAGCAGATCGCGATCGACGCCGACGGCGTGGCGCAGGCGCTCGAGGACGCCGACAGCGTGGTGATCATCCCCGGCTACGGCATGGCGGTGGCGCAGGCGCAGCAGTCGGTCTCCGAGCTGACCCGCAGGCTCCGGGCGCAGGGCAAGACCGTGCGCTTCGCGATCCACCCGGTGGCGGGGCGTCTGCCCGGCCACATGAACGTGCTCCTGGCAGAGGCCCGGGTGCCCTACGACATCGTGCTGGAGATGGATGAGATCAACGACGACTTTCCGGAGACCGACGTCGCCATCGTCATCGGCTCGAACGACATCGTGAACCCCGCCGCCCAGGACGACCCCAACAGCCCGATCGCCGGCATGCCGGTGCTGGAAGTCTGGAAGGCCAAGCAGGTCTTCGTCTCCAAGCGCGGCCAGGGCACCGGCTACTCCGGCATCGAAAACCCGCTCTTCTTCAAGGACAACACACGCATGTTCTACGGCGATGCCAAGAAATCGCTCGATGAACTGCTGGCCAAGATCGCCTGATCCCGGCCCGGATCACAGGAAGGCCCCGCCCCGCGCGGGGCCTTTTGCGTTGCAGGGGTGCACGCTCTGGGCGAGTGTCGCCGCATGACGAATAGCCCTTTGTACGGCATCGGCCTGCGGCTGCTCGCGGCGTTCCTCATCACCGCGATGTCGGCGATGGTGGCGGTGGCGACGCGCGAGGTCGGGCTCGGCCAGATCGTGTTCTGGCGCTCGGCCGTGGCGCTGGCCCCGATCTGCGCCTACATGGCGCTGTGCCGCGAGTTTCCCGCCGCCATCGCCACCCGTCGCCCCGGCCTGCACCTGACGCGCAGCCTGTTCGGGGCGCTGTCGATGGCGCTGTCCTTCGTTTCGCTCGCCTACCTGCCGGTCGCCAATGCGCAGGCGCTGGGATACCTCGCCCCGGTGCTGACCCTGCCGCTGGCGGCGCTCCTGCTCGGCGAGCGGATCGGGCCGATGGTCTGGGGCGCCGCCTGCCTCGGCTTTGCCGGCGTCATGGCGATGCTCGGCGCGGCACTCGAGGCGCCGGGGCAGGGCGCGTTGATCGGCATCGCGGCGGGGCTGGGCTACGCCGTGACGATGGCCTTCGTGCGGGTGCATATCAAGTCGATGACGGTAAGCGAGCGCCCGTCGACCATCGCCTTCTGGTTTGCTGCCGTGTCGGCGCTGGCGGGGTTGGCGACGCTGCCCTTCGGCTGGGAGATGCCTTCGACACAGATGCTGCCTTGGCTGATCGGCGCTGGTCTGACCGGCGGGCTGGCGCATGTCGCGGCGACCGAGGCGGTGGCCCGGGCGCCGGTCGGCGTGCTGGCGCCGTTCGATTTCACCGGGCTGGTCTGGGCGCTCGGCTTCGACGCGGTGCTGTTCGGCGTGATGCCGGATGGGCTCGGTCTCGCGGGCGTGGCGGCGATCACCGGGGCGGCCCTGATGGTGACCTTTGCCAGCTGGAAGCCGGGGCGGCCGCAGCGACCGGGGCGAAGCCGGACGCCGACCCGCTGAGGATGTGCTAGGCTTCCCGGGGCGGAAAGGGAGCGAGACGATGGAAAAGGTGACCGGTATCGGCGGCGTGTTCTTTCGGGCCCGGGACCCGGAGGCGCTCGCGAAATGGTATCTCGACCACTTGGGCATCGAGGGTCCGGGGGCTTCGATCTGGCGACAGGAAGCCGGGCCCACCGTGCTGATGCCCTTCGCGCAGGAGACGGACTACTTCGGCCGGTCCGAGCAGCAATGGATGATCAACTTCCGCGTCGCCGATCTCGACGCGATGGTGGCGCAGCTCGACGCGGCGGGCATCGCGGTCGAACGCCGCGATGAATGGGACAGCGAGATAGGCCGCTTCGCGCGTATCCACGACCCCGAAGGCAACCCGATCGAGCTGTGGCAGCCGGCGAGCTGAGCCCTTCACCGCATCCCGCATAGGCGGGTCGCCGTTCGGCCTTGCGCGGCTCAGGCGTCGATCTCGCGCCATTTCCCAGGCGCCAGCCCGTCGAGCGCCCAGTCGCCGATGCGCCAGCGCACGAGCCGCAGCGTCGGAAAGCCGGCGGCGGCGGTCATGCGGCGGACCTGGCGGTTGCGCCCCTCGCGGATGGCGATCTCGATCCAGGCGTCGGGCACCGATTTGCGAAACCGCACCGGTGGGTCGCGCTCCCACAGGGCGGGGGGCGCGATCAGCCGGGCGCGGGCGGGTTTCGTCGGCCCGTCCTTGAGCTTCAGGCCACGCCGGAGCGGTTCGAGATCGGCCTCGGTCGGCGCGCCCTCGACCTGCACGAGATAGGTCTTCTCCATCTTGTGCTTCGGGTCGGAGATCCGCGCCTGCAGCCGCCCGTCATCGGTGAGCAGCAGCAGCCCCTCGCTGTCGCGATCCAGACGTCCGGCGGGATAGATGCCGGGCCGGTTAATGAAGTCAGACAGCGTGGCGCGCGGGCTCGGGCTCTTGGCGTCGGTGAACTGCGACAGCACGTTCATCGGCTTGTTGAACAGGACGAGGCGCGGCATGGCTGGTCTCCGGATGCGTGCGACCTCCCTAGGACGGGAGGGGGCGGAAAGAAAACCGGGCTCGGAAAAAATACCCCCTCGGGTCGGAATTCGCTCTTGATCCGACTCGGCGTTTATCCCAAATGCCCCCGCAAGACGCCAACGCACGCGCCTCTGGCCACGCCTGGACGCAAGCCTCCCCAAAGGGGGCCTACGCACAGACCCAGCACGCGTTTATGCAGCGACGGTAACGTCTCCCTTGGAACCGCCGGCCTTTCGGGGCCCCCGTCAGTCTATCGGAGATGCACATGACTGCATATGTCGCGGGCGCCAGCGCCCCCTCCTTCGCCGTTGCCAATCGCCTCGAGGCCTATGCCGCGACCGCCGAATTCGACCGGCCGACGCTGGTGATCGACGTCGACCGCGTGGAGACCCAGTTCGAGGCGCTGAAAGCTGGCCTCGGCCGCGCCGACATCCACTACGCGGTGAAGGCCAACCCGCATCCCGCCATCATCGAGCGGCTGGTGCAGCTCGGCTCGCATTTCGACGCCGCCTCGCGCGCCGAGATCGAGCTGTGCCTGAGCCAGGGCGCGCGGCCCGAGCATGTCTCCTTCGGCAACACCATCAAGCGCGTCTCCGACATCGCCTTCGCCTATGGCGCCGGCATCCGCATGTTCGCGGTCGATGCCGAGGAAGAGCTGGAGAAGATCGCCGAGCACGCGCCGGGCGCGCAGGTCTATGTCCGACTGATCGTCGAGACGTCTTCGGCCGACTGGCCGCTGACCCGCAAGTTCGGCTGCGACCGCGACACCGCGCTCAAGCTGCTCGACCGGGCGACCGAGCTGGGTCTCGAGCCGCTGGGCTTCTCCTTCCATGTCGGCTCGCAGACCCGTCATGCCGAGATGTGGGTGCCGGTCCTCGACGAGCTGTCGCGCATCTGGACCGCCGCGCAGGAGGCCGGCCACCGGCTGCAGCTCCTGAACATCGGCGGCGGTTTTCCGGCCTTCTACGGCGAGGAGATCCAGGCGCCGACGGAATATGCCGCCGCGGTGATGGCGCTTGTGGAGGCGCGTTTCCCGGGGGCCGAGCGCATCATGGCCGAGCCCGGCCGCGGCATGGTGGCGGAGGCGGGGGTGATCGCCTGCGAGGTGATGCTGACCTCGCGCAAGTCGGACCGGGACCTGCACCGCTGGGTCTATCTGTCGATCGGCCGTTTCTCCGGCCTGGCCGAGACCGAGGGCGAAGCGATCCGCTACCAGTTCGTGACCCCGCATGACGGCGAGGCCACCGGACCTTGCATCCTCGCCGGTCCGTCCTGCGATAGCGCCGATGTGCTCTACGAGAAGCGCCCGATGAACCTGCCGCTCGGCCTCAAATCGGGCGACCGGGTGCTGATCCGCAACACTGGGGCCTACACTTCGACCTATTCCTCGGTCTGCTTCAACGGCTTCCCGCCGCTGGACGTGGTCATCCTCTGAGAGATACCGGGCGGCGCTGCCGCCCGGTTGACGACCCACGGGGCTGCATTCCCGAACAGGTCTCCGCCCGCCATGGCCCTCAGGCCATGGCGGGCGTTTTCATGTCGGAGAGCACCTCGGCGCCGATCTCGAAGCTGCGCTTGCGTGCCTCAGGGTCGAACATCATGCCGGTGAGCATCAGCTCGTCCGGCCGGTAGCGCTCGATGATCTCGCGCAGCTGCCGACGGACCGTGTCCGGGCTGCCGGTGGCCGAGACCGAAAGCGCCGCTTCGGCACCGGCAATGGCGCTGGCCGGAACGTGGTCGGCGACGTTCTCGACCGGGCGGGAGAGGCGGCCCGGCGTCCCGGTCCTGAGCCGCGCGAAGGACAGGATCTGCGAGGAGCGGTGGTAACGCGCCTCTTCGTCCGTATCGGCGGCGTGCAGGCCGGCGGCCATCATGAAATAGGGCTCCTCCAGCCGCTCCGACGGGCGGAACCCCTCGCGATAGGCCTGAATCGCGGCCTCCAGCATCTGCGGCGCGAAATGGCTGGCAAAGGCGTAGGGCAGGCCGAGATAGGCGGCGAGCTGCGCCCCGAAGGTCGAGGAGCCGAGGATCCATACCGGCAAATGCGAGCCCATACCCGGCACCGCGCGGACCGGGCCTTGGCCCGCGTCGTCGTCGAGATAGCCCATCAGCTCGACCACATCCTGCGGGAAGGCGTCCGCCGACTGGTGGTAGCGGCGCAGCGCCTGGGCCGTCGCCCCGTCGGTGCCGGGCGCGCGGCCCAGCCCGAGGTCGATCCGGCCCGGATGCAACGCGTCGAGCGTGCCGAACTGCTCGGCCACGATCAGGGGCGCGTGATTGGGCAGCATGATGCCGCCCGCGCCCACGCGAATGGTCGAGGTGGCCTGCGCGACATGGCCGATCACCACCGCGGTCGCGGCCGAGGCGATGCCGGGCATGTTGTGATGCTCGGCCAGCCAGTAGCGGTGATAGCCCAGCGCCTCGGCGTGGCGGGCGAGGTCGGCGGCATGGGCCAAAGCCTGCGCCGGCGTCTCGTCTTCGGTCACCGGGGCGAGATCGAGTAGGGAAAACTTCTGCATGTCATGGCTCCTGCGTCGATGCCGATATGGGCGCGTGACAGCGCGGCGAAAACCGCCCCGCGTGCACAACCCGGACGCGGTATGCGAACGCATGCGCCAAGCCGCTGTTCATGCGACCTTTTCCCCTGTTTACAGTGACGACGCGCCCGGCCATCCTCCCCCGACGTCAAGCCGGAGCCACCATGACCCTCGCCGACCACCCGCTGCGCCAGGAACTGGCGAACGAGCTGCACGCCCGGCCCTTTCCCAGCCTCGGCGCGCCGGGGCAGGCGGCCTTTCTCGCCATCGGTCCGGCCGAGGGGCAGCCGCGCGATACCGAGGCCGAACGCGCGCATCTGCTGGCGCTCTTGGACTGGTTCGGCGCGCCGCATCCGCAACCCGGCGCCACCCATTGGTCCGGGCAGATCGGCCGGCACCGGCTGAAATGGGAAAGCCATACCGAGTTCGTCAGCTACATGATCCTGAGCGACGGCCCCTCCGAGCCGCCGTTCCGCGAGGGGCTGTCGGGCTTTCCCTCCGACTGGCTGGCACGCGCGCCGGGCCGCCGCCTGACCTCGGCGCTGGTCCGGGTGGAGCTTGCGGCGGGCGAGGAGGAGATCGCCCGGCGGGCGGAGGCGTGGTTCGTGGCCGAGAGCATGGCGATGGCGCGGGTGCTCGACGACCAGCTGATCGTCGCCGGCGATTTCCGAATAGATTCGGCAGGGCACATGCGCTTCGCGGTCTTTGCCCGGCCCGGTACGGGCGAGCGACGGATCGGCCGGGTCGTGCAGCGGCTCTGCGAGATCGAGACCTACAAGACCATGGCGATGCTCGGCCTCGCTCAGGCGCGCGGCATGGGTGAGCGGATCGGTGCGCTGGAAACCCGGCTGTCGGATCTGGTGGCAGAAATGGCGGGCGGGCCGGGGGATCCGGCCGAGACGCTTGCGGTGCTGCTCGAGGTGTCGGCCGAGCTCGAGAAGCTGCGCGCGCAGTCGGGCTTCCGCAGCGGCGCGACGCGAGCCTACGAAACACTGGTGAACCAGCGCATCAGCGTGCTGCGCGAGTCGCGCTTCGGCGGGCGGCAGACCTTTGCGGAGTTCATGATGCGGCGCTTCGACCCGGCGATGCGCACGGTCGAATCGACCGACCGACGCCTTGCCGTGATGTCGGAGCGGGCGGCGCGGGCGGGCGATCTGCTCCGCACGCGGGTCGATGTCGAACGCTCCGCCCAGAACCAGGCGCTGCTGGCCTCGATGGACCGCCGCGCCGATGCGCAGCTCAGACTGCAGCACACGGTCGAAGGGCTCAGCGTCGTGGCGATCAGCTACTACGCGGTGAGCCTCGCCACCTACCTGCTGGCGCCGCTGGCCTATCCCATGGGGCTCGACAAGACGGCGCTGACCGCGGCGCTTGTGCTGCCGGTCGTAGCGATGGTCGCGCTGATGCTCCGCCGGATCCGCCGCGGCCTGCACTGACCCGGCTGGCCGCCATGGGCTTGCCGCGCTAGACAGGCGCGGCAATTGACGGGGGCGAGCGATGATCAAGCAGGTGATCTGCATCAACTGGGGCACCAAATACGGCGCGCCCTTCATCAACCGGCTCTACGGCATGGTGGCGCGCAACATCACGCCGCCCTTCAGCTTCACCTGCTTCACCGACAACCGCGAGGGCATCCGTCCGGAGGTGGATTGCCAGGATCTGCCGCCGATCGACGTGGAGATGCCGAAGAACTCCAAGGGCATCTGGCCCAAGTCGCGGCTCTGGGGACCGAGGCTGGGAGACCTGACCGGTCCGGTGCTGTTTCTCGACCTCGACCTCGTCATCACCGGCTCGCTCGACGACTTCTTCACCTATGGCGATCCACAGGACGTGATCCTGTCGCGCAACCCGAACACGCCGCTCGAAAAGCTGGGCCAGACCTCGGTGTTCCGCTTTCCGGTGGGCGGGCTTCTGCCGCTGCAGGAGCGGTTCCGCGCAGATCCGCAAGGCATCGCCGACGAGTATCGTTTCGAGCAGCGCTTCGTGACCCGCAACGCGCCGGGCGGGGCCAAGCTCTTTCCCAACTCCTGGGTCCGGCATTTCCGCATGCATTGCCGCCGGCCGTTCCCCCTCAACTACGTGGCCGCCCCCAAGCTGCCCCGCGACGCGCGTATCGTGATCTTTCCCGGCGGGCTGCATCCCAGCCACGCCATCGACGGGCATTACCCGCCCTATGCGCCCGACAGCGCCGGCGAGCATCTGCGCGGCCTGTTCTCGGAGGTGCGGCAGGACAAGCCGCTGCGCTACCTGCGCCACTACATCCGGCCCGCATCCTGGGTGGCGGAGCACTGGCGCGCCTGACCGCGCGGCAGCGCCGGCATCGGCTTGCACAGCGCGCCGCTTGGGCGCAGTCTCGCGCCGCACCCGATAGGCCCGAAGGACGCATCATGCCGATCAAGAACCGCTTCGCCGAGCTTCTGCCCGAAATCACCGCCTGGCGGCGCGACCTGCACGAGAACCCCGAGATCCTCTACGAGACGCACCGCACCTCGGGGATCGTGGCGGAAAAGCTGCGCGCCTTCGGCTGCGACGACGTGGTCGAGGGGCTGGGTCGGACAGGCGTGGTCGGCGTGATCAGAGGCCGCTCGACCGCGTCGGGCAAGGTGATCGGGCTCAGGGCCGACATGGATGCCCTGCCGATCCACGAGCAGACCGGCCGCGACTATGCGTCCAAGACGCCCGGCGCGATGCATGCCTGCGGCCATGACGGGCACACCGCGATGCTGCTGGGCGCGGCGAAGTACCTCGCCGAAACCCGCAATTTCGACGGCACCGTCGTGGTGATCTTCCAGCCCGCCGAGGAGGGCGGCGGCGGTGGCCGCGAGATGTGCGCCGACGGGCTGATGGAGCGTTTCGGCATTCAGGAGGTCTATGGCATGCATAACTGGCCGGGCATCCCGCTCGGGCAGTTCGCGATCCGGCCCGGCGCATTCTTCGCCTCGACCGACCAGTTCGAGATCACCGTCGAAGGCCGGGGCGGCCATGCAGCCAAGCCGCACGAGACGGTGGATTCGACGCTCGTCGCCTCGCATATCGTGCTGGCGCTGCAGTCGATCGCGAGCCGCAACGCCGATCCGACCGAGCAGATGGTGGTGTCGGTGACCTCCTTCGAGACATCGTCCAAGGCGTTCAACGTGATCGCCCAGCGGGTGCAGATGAAGGGCACGGTCCGCACCATGTCGCCCGAGCTGCGCAAGCTGGGACAGGAGCGGCTGACGGCCATCGCCGAGACCACGGCGCGGGCCTATGGGGCCGAGGCCAAGGTGAACTACATCAAGGGCTACCCGGTGATGATCAACCATCCCGACGAGACCGAGTTCGCGGCCGAGGTCGCGCGCGAGATCTCGGGCGACTGCGCCAAGGCGCCGCTGGTGATGGGCGGCGAGGATTTCGCCTACATGCTCGAAGAGCGGCCCGGTGCCTACATTCTCGTCGGCAACGGCGACACGGCCTCGGTGCATCACCCCGAATACGACTTCTCCGACGAGGCGATCCCGGCGGGATGTTCATGGTGGGCCGGCGTCGTCGAGCGGCGGATGCCGGCGGCCTGACCTCAGGCCAGGGTGAAACGCGGGTCGGCGGCGATCAGCGCCGCGACCCGATCCCGCTCGGCCGCGAAATCATGCGGGACATCGGCGGCGCCCCGCCCGCCGGAGAGCGATTTCGAGGCGAAGAAGTCGAAGCCATACAGCCGCGCCTGCGCCAGTTCTGAGCGCGCAAGTAGGTCGATGGCGAGCATGCCGGTGGTCGGCCGCGCGCCCAAGGCAGCCCTGAGCGCATCGGCACGCGCGGCGGGCAGCATCGCAAAGCCCGACGCACGCGCCACGCGCCAAGGCATGCGCTTGCGCTTGGGGGTCATCCACAGCAGCAATTCGGGGTCGCGCGCGGCGATCACCTCGTCCGTGACCGGGATCGACATGGCGAGCCAGTCGGTGCGGCGACCATGCGAGGCGGGCTCGGGCATCGGCGCGGCATTGAGCCGGATCACGATGTCGGCCGCGTCGATCTCGGCGCCTTGCACCTTCTCTGCCAGCGAACGTGCATTCCCGACCAGCGCCACGCGCCGTCCCGCGAGCCGTTCCAGCAGGCCGGTCTCGGGCAGACCCAGCCGTGACAGCCGGGCCTCGTTGCCCCGCCGCTTGGCGATCTCGAACACCAGCCGGTTCATGCCGTCCCCCGCGCCAGCGCCGCGATATCGGCATAGAGGGCCTTGGCATCGCGCGCGGCTCTGTCGCGAAACGCGCGGATCCGCTCGAGCTCGCCCGCATTGAAGGGGCGATCGTTCGTGTCGAGATGGTCGGGTGGGACCAGCCGCTCCGTTCCCAGTCCCGCATCCGACAGCAACCGCTCGATCTTGGAGGCGTTGGAGCCGAGCGCCAGAAAGGGCGTCTCGGTCAGCATCGACAGGCAGACCGCGTGGAAGCGACCGGTGAGATGCAGCCGCGATCGGGCGATGCGGTCGAGATAGGCGAACTCGTCGGCGGGCATCTCGAGGCGCGGCAATCCGAACCCGCCATACCATGCGGCCGCCAATGCCGCGCGCGCCGCGCCGTTGCGCCAGATCGGCGCGGCGAGCGTCTTGGTCGGGACGAGAACAGCGTCGGGACAATCCTTCGCCACCCGTCCCAGCGCCCTGCGGGGCCTCGGTTTCACGCTGTCGCCGATCATCACGCCGTGGCGCTCGGCCGCGGTGACTTCGGCGGGGGCCGAAAGCGACAGATCGGGCAACCAGCGCACGTCGCGGCGGGTCGCGCGGGCCATCGCCGCGGCGCTGACGCTGTCGCGCGCGGCGACGAGGTTGAAGCGGGCCAGCGGGCGGGACCAGTCGTCCGGATTGTCCTGCCACAACGCGTTGACCAGAACGAGCGGCGTCGTGCCGCGCGCGTCGTGAATCGCCACGTCGAGCAGCCGGGCACCGAGAGGCCGACCGTGATGGAGCGTCCCCTCACCGTTAACGACGACGACGTCCGCCTCGCGCATGGCCGTCAGGAACGCCTCGTCCCGGGCCCAGTCATGCCGGGCCGGGCTGCGGGCCGTGACCGTCAGGCCGTGCCGCTGCAGCCCTTCGATCAGCAGCCGCATCACCCGCGAACAGCCATGGTGATAACGGGTCGAGGTGTCGTTGAGGATCACGGCGTTCAGGGTCACCTCGTGCCTCCGTTCGGGGTCGTGGCGTCCATCAGCCCGATCAAGGCGGCGAGGGTACATGGTCGGGCCTGACCGCGATCGGCCATGACCCGGCCCGCGGCGGTCCGCATCTCGTCGAGCGCCGGGCTGCCGAGCAGCGCCGCGACGGCGTCGCCCAGCGCCTCGCCATCCGCGACCATACGCGCCGCCCCCGCCGCGTCGAGCGCGGCATGGGCTTCGGCTGCATTGGCGACATGCGGGCCGTGCAGCAGGGCCGCGCCCAGCGCTGCCGGCTCCCAAGGGTTGTGGCCGCCTTGCGGACCGAAGGAGCCGCCGAGAAACACCAATGGCGCGAGTCGGAAGATCGCCCCGGTCTCGCCCAGCCGGTCGACCAGCCAGACCTCGGCCTCGCCGGGTCTATCGCCTCGCGCGACTTCCAGCCCGGCCGCCGCGAGGGCGCGCGCCACCGCGTCGGCCCGGTCGGGATGCCGGGGCGCGAGGATCAGCCGCAGGCCACCATGGCGCTTCCGGGCCGCGAGATGTGCGGCGATGACCGGACCCTCATCCTCGGCATGGGTCGATACGGCGGCCCAGCAGGGGGCACGCCCGAGATCGCTTCGAAGCGCGGCGAGCCGGCTAGGATCGGCGGGTAGGGGCGCTGCGGCGGCCTTGAGGTCGCCGGGAGCAAGGACGCGCGCAGCGGGCAGCCCCAGCGCCACGATCTCGTCGCGCACAGCCGGGGTCTGCGTCGTCACGAGGTCGAACCCCTGCAACAGGGCCGCCGTGCTTTTCGGCGCTCGACTGCGCGAGCGCGACGGGCGCGCGTTGAGCAAAGCGAGCGGAATTCGGCGGCGCTCGGTTTCGGCGAGCAGGCGAGGCCAGAGGTCGCCTTCAACGAAGCAGGCGAGGTCCGGGGACCAATTGTCGAGGAAGCGCCGGGTCGCCCGCGCCGTGTCGAGGGGTTGGTACTGGTGCAGCACGCCGTCGATCCGCCGCGCCCGCACGCCCCCCGTGGTCGTCGTCGTGGTCATCAAGACCGTGTAGCCCCGGGCCTGCAGGTCATGCGCCAGATCGGCCACGGAGGCGACCTCTCCCACGGAGGCCGCGTTGATCCAGGCCAGCCGTCCTTCGGGACGGGGCAGGGTAGCTCTGCCGAGCCGTTCGGCCAACCGGGCCGGGGCCGACGACTGACCGCGATGCACGCGACGCGCCAGCGCGATCTCGGCGAGACGGGGAAGGGCGCGGGATCCCCCGAGCCACAGCCTGAGCGGCCAAGGCGCAGCGGTCATCCGCCGGTATGGCTCATGTGGCGGCTGACCCGGCCCTCGACGGTCTGGCGCGAATAGTCGAAATCGTGGCCCTTGGGCTTGAGCGCGATCGCATCGCGGATCGCCGCTTCGAGAGCGGGATCGCCTTCGCTGGCCCGGAGCGGACCGCGCAGGTCGGAATGTCCCTCCTGCCCGAGGCAGGTATAGATCTCGCCGGTGCAGGTGATCCTGACCCGGTTGCAGCTTTCGCAGAAATTGTGGCTCATCGGCGTGATGAAGCCCACCCTTTGGCGCGTCTCGCCGAGCCGCACGTAGCGCGCCGGACCGCCGGTCCGATCGGGCAGCTCGTGCAGCGTATAGCGGGTGCCGAGCGTTTCGCGCAGTTCGCGCAGGTTCCAGTACTGACCGATCCGGTCCTCGTTGCCGATATCGCCCATCGGCATGACCTCGATGAACGTCAGGTCCATGCCACGCGCAGCGCAGAACTCGGTGAGGGTGAAGAGCTCGTCCTCGTTGAAGCCCTTGAGCGCGACGGTGTTGATCTTGACCTTGATCCCGGCAGCGAGCGCCGCGTCGATGCCATCAAGCACCTGCGGCAGCCGGCCCCAGCGGGTGACGCGGGCGAACTTGGCCTCGTCGAGCGTATCGAGCGAGACGTTCACCCGCCGCACCCCGGCGGCAAAAAGCTCCTCGGCATACTTGCCCAGCTGGCTGCCATTGGTGGTCAGCGTCAGCTCCTTGAGCGCCCCGCTGTCGAGATGGCGCGTCATGGAGCGGAAGAACTGCATGATGTTGCGGCGCACCAGCGGTTCCCCGCCGGTGATGCGCAGCTTCTCCACACCGAGGCGCACGAAGGCCGAGCAGAGCCGGTCGAGCTCTTCCAACGTCAGAAGATCGGCCTTGGGCAGAAACTGCATCTTCTCGGACATGCAGTAGACACAACGGAAATCGCAGCGATCCGTCACCGAGACGCGCAGGTATCGGATGGCCCGCGCGAAGGGGTCGATCAGGGGCGCCGTCAGGGCGTGGTCGGAGACTGCTGTCATGTCGGGAAACTAGGCGGGGGCCGGTATGAAAGCAAGCGGGCGGGCCGCACTTGCCGGTGAGGGGCGGGCCGCTATCCTTGGCGCATGACACGCCTCATCATCCCCTCCGCCCTCACCGCGCTTGGCCTGCTCTCGGCCTGCGCCGAGCTGCAACAGGCTGCCGCCCCGGCCGAGGCGCCTTCGGCGACCGCGCCGGCCCCGGCCGCTCAGCCCGCACCCACCGCCGCGCCGGCGCCGCCTCCGCCGCCCGCCGGCGGGGCCAGCGCCGAGGCGCTCGACACCACCACGGCCGAGCAGCGCGCCGCGGCGACCGCGACCCCCGAGCCCGCGGCCGAAAAGCGGCTCGGCACCACCATCGCCTCACTCGGCGCGCCAACCGACCCGGGGCTGTGGATCGAGACACCGCTGGTGAGCAGCGTGACCCAGGGCCGCGTCGAGGCGGCGAACGGGAAATCGGTGAAGCTCGAGCTGCGCCCCTCGGGCGGGGCCGCCGGATCGGGCAGCGAAATCAGCCTGCCGGCGATGCGGCTGCTCGAAGTGCCGCTGACCTCGCTGCCGGAACTGACGGTCTATAGCGGCTGAACGGTGGCGATGTGCAACGCCGTATTAGTGAGAATGGAAAAAGGGGGCCATTGCGGCCCCCTTTGTCGTCTCACTCGACGGTGACGGATTTGGCGAGGTTGCGCGGCTGGTCGACGTCGGTGCCCTTGGCCACGGCGGTGTGGTAGGCCAGAAGCTGCGCCGGCAGCGCGTAGAGGATCGGTGCCCAGAGCGGGTCGATCTCGGGGAGGGTGATGACCTCCCAGGCACCCTCGGCCGCGACCTGCGCGCCCTTGGCGTCGGTGATCAGCAGCACCTTGCCGCCGCGCGCCATGACCTCCTGCATGTTCGACACG
>Ga0066860_10000612_pt1 | contig 15798 bp, 16 predicted proteins | sample ETN07SmetaG_FD_65601 | JGI IMG/M metagenome (GOLD analysis project Ga0066860, IMG submission 65601) | Marine microbial and viral communities from oxygen minimum zone, Eastern Pacific Ocean - ETNP2014F14-07SV275 | ecosystem: Environmental > Aquatic > Marine > Oceanic ... | reverse complement strand
ATTTCTATATTATTTTTTATAGCTTCTCTAATAATTAGAAATCCTGGATCTGATATTGATGGAGTACCTGCGTCTGATATTAAAGATATGATTTTTCCAGATAAAACTTCATCAATGTGTTTTTTTACGACTTTATGTTCATTAAAGGAATGATAAGAAAACAAAGACTTTTTTATATTATACCTATCCAATAATTTTCTAGATACCCTTGTGTCTTCACATAATATATAATCAGAATTTTTTAATGTTTGAATCGATCTGTAAGTAATATCGTCTAAATTTCCGATAGGAGTTGGAACAACAAATAATACAAACTTATCTTTCATAGTAACTCATCAATGGCTTTTGCTAAATCATAATCTTTTTTAGACACCTTATTCCCAATATCATGAGTTGATAATTTAATTGTTACCTTATTATAAACATTAATAATTTCAGGGTGATGATCTAATTTTTCAGAAATTAAAGCAACCTTAGATAAAAATGAAAAAGCAGAAATAAAATCTTTAAAAGAGAAATGTTTAACTAATTTATTGTTTTCTTCTATCCACATATTATAAAAAAATTATGCTATTAATTTTAGCTGCCTCATCATAAATATAAACTATTTCATCAGCATTCTTCATAATTGAGGATAAGGTAATAGAGACATATTTACCTTTTTTGGAAATTTTAATGTTTTTTTTTGCTTTAGGAAGAAGACTAATCACATCTTCTTTAAAATCATTTTTAGCTATAAATTTAAATGAATATTCACAAGGAAAATTATACTCCTGATCAAGAGTATTTTTAAAACTTTCAATGTTATTCATTTTTTAAAAGAATTTATACCTATAATCTTCAATAGAAGAAAACTCTTTTATAACATTATCAATTCGAAAGGGAGTTGACAATTGATTAGCTTGTCGTAGAGAACTAGAATATTCTAAATAATTTTCAATTGAATCTGCAATAATAAAACTATTTAACCCCATTACAAGAATCCCCTCATCATTCATAAATGGTTTAGTTAATTCTCCCTCTTCCATTGAAAATGCTATTCCTATAGCTTCAGGAGAATATCCAACATTAGATAAAGAATTCGTTGTAAAATCTAAAGTATTCATATTATAAATCTTTCCTTTATTATTTAATTGTGTCAAATCAAATAAAGATTTATAATCTGATAACTTATTTGAAACGTATTCAAATTTCTTATTATTTAATATTTTTTTGGTTATAGAATTTTTGACATCATCTAAATTTTTGGTTCCTTTTTCTTTAATCTCAGAAACAATTGCAAGAACATAACCATCATCCATTTCTATAACATCTGAAATTGAATTCAATGAAGTATTATCACCATATGCCCAAATAATTATAGACCTTGAATTATTTAAATCTGCTATTTTTTTATCATTTTTATCTAAATTATTAGAAGAAAGCATTTTATAATTGCTCTCATTAACATTCTTTATAAATGATTCTTTATTTTCCACCTGTGATCTAAATAATTCTGATTCTCTATAAACAAAGTTTTTAGTATAATCACTAGGAACAAGCACTTTTACAATCGTAGAAACATTATAAGACAGATTAGTTTTTGTATTACTCACATAAATTAAATGATATCCAAATTCTGACTCTATAATTCTAGAAATTAGACCTGTTTTAGATCTTGAAAAAACTGCATTTTGAAATGGAAGAACCATAGTACCTTCAGCAAACCAACCTAAATCTCCACCATTAGAAGCAGACCCATCCTGGCTATACGTTCTTGCTGTTTCCTCAAAATCGCTCCCATTTTTTAATAAATTTAAAACTCTTTGAGCTTCTTTTCTAACTTCTGACTTAGGAGTCACATCAAATTTAAAAAGTATATGTTTAGCTCTAGCACTATATTTATTTTCTTCAACTATTTCAGATAATTTATTAACAATAAAATTTCCATTTTGAAATTTAACATCAGAAATATATCCCACTTCTTTATTTTGCAATTCAACAGGAAGCTCATCTATTTTATAATTAACATACGCATTTAATTCATCTGAATTCATCACTGAAAAAGTAGAGTCATTTAATGCCTCAGATAAAAAACTATTTTTAATTCTTTCCATTTCATTAACAATATATATTGAATCATCTTTTGAAGGAGTTAATGGGAAAAAAATGTAATCAATCGATCTAGATTCACTTTGAGTATAATCTTCTTTGTTTTTATTCAGATAATTTTTCATTTCATCAGTAGAAATATTAAATAAAGAATCTTCAATTTCATAAAAAGGTATAAAAAAATATGATAAATCAATTTTATTATTTGAATTGTAGTATTCCTTTTTTGATTCTAAAACATTAACATTAGCAGTTAAAGACATTAAGTTTTCATACTTGGATCTCATGCGCATTGGTTTAAGATTTTTTTCAAATGCATACCATGCTTCTTGTTGATTCAAAGGCTGAGAACTAAGAGATTGGAGATAAGAAATAACATTCTGAGGACTAAATACATTTGTATTAGGATCAGTAAAGGCTTGCCTTACCATAGGATGAATATTACTTCCTTGAACCATATCAACAACCTCATTACTTGAAACATCTATTCCAAGTTTAAAATATTGTTCTCTATAACTAATATCATCAATTAATCTTTGCCAAACTTGATCTCTAATTGATTCTATCTCAAAGGCTTCAGGTGATCTGCCATTATTTAGAGAAAAATTATAAGATAACTCCTCAAATAATGATTGATACAACAGATAATCAACATCTTCTCCATTGATTTCAGCAATTATATTATTTTGACTATTAAATGCTTGATTATTTGGACCAAGTATATCGCCCAAAACAAAGGCAGCAATTGAAAAACCAACTACAAAGACAAGAAATTTGCCCATTTTATTTCTAAGTGTACTTATTATTGCCATAAAATAAATTTAGGAAGCCAAAATTAAATTTTTATATCTAATTATTATACATTCTCTTTAAAAAAAACACTATCTATTCTATTATCATTCATAGATAGTATTTTGATTGAATAATTATCAAATTTTATTATTTCACCTTTCTTAGGAAGATTTTTATTATAATCAAGAATAAAACCACCTAATGTATCATAATCTCCAACAGGTATTTGAAAATTATATTTTGAATTTAAATATTCAATTTCTAGTCTAGCACTAAAATTATAAGCATTATTGTTAACTTTATTTTCTAATAATACATCATCATCAAATTCATCTATAATTTCCCCAAAAATCTCTTCTATTATATCTTCTAAAGTTAAAATGCCTGAAGTTCCACCATATTCATCAATTACTGCTGCTATATTAATTTGTTTAGACATAAATTTAAAAAGCACTTCATTCGCCAAATTAGTTTCATTAATAAATGTTATTGGTCTTATAATTTCTTTAATTGTTTTTGGATTATTAAATAATGATAAACCATGACAATACCCTATAATGTGATCTATGGAAGATTTATAAATTATAATTTTTGAAAATCCCGATTCATCGATTATATTTTTCAATTCTAAAATTGAATCTCTCTCATCTATAGAAATAATTTCTGTCCTTGGAATCATACAATCTCTAACTTTTACAGTTTTAAGAGCCAAAGCATTATTAAAAAATTCTGTAACATTTTTAGATTGAATTTCTTTATCATTAACTACTACTCTCTTTATATAATCATTTAAATCCGTTAACTTAAATACTACTTTTTCATCTGAATAATCTTGATTTAAAATTTTAATTATAAACCATTTAGAAAATATCATTACAACTTTAACTACTGGATTTAGAATTAAATAAATAATCAACAAAGGGATCGAAAATGTTATTAATAATTTATCAGGATTTAATAAAAAGATACTTTTTGGAATATATTCTGCAGTAATTAAAACAATTACTGTAGAAACTAATGTCTGAATAATTAAAATTGAAATATCATTATTAATAAAACTCAACATTGGTTCTAAAAGTTGAGCCATTACCAAACCATACATAACGAGAGATAAGTTATTTCCTATTAACAAGGTTGCTATAAATTCAGAATTGTTTCTGTTAAAAAGAGCAAATATTTTACCAAAAACACTTTTCGATTTAGATTTAATTTCAAAATTTAATTTATTTCTAGATATATAAGCTATCTCTAAACCAGAAAAAAATGCAGAAAAAAATAGACACACAACAATGAGAGCAATCTGTATTTCTATGGTATTAATCATCTATTAATTAATTTAGAGAGAAACAAAAACAGAAAAGAAATCATAAAAAATTCATATGAATTTAAAAAATCGAATTTAATGAAAACATAAACTCCAACTAAAAAAAAGATGGTACCTATTATGAATAAAAAATATTTAATTTTCATCAATTTCAATTGTTCCGGTAGGTCTCAAAATTTTATAATTAGAAAAATCTTGATTTGATTCCATTCCTTCTCCACTATGGATTTCATTATTAGTTTTTATGGTAACAAATTTCTTCGTTTCAAATTTTTCATCATTTGGATACCAAAATAATTCTTCCGTTCTTAATTCATCATTCGACTCTAGATTAAATAATATAACATTTCCTGATGCTATATAATAATTATCATCACTATATTTTATAACATGATTAGCTTTAAAATTTGCAATCAAAATATTAGATGATTTAGAATATATTTCCATGAATAAACCATTGGGATAAATCTCATCTCCATTATCTAATACTTGATAAAGATCTGATATAAGCTTCCATCTAATTTGTGCCGAATCACTTAAAAAAGTATTAAGATTTTCAATTTCTAATACAGGGCCTTCGTAATCTTCTTGAATGTTTTGAATAGACTGGGTATTACAAGCCGTAAAAAAGTATAAAAAAAATATCAGATATCTTATCATTAATGAATAAGAAAATTAATTATTTTGAGAATCATTTTTCTCTAATATTTCTCTTAAATCTTTCATTATTACTTTCATTTCTTTTTGATCTTTCATTAATTCAACAATATAGTATTTAAGTTCAGAAATACCAGACAAATTATTACTCATTACATTTTCACTTAAACTTTCTAATTCACTTTTAGATGAATTATTATCAAGTTTTGTAATTAAAGTTTCATATGTTTTAGTTATTTCATCAAGATACTCTTTATCAACATTATTCGTTGAAGTATTTTTCACAATATTTGACAAATCTCTGAACTCTTTCAATAAAGAATTATCAAAATTAGGAGAAGATTGTATAATCTCTCTTTCTTTTTCAATTAATTGCCTTGTAAGTTCTTTAATTTCACTTATTTCCTGCTTAGTAAAATTTTTAAATTCATCAAGATTTTTTGTTATTTCATATGTGAATTGATTAAAATCATCTGTATTATCTTCTATTGTTGTATTAGCTAATAATTGGATTGAAAAATTTTTTAAATCAACCACATCCTCTTTCAATTCATCAATATAAAAGACAATACTATCTTGATTTGCAAAAGTAGGTTTATTTTCTTGTTCCTGAATTTTTATATTTGTAAACGTGACTTGTTTTAATAATTCTGTTGCAATTTCTAAATCTTTTTTTAATTTATTTATTTCGTTAGTTTTTTCATCAACCAATTCATCGTCTTGATTTAAATTATCAACTACAATAGTATTAGTTAATTCTTTTTCATCAATTAAAGAAGAAATTTTATTTAAAAAATCTTCATTACTTAAACTACCTTCATTTAACAATTGTAAAGAAATTTGAGCAGATAAATTACTTAAATCACTTTGAAGTTGAGAAATATCCCTTCCAATAGAAGCCATGTCTTCCTTATAAACATTTGTATCATCCTGTAAATCTGCAATAAATTTAACATTAGAACCCAAAATTCCTCTATCTGCATCTGATGAGAAAGCTTTAGATACAGAGCTTAGTGAAACAATTACAAGAGAAAGAATAATTGAAAGAACCGATAATTGAAATGAAAAATGAGAATAACTTTTATATTGTGTTTTCTGATTAAAATTCCAATAAATCAAGGAGATTGTTGCAAAAACAAGTAATGCAATTACAATAGTAAAAATATAACTTGCATAAAGGGGTATTAAAAAATCTTGAATTATAAAGGCAAGTCCACCACTAAGAGCTAAGTTTCTTGCAAATAATCTCAGAACTGGAACTTGTTCAATAAAATCAACTACATCTATGCCTCCTATCTTCATTAGTTATTTCTTTTATTTAAAACTACATTTTCTTTAATCCAACATCCAGTATTCATAGTTTGATACACTTCTAAATTTTCATTAAATATTTCTTCCATAGATGGAAATTGTTTTCTAGCTTGATTTGCCAGAGAAATAAGTCCTCCTTTTTTAAACATATTATAAGCTGCAATATATACAAGTCTATCTTTCACTCTACTTTTAGATTCTTTACAGTCTTCATAAGATCTCATATATAAATTTCCTATTAATTTATAAGCATTAGGATTATCAGGTTTTACAGAAATAGATAATTTAGCATTTTTTCTTGATTTTTCTTTATTACCAATAACCATATATAAGTGTGCTTTATTATAATACATCTCTGATTTCTGATTATTATCTTGAGTTATTTCTATTGCTTTATCATAAAAATTTAAAGAAACATCATAATTTTTATTTGCTTGCTCCCTGCCTGCAATAAATTTTGCTATAGCAAAATCAGGCTCTGAAGATAACATAATTTTAGCAGCTTCAAGAGCAATATCTGAAGATGTACATTTACCAGTAATACTTAATTGAAATATTTTTTTTGCTAAATTAACGACCTCTAGAGAATATACACTTACTGGAGCAGTTTCATCATAATCCGTTTCTACAATCTCATCATTTAACGTTGAAATCTCAATAAGTTTTGGGCCTAAAGTATTTTCAACAAAATTACAATCAACTGTAATTGTTACTGTTAATAATTTATCAATAGTATCCTGATATCTCCTAAGTCTATCTATATTTTTAGGTTCATTTGATATTTTATAACTAATTATTTTAGAAATCATATCATAGTTTTTTAAAACTTCATCATCAGAAATGGTTTTAGAAGTTAATTTATGTTTTCTAATTATATCCATAAAAGCAACAAGATTACCATTTCCTATAGCATTTCCATTTAACTCATATGCTTTTGAAAAAAGATTATACAATACCTCATACATAGACTTTTCTGACCTATAATTAGAGTATGCAAATGTTGTCTTTCTATTTAAAACGTAAGCCTCCCTACCGAAAAATTCAATTCTAGAATCAAAAATTTCTAAAGCTTTTGAAATATATTCTTCTTTTTTAACTGGATCAGTTTCACTTTTTATTAAACACTGATAAATTTTAATTCCATTTTGATAAATTGAAACATGGAGATTTGGAACATTCTCTAATAACCAAGAATGAAATTCTAGGGCAGATAAACAATCTCCTTGCTTAAGATAGTCAGTATAAAGAACATTTTTTTCTTCAGCTAAAGATTTGTTATCAGGCCAATTCCACCCTTGCTGAGAAAATAATAATTTATTAGATACAATAAATAAAAATATTAATATTAATCTTTTCATAGACATTAAAATTAATCAAATTTTCTTTTAATAAACCAAATATTATTTATAGAGCTACCAACTATAAATTTCACATACCTTTCTTTAACTAATGTTTTGCTAAGATTTCCCCTTTTTCCTAATTCAAATGCTAAATTAATTCTTGATATAGCACCCACTGGCAATGAAAAACCAAAAGTTAGTCCAATACTATTAATACTCCCACCATTAACTAAATATGGAAAACTTTTATAAACTATTCCAGACCTATAGGTAACTCTTTTAAAATAGTTATTAACATTTTCTGCTTCAGGTATAATTTCTATACCTGATGACAACTGAAAAGAATTTTTATAATGAATACTCGAATTATCAATAAAACCACTTTGATCATTCCATGGTTGAACTTTAAATTCAAAACCAAAAGATAATTTATCAATAATTTCATAAGAAATACCTATACCATAACTTCTAGGGATATTAAAAGTAGATATTTCATTATCTATTAATGTATCTAAAACAACAGGGGAGGTTGAACCAGATATTCTTCTTTCTAATTGTGAAAATCGATTAGCATTCAATGAAGATTTTAAATCATACACCATACCTATTTTAATAAATTTACTTTCTATTAATTCTTTTTTGTAAAATATTCCAATATTAAGTGAATAATCATTATATACAGATTCTTCAAAATAAGTTGAATAGAATTGAGTTTCATTTGAAACACGTGCCGATATTGTATTTGTTATTTTACCAAATATATATGAGCCTTTTACACCTAAAGACAATTCATTTCCCAATCTAAATCCATTAGCCCAATAAGCTTCCGTTAAACCACCAGTACCAGAATACTCATAAAATGCAAAAGCCGAACTTTGAGCTATGAGTTTTTGATCAACTAAATTATAACTAACAGTACTGTAAGGATTAAAACCTACTGATGTTATCCATTTCCCTCCTTTAATCAATGGAATTCCAAAACCAATATAATTGATGTTTGCATTTCCATTAACATCTTTTGACGTTTCATTTATTATCTGTCTAATATCTGATGAAATACCCATTTCAAAAATGGTAAAACGATTAGAGGTTAAAGCAGCTGGATTTTGATTATTAAGGTGCCAATAAGATCCGTTGCTAATTCCTAAACCACCCATGGCAAGATTATTTGCAAATGAGTTATCATTTAATTCTCCTATGGAATTTAAAGAACTAAATGGTGTTGTTAGTTGTGAGAAAGTAACATTACTAACAAAAAAAAGAGAAATCATAAAAACATAAAAAATTATTTTATGCATATTACTGGTAACATTACGTGTAAAAAGTTGAAGTGCAAAGATGCATTCTTTAATTCAAAAATAAAAAGAAAAATTTATTCATGAATATTAAAAAACATAAGGTTTTAGGAATCATGTCAGGAACGTCCTGTGATGGTCTAGATATTGCATATTGTAAGTATTGGGAAAAAAACAACAAATGGAATTATAAATTATTAAATTTCACAACCATCAATTACAACAAAAAATGGAGAAAAAAATTATTAAACTGTTATAAAATAAGTGCATATGAATTAAAAAAATTGGATGTTAATTTCGGAGATTTTATATGTCAATCAATTAAAAAATTTATAATAAAACATAAAATAAAACCTGATCTCATAGCTTCTCATGGTCATACAGTATTTCATAATCCTATAGAAAAAATTTCTCTCCAAATAGGAAATCCATTAGCTATATTTTCAAAAATTAAAATTCCAATAGTCTATAATTTCAGAGAACTAGATATAATAATAGAAGGACAAGGAGCGCCATTGGTTCCTTATGGTGAAAAGCATTTATTTAGTAAATATGATTATTGTATAAACATAGGTGGCATTTTAAATTTAACAGATTTAAATGAGACTAAATTTTTAGCTTTTGACGTATGTCCGGCAAATTTAGTGCTCAACTTTTTAGCAAGAAAATTAAATATGAAATTTGACAAGAATGGTGAAACTGCTTCAAAAGGAAAAATGATAGATAATTTATATAACAAATTAAATAATTTAAAATATTACAATTCTTCAAAACCTAAAAGTTTAGATATAAATTATATTGAAAAAAAAATAATGCCTCTACTAGAAAAGTATAAAACAAAAGATACATTGCATACATTTGTTGAACATATTGCATTTCAAGTAAACAAGAACTTAAATAAAAACAATTCTTCTATTCTTTTAACTGGAGGGGGAACATTTAATAGATATCTAGTTAAAAGAATAAAAATTAACAATAAGGTAAAATCCATATTTGTTGTACCTGAAAAAAAATTAATTAATTTTAAAGAAGCATTGATATTTGGTTTTTTAGGACTAATGAGACTATTAAATAAAAAAAACGTCCTTAAATCTGTTACAGGATCAAAAAAATCAACATCATCTGGAGTTATTATTAACAATAAATTTTTTTAATTCATGTATGAATTAATGATCATAGTTTTTGTAATAGGTTATATCTGTATAACCATTGAGCACACAATAAAAATTAACAAGGCCGCAATTGCACTTGTAACTGGAATTTTATGCTGGACTATTTATGTCTCTGGAAAAAATGATATTGTAAGTCTTGAGACCATACAAGCATATGCAGAAAAAGAATTTAAAAATACTTTTCACGATGAAATAATAGAAACATCTAGTTCAACTAATAAAAACACGTTTGATATTGTTGAACACTTCGTAACAGAAGTTCAATTATTTGAAATTTTAGGTGAAATATCAAGCATATTATTTTTTTTAATGGGTGCTATGACAATAGTCGAATTAATAGACTTGCATGGAGGATTTCGTGTCGTAACATCAATCATTAAAACCACAAGCAAATTTAAATTGTTGTGGATTTTTGGATTTATTGCATTTTTCTTTTCTGCTATTCTTGATAATCTAACTACATCCATAATTATGGTTTCTCTTACAAGAAAATTTATATTAGATAAAAAAGAAAGATGGCTTTTTTTAGGGCTTATTATAATTGCAGCTAATGCAGGAGGAGCATGGTCACCAATTGGTGATGTCACAACAACAATGTTATGGATAGGTGAACAAATAACAAGTTCAAAAATTATTACTGAACTTTTTATTCCAAGTTTAGTTTGTTTTATTGTGCCAGCTACTATTTTATCATTTAATATTAAGGGAAATATTAATATACCTGATAGTAAATTTATGGTAACATCTCATCATACCACTGAATTTGAAAGAAGACTAGTATTTTTTGCAGGAATTGGAGGATTAATATTTGTTCCTATCTTTAAATCACTTACTCATTTACCTCCGTTTATGGGAATGATGTTAAGTCTTGGGTTTTTGTGGTTACTCACTGATATAATGCATAAAAATGCAATGAAAGAAGATAGAAAATATTTTTCGGTATTTCATGCCTTGGAAAAAATGGATGTACCTACAATATTATTTTTTTTAGGGATTTTATTAGCAGTAGGGAGCTTACAAAGTGCGGGTCAATTAAATGAGGTTGCAGTATTTTTAGATAATAAAATAGGGACAAATACTTCTAATGGAGTTTATATTATTGGAATCATTATTGGATTTTTATCAGCCATTATAGATAATGTTCCTTTAGTTGCCGCTGCAATTGGAATGTACCCTATAGAAGCAACTGGATACTTTATGCAAGATGGTACATTCTGGAAATTTTTAGCCTATTGTGCTGGAACTGGTGGAAGTTGTTTAATTATAGGTTCAGCAGCAGGAGTTGCAATCATGGGACTAGAAAATATTCCTTTTTTTTGGTATGTAAAAAGAATATCACTACTTGCAATTATAGGGTATATATGTGGTGCAATAACATACATTATTCAAGCTGTTTTATTGAGCTAACTATCTAAATTACTCTGATATTCGATCATTTTCAAAAAAGCATGGGCAGCATTTTCCCCCTTATTTCCACATTTTCCCCCTGCTCTTTCAACCGCTTGTTTTTTTGAATGAGTTGTTAAAACACCAAAAATTACTGGCAGATTATGTTTTAAAGAAACATCTAGAAGACCTTTACACACTGATTGAGAAATATATTGATCATGCTTTGTTTCTCCTTTAATTATACATCCAAGAGCTATAACACCATCAATTTTTTTCTTATTTAATAAAATATCAGAAGCCAAAACTAATTCCATGCTTCCAGGAACATAATAATTATTTATATTATTTTTCTCTAAACCAGCATTAATTAAAAAATCATTGCATGAATTTTTAAGTAATAATGTTATATCATTATTCCACTGAGAGGTAATTATACCAACTTTAATATCTTTTATCTTATCCAAGACATAATTACGAGAAAGACTAGTATTAATACTCATTATATTTTTCCTTCTAATCTTGCTTTATTTTTCAATGCAGTTTGATATTCTGCTGATTCTTTATAATTATCAACAATATCTATATAACAATCCAATGCTAAATTTATATCATTTACTTCTTCATATACAAGAGCTAGTTTCAACAAATAATTAGGAGTAAAAAATTGATTTGGTTGGTAATTAATAGCTTTTTTAAAATAAATAATTGCATCATCATATTCTCCTAACTCAACATAAGCATCACCAATTAATGAATACGATCTAGCTTGTATTAAATAATCGCTAGAACTAAAATCTTTAAAATAACGAATTGCGTTGTTATAATCACCCAATTTAAGGTATGAAGAACCAGCATAAAAATTTGCAAGATTAGCTCCCTCAGAAAGATTAAATTCATCAATTATTTCTAAAAAACCATAATTATTTCCATCACCATTTAATGCTTTAACCAAACTATCAGATTCAAAATAGTAAATAGCCTGAAACATTTCTTCTTGAGCTATAGAGTTCTGATTTGTTTTAAAATAATTAAACAAAGAAAATAATAAAAAAGAAACTATAAGAAAGCTAAGAATTCCAAATAAAATATTTTTATTCTTATTAATAAAAACTTCAGCTTTACTAAGTGTTTCAGAAATTATTTCTGGATTTTCTATCGAAAATATTTCCTTTTTTTGATCTTTATATTTTTTTATTTTAACCATAATAACTTCTTTTTATTCTTTAATAAATGGATAATCTTTTTGAACATAAATATCTGAGAAAACTTCTTCTTTATTAGGATATGGTGATTTTTCAGCAAAATCTACAGATTTTTTTATTTGTTCTTTTATATTTTTATCCACTAACTCTATCTCATTAATAGATAAAATATTTTTACTTAATAAAAGATTTTTTATTTGTTCAATAGGATCTTTTTGTTTGTAATTTTCCAATTCTTTTTTTGATCTATATTGTGCTGGATCTGACATAGAATGTCCTTTATATCGATATGTTCTAAATTCAAGTAATGATGGTCCTTTACCATTTCTTGCTCTATTAGCAGCTTTAGAAATAGCATGATGAACATTTATGACATTCATTGCGTCTACAGGTTTTGAAGGAATGTCATACCCTAATCCTAATTTAAATAATTCCGTTACATTAGATGATCTTTTCACAGAAGTTCCCATTGCATAACCATTATTTTCTATTACAAAAATAACAGGTAGTTTTAAAAACATCGAAATATTTAATGCTTCATGAAAAGCACCTATTCTAACAGCACCATCTCCTAAAAAAGTTATACATACATTGTCTGTTTTTTTATACTTCTCAGAAAATGCAATACCTGCTCCGATAGGAATTTGATTACCAACTATGCCATGGCCTCCAAAAAAATTCTTTTTTTTATCAAACATATGCATAGAACCGCCTTTACCTTTAGATATTCCTGTAGACTTACCAAATAATTCTGCCATTATATAATCAGGATTTGTCCCTAAAGCAATTGGATGAGCATGATCCCGATAAGAAGTAATATATTTATCACCTTCTTTCAATGCTGAAACACAACCAGCCACACATGCTTCTTGTCCAATATATAAATGACAAAATCCTGCAATTTTCTGTTGTCCATATAATCTACCTGCCATCTCCTCAAATCTTCTCATCAAAACCATAGACTTTAACCAATATAAATATGTAGAAGAATCAAATTCTTTAAATTCTTTAATGACTTTAACTTTTTTATCTTTTAAGACTGGCATAATAAATTTAATATAATAAACTTAATTGTTTAAAAATTTCTTTATTTACAGAAACAAAAAAACATTTAATTTTTGCACAAATATATATGCATCTGGACAAAATAAAGATTAATAATTTCAAAAATTATAATTCTATAATGATAAATTTTTCTCCAGAAGTAAATTTTATTTTTGGAAAAAATGGAGCTGGAAAAACTAATTTATTAGATGCAATTTATTATTTATCATATACAAAAAGTGCATTAAATACTACCGACTATGAAAATATTAAAAAAGGAAAAAATTATTTTAAAATTGAAGGATCTTTTAATAAAGAGGAAAAAAAATACACATGTCTATTGAATGAAAAATATTTAAAAAAAATATTTGAAAATGATACTCCATATAAAAAAATAAAGGATCATATTGGAAAAATTCCATGCGTTTTTATCACGTCTTATGATATAAACTTAATTAGAGGCTATAGTAAACAAAGAAGAAAATTTATTGATATGTTAATATGCCAATTAAATAAAAATTATTTTAATGATCTTATAACTTATAACAAACTACTAAAACAAAGAAACGCATATCTTAAAAATACTTTATCAATTGAAAATATTGATATAAATCAATTAAATACATATAACGAAAGATTATTTATACTAAATACTTCAATTAAAACAATTCGAAAAGAACACATAAATTTATTTACCAATAAATTTAATAAAATTTTCAAAACACTATCTCAATCTAACATTAAGGCTTCAATTGAATACATATCAAATTTTGAAAATAAAAAAGGAATTAAACAGTATGAAAATGATTTTAAAAATGATTTTTATTCTAATAAAACATCATTTGGTACACACAATGATGATTATATATTTAAAATGGACAACGAATTAATAAAAAAGTTTGGATCACAAGGACAACAGAAATTATTTATTATATCATTAAAAATAGCAGAATTTTTTATGTTAAAATTTTTTTCTAAAAAAAATCCTATTATACTACTTGACGATGTTTTTGATAAATTAGATGACAAAAGAATTAATTTGTTACTAAAATATTTTGATAGTAATAAATTTTCACAAATTTTTATCACTGATTCTTTACACAGTAGAATAGAAAAAATTAAAACTATAAACAAAAAAATTAAAATAATTAACATCAAAAATGGAGAAATAAATGAGGAATAAAAGAACATCAAAACCTTTAAAAATTAATGAATTAACTTCTCAACTTTTTGAACAAAAAAGAATTAAAAACAATATTCTACAAGCACAAGTACAAAATACATGGGAAAAATTAATGGGAAATAATGTAATAAAAAGAACTAATAAAATTTTTATAAAAGAAAATAAACTAATTATAAAACTAACATCAGCACCACTTAAAAATGAATTAAACAATTCAAAAAAAAGAATTATTAAACAAATAAATGAAATCCATTCTGAAATTCAAGAATTAATATTTATTTGAATTAAAAAATGTTTTTTGAAAAATAATTAAAATAAAAACACCTATAAATATCAAAGAATCTGCTACATTAAAAACTGGCCACAAAGAAATAAAACTATCACCTAAAAATGGTATATAGGATGGCAAATATCCTTCCCAAATATCTATAAAAAACATATCGATAACTTGTCCATTAAACAATTCAAAAGGAGCATTTTTATGTGCATTATTTAATAAAATACCATAAAAAACGCTATCAATTACATTACCAACAGCTCCAGAAAAAATCATCGTAGTTGACAAAATAAAAGTTTTATTAACATTTTTTACAATAATATATTTTAAATACATCCCAATAGCTACAGAAGCAAATAAACGAAATAATGTTAATATTAATTTAGTGTATTTAAAATCAAAATTAATACCAAATGCCATTCCGGGATTTTCAATATGATGTAGTTTAATAAAATTTCCAACTAAAGATATTTCACTATATAGAGGCATATTATAATGAACTAATAACTTAATGAATTGATCAAGAAATATTAAGAAAAACGCTAAATAAAAAAATTGATACTTTTTCATTTATTTTTTTTTAATAAAAAATGAATTGAATTATTTTCAAATTCAAAAATATGTTTAGTAATAAAATTATCTTTAATTTTTATAGTTGTAGCCTGAATTTCATTACAAACATAATTGTTAAATGATTTTATAGCTTTTATTATAATTGATT
>Ga0066860_10000611_pt1 | contig 15801 bp, 15 predicted proteins | sample ETN07SmetaG_FD_65601 | JGI IMG/M metagenome (GOLD analysis project Ga0066860, IMG submission 65601) | Marine microbial and viral communities from oxygen minimum zone, Eastern Pacific Ocean - ETNP2014F14-07SV275 | ecosystem: Environmental > Aquatic > Marine > Oceanic ... | reverse complement strand
CCGTAGAGGCCGCCCTTCACCGCGTCGCCGATGACGAAGGCTACTCCGCCAGAACCGTGGTCGGTGCCCGAGCCGTTTTCCTGTACCCGGCGGCCGAACTCGGTGAACAGCAAGATCACAACTTCCTCGTTGGCGTTGTGCTCTTTCAGGTCCTCGTAAAAGTCGCTGATGGCGGTGGACACATCGGCCCAAAGTTTGGGTAGAGTCGTGCTCTGGTTGGCGTGGGTATCGAAGGTGCCGGGATTCACGCCGGTGTAGAACACGCGGGTGCCGAAGTCGGCAAGATGCACCTGAGCGATGCTCTTCAACCACTGGGACAGGGGGCTACCGCCGTACTCAATACTGGAGGAGTAGGTCTCGGGTGCGGTCTTGAGAATGTCAGCTCCTTTAAGAACGTCCAGACCGGTCTGGGAGAGGTAGTCGCTGACAGGGCCTAAGCCGATCATGGGTGCGTACATCCGGGCGAAGATATCGAGGGCTTCGCTCCGCTTCTGGGTGCTGTCGATGCCAGTTAGCACTCCGTAATTGCTGATGTCTCCAACTGAGGCTACGGAAACGCCGGGAGCGGCCAGCGCCCGGGGAAGGCCACGGCCAAAGTTCACGGCGGTCAAGATGTTTTCTTTGTTGGGGTCAATCTCACGAACGGCCTTGCCCAACCATCCGTCGGAGGCCATCTTCTCGGGTTCGGCGGTATGCCAGATGTCCAGAGAGCGGAAATGTGAGCGGTTGGGGTTGGGATAACCGATGCCCTGCAGCACGGCGACCTTTCCCTGGTCGTACATGTCCTTGATCTGTTCCATACCCGGGTGGAACCCAACCTTGTCATCTACGGCCAGGACCTGCTCCGGACCGATCTGCAAGTTAGCCCGATAATCCACGTAATGGGGGTCGCTATAGGGAACAAAAGTATTCAGGGCGTCGTAGGCCCCTGTCATTTGAAGTATTACCAGGACCGGGTCTTTTTTGTTGGAGGTCATCGTTTACTCCTCAGTAAAATGAGCTGTTGTCCTGTGGCCCACCGATCGGCAGACGCGAAACGCCGAGGTTTTAAGCTAGGCGTATAGATATTCCTTAGTTGCGACGATCATCTGAAGTATCTCGCCGACCTGCGTCGGGAATTCAGGTGTATCGGTGGCCGACACTCCGCCTTTCCGTGCGTGCTCCACCAACATCTGGTGGTTCTCGTCGGTTAGTTCATAGTGGCCCAGCAACCGAAGGCAACCTTCAACCAGTCCTTCTGGCGTGATTGTCGGTCCTTCAGAAGCCAACCTTTGGATTATCTGTTGTATGCCCGGATAGCCAGCATCGCCAACGTAATCGGCAATGAAGTTGATACGTCTAACCAAGGTACCGCCGTCGATCCAATCCCGGCCCGTATGCCAGCCTTCGACAGAGGGTGGGTTCAGTATCTCCTGGCCCATGTGTTTCATCTCTTCAAAGATGGCCTCAAAGCCCGGCTTCGGCGTCGTCCAGTCTCCGGCCAGACGCAGAGTCCCAATCACGGTCTCGATCGGGCCCTTGATCCTGGCGAATCGGGCGTTCTTGAAGGCGTCGGAGTTGAACAGGACTCGCAGCATGGAACGAATGTTGTAATCAGAGCGGAAATATTCGTCTTCCAGCATCTTGATGGTTTCGGGATCCCGGGGCGGGGTATCCATCCAGGTCGGGACCTGGGCTTCATCGGCTACGAAAAAGTCGTAGATGTGGCGTGAGATGAATCGCGCGGTGGCCGGTTCCTTGCAGAGGATATCAATGATGTCCTCGCCGTTGAAATTGCCGGTGTGGCCCAAGAAGGTCTTCTCCCCATCGTCGTGGTCATCGGGGTTGTAGACAAAGGTCGAAGTGTAGCGGCCGTAGGGCTGCGGCGGCATGCCGTTGGCGATGGTCCAGCCAGTGAAGGCCCGGGCACACTCTTTAACGTCGTCTTCGGTGTAGTTAAACTCCCCGTCCATGCCCACACCCAACGAGAATAACTCCAGCAGTTCCCGGCCGTAGTTCTCGTTGATCGCGTCTTTGTGGCTCAGACAGTTGTCCAAAAAGTAGACCATGGCTGGGTCTTTTGAAATCTCGATCAACAGCTCCTTGAAGCTGCCCAGGCCGCACCGGCGTAACATTTCCCACTCCGCATGCGATGCGATCTGACTTTGGTTCTTGCTATCGGTGTGACACAAGATGCCGTGCCAGAAGAGAATCATCTTCTCTTCCAACTGGCTCTTGGAATTTATCATCCGAAACGCGATATATTCTGGGACGCAACGGATGTGGTGATTCCATTCAATGAAGTAACGCTCAGCAAGGTCTAGGTCCATGCCATGCGTTTCGTCTGATGGATGGAGCAGCTCCTCCACCGTGTCTTCATATCCCTTGGCCGCTCGGGCTTCAAGTTCGTGGTATTGGGCGCCGAACCCGGCGCGCCGCATAAGATGACCCATCAGGGCTACATCGTTGTTTGCCATCCGTTATTCTCCTAGTTAATGGCGGAAGAATAGTTAGTGCCTATGTTAGCACTTTGAAATTTACTGATTCAAGCATGTTACAGGCTGGCAAGTAGAGAGAAATCCTACCAAACCGGCCAAATCGTACGTTAAACCGCCCCAGGCGGAGGGAGCTGGAGCCTAAATCTTGCCGGCCGAGTCCCGGTTGGGCTGCTCGCCAATCTTGGCTATAATAGCAGAGCTAGGCGTAGATCGTGACCGCGCGCCCTGGCGGAATTTCCACCCAAAATTCCACAGCCATTCATTTAGAGAAAAACCGGAGGAAACGATAGATGGCGGAAACCCTTCTAGAAGCCGCGAAACACTTCGTACCAATCATTAGAGTAAATCTGGACCGAATAGATTCAGAATGCCAACTCCCCAGCGAATTAGCCGAGGCCATGGCCCAAAAAGGGCTCTTTGGCCTATATGTGCCCAAATGCCTCGGCGGCCCTGAAGCAGACCCGATCACCGCATTCGCGGTGGTGGAGGAAATCTCCAGAGCGGACGGCTCCGCCGGCTGGTGTTGCTTCAATGGCACCGCGCTCACATCGGCGGTCTCCCGAATATCCATTCGAGCGGCCAAAGAATTGTTCGGAGACCCGCCCGACATCCGAGGCTCGGGCTCCGCGCGCTCGGGAGGCACCGCCAAGGTCACCGAAGGCGGCTACGTGCTTAACGGCCGCTGGAATTACCTGAGCGGAGTGGACCACGCCAAATGTCTATTCCTTAATTGCGATCTGGTCGATGACAATGGCCCTGTGCTGGCTGAAAATGGCATCCCAGTGACCCGGGTGGCAGTCGTACCCCTGGACGCCGGTACGGTCATCAGCAATTGGTCGACCATGGGAATGAGGGGCACAGCCAGCAACGACGCCGAGTACACCGACCTGTTCGTTCCGGCCAGCCATACCTACTCGCGCACAGAACCGGCGGTCCATGACGGCCCTTTGTGGAATCCTCAGACCGTTATCCTTCTAAGTTGGACCCTGGCCGCCGCCAATGCCCTGGGAATGGCCCGGGGCGCCATGGAGTCTTTCATGGTTTTGGCGACTGCGGGCTCCACTACCTCCACGAGGCTGTTGCGCGACAGGTCCACCGTTCAAACAACGGTCGGCGAGTGCGAAGCGATGATCGGCGCCGGCAGAAGCTATGTTTTGAGCGCAGTCGGGTCAATGTGGGAATCCCAAGTCGCGAAATCTCCCGACCTGATGGACAAGGCGGTCCATGCCAGATTGGCCATCGCCCACGCCATCCGCCAGTCGGTAAAGGTCGTCGACATGCTTTTCTACGCCGCCGGCACCGGCGCCATCCACCAGTCCAATGGACTGGAAAGATACTTCAGGGATCTGCATGTGAGCGGACAACACATATCTGGTCTCCATTCCAACTACGAATACGGCGGGCAATTGCTGTTGGGCGCTGCGCCCACCGCGATGACCTACGCCTAGTCTGAACGCCGGTCACCCCACAAAGGATCTATGATGCTGTTTCTCGTGATTAGTTCGCCCGTGCCGACCCACCCTCCAATGATGCAAAAAAGAGAACAACCATGCTGTTTCTAGTGATTAGCTCTCCCGTGCCGACCCGTCCTTCCGATGCCCGCGAGGCGCGAAAGAATTTCTGGCCTTGGGTCGAGGACAAGATAGCTCGTGGCATTGCCCGGTCGTTCTACCCGCGGACCGGCAGGGGCGCCGTGGCGGTCTTCGATGTTGATTCCCATGAGACACTGCACCGCTTGCTCAACGAGTGGATGGACGCCGTGCCCGCTGAATTCCAGATATTGCCGCTCATGGAGCCAGAATCCATAGTGGCGTTTCTAGCAGAAGAACCGGGAAGCTGACGCCCCGCTTACTCTCCGATACGGTGCGGGTTAAGGACGTAGTCGAAGCGTAACCGACGCCCCGGCCCAGAGCATTTGAAAAGCGTCCCGACTTTTCGGGACGCTTTTCATTTGGTTTGACCGTGGCAGGGACGTGTGCTGTAATTCTTTGTGGTCTTCCTCATGTTTGGGGCGGGGCCTATCCTGCCGAGAATTGGAGACCGGATGAAGCTATTAACCTACGAAACAGATAAAGGAACCCGCTGCGGAGTCCTTCAAGGCGACCAGGTAGTCGATGTCAGCGACCTGCTGGAGGGCCAGACCTTGCACGACGTAAGGGCGCTGCTGGAATTGGGAGAATCGTCTATAGACCGAGTCCGAGACGTTCTGGCAAAGGGCATTTCAACGCCCGCTGTATCCCAAATAGCGCTGGCCGACGCCAAACTGCGTGCTCCCATACTCCAACCTCCTACGGTGCGGGACTTCATCGTTTACGAAGAACACGCCAGCAATCAGGGTACCCGCGAACCCAACGAGGTCTGGTACCGAATGCCGGTCTTCTACTTCTCCAACCCCCTGTGTATCTACGGGACCGACGCCGAGATACCCTTCCCCTCCGCATCGTCGCAATTCGACTACGAGCTTGAGATTGGCTGCGTGATCGGCAAGGAAGGCAGGGACGTTCCGGCGGCGGAGGCCATGGACTACATCGCCGGGTTCACGCTATTCAACGACTGGAGCGCCCGGGACCTGCAGGTGGATGAGATGGCCTTCGGACTTGGGCCGGCCAAGGGCAAGGACACAGCATCGTCCATCGGGCCCTGGTTTGTGACCACCGACGAGTTGGCCCCATACCTGAAAGACGGCCGGCTGGACCTGAGCTGTGAAGTCAGGGTAAACGGAGTCCCGTGGTTGAAGGACGGTGCCGTGATAGACGCCTACTTCAGCTTTGCCGACATGATTGAGCGGGCGTCCAAAGACAGCCGCATCGTGCCTGGTGACGTCATCGGCAGCGGCACGGTGGGTGGCGGTTCCATCCGCGAAGCCATCCGCAAAGGTTATCCCGGCGCCCGGTTCTTGGAGCCCGGCGACGTGGTTGAGCATGAGGTCGAAGCCATCGGAATTCTAAGAGGCACCATCGGCCCCAAGCCTAAGCTAGACCCCGGCTACCGTTTCACGGTCAAGAACCCGTCTCCGGTGCCGGAAGCAGGCATATCCAAGGATTACAAATACCAGCGCAATGCTTAGCCGCTTGGTCGGCGAACAACGAGGAAGCCAATGGTCAAATACGACCCCAACAACAAGCTTGAGATCAGCGTCAAAGAGCTGGAGTACCAGGACGGGCTGGCCGTCAGGGTATATCAGCCTGCGGGAGCAGGGCCTTTCCCCGCATTAGTGGACGTTCACGGAGGGGTCTGGACCAATGGCGACCGGACAGCCAACGAGGTGATGGACCAGGCATTGGCTGAGTCCGGCATAGTTGTCGCGGCCGTAGACTTTAGGCAATCCCCGGACCACCCATATCCCGCCCAGGTGGCCGACGTCAATATCGCTGTACGCTGGCTGAAGACCCATGCGGCTGAGTTCAATGCCGACCCCAGCACCGTAGGCGGCGTCGCGGGGTCCAGCGGCGGCCACACGGTGTTGCTGAGCGCGATGCGGCCCCATCACCCTGAGTACAGTTACATCGACCTGCCCGGCTCGGATGCGGACGCCACCCTGAAATACCTGTTGTTGGGTTGGCCGATCATCGACCCATTTGCCCGCTACCGGTACGTCCAAGAAACCGGGAATGACCGGATCATCGGGCTAACCGAGGGCTATTTCTTGACCGAGGACGCCATGAAAGAAGGCTCGCCTTTCCAGATACTGCAGAGAGGAGAAAAAGCAGAATTGCCGCCCACGCTCATCGTCCAAGGCACGGCCGACACCAACCTTCCGGTTCCCGTGACCGAGCAATTTGTGGCTGCCTACCGAGAAGCCGGCGGCGACATAGAGTATGAGTTATTTCCCGGGATGCCCCACCTGTTTGGCAACACCCCCGGCCCCGAATCAGACCGTGCCGTCGCCCTGATGAAGAAATTCGCGGCCCGCATCCTTTCTTAGCCCGGCTAGCGCAAGGCGGCGGTTTCTATTCCAGCCGGCGTATCTTGGGCAGGCTGAAGGCTGCCGCCAGGCTGAGCCCAGCCAGCGCCGCTCCGTTGACCAGCAGCGCACCCTGCGCTCCAAAGGCCCCAGCTAGGCCGCCCACGCCCATGTGCCCCACCGGCGCGACTCCGATGCTCAGGACCCACGAGCCCATGGCCCGTCCACGCTGCTCGTCCGGCACGTTGGACTGCATCAATGTCTTGTATAGGGTGTCCACCGACATGGCGCAGGCGTTGACCGCCGCCAGCACGACGATGAAGTAGACCAGGGCGGAAGAAACCGAGAACGCCATCAACCCCAAACCAAAACTGGTGGCGATGATGAACATCAGCAGTCCCTTGCGGCGGTAGTCTCGGAGGTTGGCCAACATCGCCAGGCCAAGCAGTCCGCCGGCCTGCCGCACCGCTGTCAGGTACCCCAATCCGGCCGGGCCAACGTGCAGCACATCCTTGGCGAACACCGGTAGCAGTGTCATGTGGGTGAACCCTAGGACTTCGGTGATGGACGTCAGGCACATCAGGACGAAGATCACCCGGTTCTCTCTGAGGAACCGGACGTACCCGGCCAGGTTTCGCAGCACCGGCTCCCGAACTGGCTGCGCTGTTATAGCTGATTCTCCGATGACCAACAGCACCGAAGCCGACCCCAGGTAGCTGGCTCCCACCGCCAGATACTGCCAGCCTGGCCCCACCGCCTCGATCAGCGCCCCGGATATGATCGCCCCGGCAATACCTCCCGCCTGCATGGCCATCTGGTTCAAAGACAGTCCGTTCAGCGCATGCTCGGGGCCCACGATGTCGTAGGTGTAGGCGTTCCTGGTGGTCAACGTGAAGGCGAAGACGCAGCCTCCAGCGCCGACCAAGACAACCACCATCCAGATTGCGGGGTCTCCACTCAGGAGGAGCGTGGCCATGACCGCCGCGACCACTACCCCGCCTAGGGCACTGAAGAACAAGAATAACCGCCGCTCCAACCAGTCGGCCATGGCCCCGGATAATATCCCCAAGAAGAACAGGGGCGCCATCTTGGCCGCGGCGGCAACGCCTACCATGAATGGCGAGCCGGTTATTTCGAACACCAGCCATCCCACCGCCACATGCTCCATCCCGGTGCCCAGGGAGTAGAGCAGGGTGGAGGCCCAGAACAGCCGGAAGTCCCGATAGCGCAGCGACGAAGCCCAGGCGCCCTTGTAGACAGAGCGAGGGATCAATTTGCCATTCCCTGCCGCCCCAGCCTGCTATATACTCGCCATTGCCCACGGGCGCCCGAGGCGCGCAGCGCAATCAGACCGCAACTCGCCGCCAACGATAAGGAGCCGAAAACCGTCATGAAGTTCGCCCTATTTCTTCCGGCATCTTGGAGCGACAAAGAAACGGTCCACCAGAGCCGGATCTACGGAGAGGTGGTGGAGCAGGTCCAATACGCCGAGGAATTGGGTTTCGATTCCCTCTGGATCGCCGAACACCACTCCAGCCGTTATGGGATTTTCCCATCATTGATGCCAATCCTTGCACATATCGCCGCCCATACCAAGACCATCCGGCTGGGCGCAGGGGTCAGTGTTCTGCCGTTCCATCACCCGATCCGCCTGGCTGAAGAAGCAGCCATGGTGGACCTGCTCAGCAACGGCCGGTTGAACCTTGGGGTCGGGCGCGGTTCGGCCGACTACGAGTACGGGAACTTTAATATCGACTTCGACTCGCGGAACGACCGCTTTCGCGAGGTGCTGGACATCATCCTGGGATTATGGACCACCGAAGACTTCTCTTACCACGGCGAATATTACCAAGTGGACGGGATCACGATAGCCCCGCGTCCGCTGCAGAAGCCCCATCCGCCGGTGCACGTTGCAGTTTCCCGCACTCCCGCCAGCATCGACATCGCGGTTGACCGGGACCTGCCGGTACTAACCACTTATGCCACGCCTTTGGACGACACGCTGGCGTTAATGAAGCTGTATTCAGACCGGTGCGCCGCCTCCGGCAAGGTGTCCCGCATGGATGAGATGCCGTTCTTCCGCTTCATTTACCTGTCCGAAGACGAGAAAGAAGCCAATGCACTGCCTGAAAAAGCCATCACCTGGGTGAGGGACCTGAGCGCGTATCGGCGCACGATAACCCGAGGCGATGAGATCAACATGGACCTGGACCAATGGAAGACGACCCGGACCGACGAACCGCGCACCTACGAGTCGGAACTCGCCAACAACTACTTTTGCACGCCGGACCAATGCGTTGAGCGCATCTCCGAGTTGCAAAGCGAGCATGGCATCAGCTATTTCGGGGCCAATTTCGCCTTTGGCAGCATGGCGCACGACAAGGTCATGGCCTCTATGAAGTTGTTCGCCGAAGAGGTCATGCCTAAGTTTAAGTAGAGTGGGCATGAGTTTCATGGCCTAACTCATGGAGAGCCTCCATCTCCGACTCCGTCTAGAGTCTCGACTTCGTCGGACCAAATTTTCCACCGTGTGCGGCGGAAGTGTTTGTTTCTTTCTCCTCCAGGTTGCGTTGCCACGAAACTGTCATTCCGAGGAGCGCCGTAGGCCGACGAGGAATCTCTTTCCTTTGGTCCAGCCATGTTCCATCAAAGCAATGAAACCCCGCCCCTTCCACGGAAGGGGCGGGGTTTCGGCTTGCCTGGTCGCTTAACACTATGGGCCGGTCAGATAAACCGGCCCTTGGTTTTATTTAAACTTGGGAATCACCTTGTCGGTGAGGATGCGTATGGTTTTCATCACAACGTCGCGTGGTACCGACGATGTCCAGTTGACCTCGAACATGATCTCGTCGGTGGCGTATTGCTCTCGGAGTACTTCGATCTTGTCGACGACATCTTCGGCGGTCCCGAATAGGTTGACCTCCTGGGTTGTTTCGGGGCTGGCGGAGCCGGCGTCGGTGCTTCCGATGCCGATTCGTCCGCTGAAATAACGCTTGGCCAGGTCCATGAGGTCGTCGCTCAAGCGGTCGGCCTCCTCTTTCGTGTCGGCCAACAGTGTGGGTATGCGGACCACGGTGGCCGGCTCGCCCTCGTGTCCAGCGTCATACCAGGCTTTCCGGTAGTTTGCGACGTCTTCCAGTTGGACGGTGGTTCCTCGTAGGTTGTGGGTGGAGCTCCCGGCCCCGATGGCGATCTTATAGCCAAGGGTGCCCATAGGGATGAAGCTCGCTGAACTGTCCACCGGCAGCAGCATGGGAGGATAGGGCTTTTGGTAAGGCTTGGGGATGGACAGGTACGGTTCGTAGAACGCCGGGTAGTTGTAATACTTGCCTTCAAAGCCGGAGAACGTGTCCTCTGTCCAGAGCTGCTTCATGACCTCAAGGAACTCGTAGAAGTAGTCCCGGCGGTCGTCAGCGCCCCGAGACCGTGCTCCCGCGCCGTAGTAGAACCGGCCTTTGCTGACTTGATCGATGATGGAGATTTGTTCCGCAGTCTGGAATGGGTCATCCAGCATTAGGTTGTCGAAGGCGTACCGTTCGTGGGGCAGCGCCCTTTCCGAAAGTTCCTCTTTAGCCAGCTTCATCAGCGGGCGGTGGATCGACGACCCGATCTTGATTTTCTTCGTTCGCGCGGCGATGACTGCGGACAGCATGAGAACCTGGGGGTCCATGCTCGCTTGTGTGGAAAAGTGGCCTCCGCCGAGCCAGATATAATCCCAGCCGGCCGACTCCACCAGGTCTACCTGTTCGAAGTTCTTGTCGTAAGCCTCTGACTCGAGCATCTCTCCGCCGGCATAGGCGGGGTCCCATGGAACCTTGTCGCCTGCGTACAAAGCGTTCCAGGTGTCAAATAATCCAAAGTCCATCGTTGCCATGTTGTTACTCCATTCTTGCTTTTCGGGTTTTTGCTGAGGTATCGCTATGCCTGCTGGGCAAGCTCTTCATTTGCTGAGGTATGACTACGCCTGCTGCGCGAGCTCCTCAACAGTAGGCTCCGGCATGCCGTCGCTCCAGGTGGGGTCGCGTAGTTCCAGTCTATTACCGCTTGGGTCGAAGAAATAGAGCTCCCGGCCCGTGAAGAACCCCTGTTTGCGGTGCTCCAATCCGTCGATGGGCACTTTATGCTCAATGAACAGCTTACACGCCTTGACCAGCATCTCGGGGCTGACCGTGAACGAATGATGAACTACCTCTTCTGTCTGGGCAGCAACGTCCTGTGGGTTTGTCCGTTCCGCCAGCAGGATCCGGTGCTCGGCCACCTTGAAACAGGTCATCCGCGAGTTTCCCAGCCGGCCCATATTCTCCAGGCCAAGGAACTCACCGTAGAACTCTTCGGATTCCTCCAGGTTGTTCACGGCTATGGACCAGTGGGTCACGTCCTGAACGTCTAAAAGCCCCATGATTCCCTCCCTGTCTGTTACGAGTCCAGGTATTGGAAACTAGATTCCAGGTTATCGAATACGGCGGCGTCCGAGGGTATCTCCATGATAGCCGCCCCGGTATAGCCTTTGGCGTCCAGTATCTCCCGCATCTTGTGGCAATCAAGGTCGCCGTCGGTGACGCTGGGAAGACTCTCTCCGCCCACGATCTGTTTGAAGTGGACGATCTTGATCATGTCCAGGGGCAGCGCGTCCAGCTCAGCCAACGGGTCGGAGTCGGGGAAACGGCGCAGTTGGTTTGTGGGGTCGGGGCAGAGGCCCAGTCCCTTCCCGGCGGTGTCCGAAATCATGCCCCGAACCTCTTCCACCAGCATGGCCATGTTGCGGATGGGCAGCGACGAGTTCTCCATAGACATGATCACGCCCTGATTCGCGGCCTCGGTGGCCAATCCGGCCAGACTCAGGGCTTCTCCGGGGATGTCACTCGGGGAAATCCAAGGTCCTGCCAACGGCGAAGGGTCAACCACCCGGAGGTGGGGCTGGGCGCCGCCAACCAATTTGGCCCCGGCCAGCGCGGCTTGGAACATCTCACTTTGGGGGTTGATCTTCTGTGTCAGGCACGGCAGGGCCATGGCTAGGTCGAAGGTCACGGCGGGATAGGCGTCAACCACAGCTTTAAGCTTTTCCAGGTTGGGACGCCAATCGTCTCCGGCTCCCTCCTCGCATTCTCCCAGGCAGGTCTGCCGCAGTTCGATGTGCTTGGCGCCCTTCTCCACCGCCGTGCCCACAAGTTCTTTGACCGTGTGCGAGGGCAACTGCTCCCGCCACGAGTTGGTTATCGCGCCGTAGATCATTGAGTGCTCCTATTTTTAAACCAAGACTCCGAAGCCGGACACGGTGCAGATCTCGATGCGGTTGCCGTCCAGGTCGTTCAGGTAGAAAGCGCGTTGGCCGTCGTTCCTGGTTTGAATGTCGGTGGTCTCGATGCCCTTGGTGGCGAAGTACTTGTGGGATTCTTCGATCTCGTCCACCTCGAAGGCGGTGTGGTGGGACGGGGCCGACGGGGCATCAACATTCTCGATGATGTGAATCATGGCCCCGCTGGGCAGTTGCAGCCAGTAGAGGTGGTCGCCATTGACCATCTTGGGGATCTGCCCCACGCCGAGGATGTCCTGGTACCACTTCAAAGCAGCGTCTTTGTCTTTGACGTTGTAGGTGATGTGGTTGATATTCTTCAGCCGGATGTTGTCTGCGAGCATCGGGCCCTCCGATAGGTTAGTGTGAGCCGTATTTACGCCCACTATGATAGTCCGCCCAGCGCAGAAACGAAATACCGGGTTTTCTTTGGATACGGAGGACTCAGTTGGCGGTGGACGCCATGCCCGCCACGACGGTAATATTCCCCCAACATAAGCGGTCAGCGCCCCGGCGTTGGCAGAGGACACGCAGCATGAAGGCATCTATGTTCGCCGCCATGGGTTACTCGCAACGGGCGACGTTCCCAGCCACCTGGCCGGTAGCGCCAGTCCACGCGGATCCAGCGACCTCGGTGCAGAGCTACCGGGAAGGCATGGAAGAGTGCGAGTTTGCCGAGGAGATGGGCTTTGATTGGCTCAGCTTCTCCGAGCACCACTATTCCGGCCGGATACCCACAGGCACGCCAGCCGTCATGGCCTCCGCCGTGGCCGAACGGTGTAAAAAGATCACCATCGCCTTGCTGGGGCACCTGCTGCCGCTGAACAACCCGGTGCGGGTCGCCGAAGAACTGGCCCTTCTGGATAACCTGACCAATGGCCGGCTGGTGGCCGGATTTCTCCGAGGCACGCCCAATGAGGACCAGGTCTACACCATGAACCCGGCGGAGGGCCGAGGGCGCCTGCTGGAGGGGATGGACCTGATCTTGAAAGCCCTGACCGAGCCACAGCCATTCTCCTGGGAAGGCCGCTACTACCAGTTCCGCACCGTGGCTGTCTGGCCCCGGCCGGTCCAGCAGCCGACTCCTCCTGTGATCGTCGGCACCCGGAGCGATGACACCATCCGCTACGCCGCGGAGCACAAGTTAGGTCTGGGAGTGTCGTTCCTGCCCGTGGAGCAGACGGCGGCGATAACTGACAAGTACCGAGCCTGGTGCGAAGAGGCGGGCTGGACCCCGGGGCCGGACAACATCGTCTACCGGGGCAGCATCTATGTAGCCGAGACCGATGAGCTAGCCCAAGAATGGTTCGAGGGCCTGCAGAAGTCCAAACCGGGTCCTAACATCCCCATGCGCCGAACGGTCTCCGAGGCGATCAATGCGGCCCGCGCCGGCAATGTCTTCGACCTCCGGGGCGTGGTTGCGGGCAGTCCCGAGGGCGACGTGGTGGGCAATTCCTTAGGGATAAATTTCCTGGGCGGCCCGGACACCGTGGCCAAACAGATCAAGGAGTTCCACGACCGGTGCGGCGTCGGCGTGATCGACATGCCGTTCCAGCAGAACAAGGTGGACCACGAAGCCGTATTGAAAGAGATCGAGCTGTTTGGAAGGGCGGTCATCCCCCAACTCAGAGAGTTCTAGCCATGGTCTTCCAAGAGAAATTCCAGGAAAAAGAGGTAGAGGCCGACGGCTTTAAGATTCGCTATTGGGAGGCTGGCCAAGGCCGGCCAGTGGTGATGCTGGACTCGACCGGATGGCGCGGCACCATCCTCCACGACGCCCTGGCCGAGAAGTACCACGTGTTCTCACTGGAATTACCGGGCACAGGTGACTCGCCGGAAAACTGTGAATCGAAGTCCCACGGAAAGCTGGCAGCCACCTCCGCCAAGGCAGCGGCTGCGCTTATGACGGAACCGTACACCCTCATCGGCACGTCGTTCGGGGCCAACGTCGCCATCTGGCAGGCGGTCCAAAACCCGGACCAAGTTGAGGCACTGATCCTAGTTTCGCCCACCGCCATCCAACCGCAAGAAGCTCCGGCCGGCGCAACCGCCGAAGACGTTCACAGGTTGATGTTTGCCCATGGGGAGAACGCCGACAAGTACCCGGTGTTGGCTCCGGAAGTCTTCGCCAAGGAGTCGGAGTTGGCGCGGCGGCTGGGCTCGGACCCTGAGTCCAAACTTGGAGAAATCCATTGCCCCACTTTGGCGGTCTTCGGACAGGAGGACCGGCTAGTCTCCTCGGAGGCGGCCAGGGTTTATCAGGAAAAGATACCCAACTGCAACATAGCTCTTGTCTACGACGCAGGGCACTGCATCATCGGAGACCGCCCGGAAGCCCTGCTAAACACCATCATCGATTACGCCGAGCATTGGGAGACTTTTATCATCGGCCACCAGACCGGTCTGATCAATCCCTAGCAAGAGATTCCGCGCAAACACGTAGGGGCACGGCATTGCCGTGCCCCTACGTTTACTTCTGGCCTCTCGGTTCGCCTGAGTTACTCCGTAGGGTCAATCAGTTTGTCGGCGATGGCACCGTCGCGTAGTCCTGAGTTCTTCTCGATGTGAGAGCGGATACCGGCCAACGCCGTGTCGACCATGTCCGCGTCCAGCAACTTGGCGGCGCCGTTGTAGTCGGCGACTTCTAGAAGTTCAGCACCGCTGTCTTTGATCTGGGAGAGGGCCCACTCGACCTGGTCTGCAACCCGCACCAGGCCTTCGGGGAAGTCGGTGTGGGAATTTCCGGGCCGACCCAGCTTGTCGTAGCCACCCTTATGCCAATGGCCGGGGGTGTCGTGGCAGTCGTACCGAATCACCTCTTCATTCCCGACATCGACGCCGATGGTCGGTCCGCCCATGCCCATGCCGTTCACGTTCAATATCCTGCAGGGCCATACGTATATTGAAACTTGTCCGTCCTGGGACAAGGGCAGTGTTATCGCGTCGCCTCGGTAGGTCTCGCCTGCAATCTTTGTCGCCATTCTCTGGTCCTCCAACATCGGCCTCTCGGGCCGGTGTTTTTTAACATTAAGATGCACCAAAAATAGCACAATCGATGCGGCACTCCAAGTCGAGGACCGCCAACCTACGCCCGGTTAGCCTCCGGGTCGCGCCATGCTTCGGGCCCGCCGAGGCCGTGTTCCAGGTTCCAGGTGGGCACATCGAAACACTTGCCGGTGATGCCGGTATTGGCGTCCTGGCCGGCTAGGAAGAGGGTGATGGGGACGATGTGCTCCGGCGTCATTGAGAACCGGCCCGGTTGGCTGCTGCTGCCGGTCTGGCCTTCCGCCCGCCTGGCTTCGTTCTGCTCGTCGTATCCGGTGGTGCGGGCGTTCCCCGGGATCAGGATGTTCACCGCCACGTTGCTCTCCTGGACCTCGTCGGCCAAGTAGAACATCATGGTCAGAGTGGCCGCCTTGGCAGACTGGTACGGCATCTCCCGGCTGCTGGAACGCTGGGCCACGTAGGCGCCGCCGACCGCGGTGTGCATCGCCCCGCCGCTGATGACCGAGATGATGCTGCCGCTCTTACGCTCCAGCATGGGTTGGATGAACTTGCGGGTGACTTTCAAAGTCCCAAAGACGCCCACGCCGAACATCTTTTCCCAGTCGAAGTCCTTGGTCTCCAGGGTGGTGATCTTCCCGGTGGGCGGGAACAGGTTCCGTTGGCGAAGTCCGGCGTTGTTGACCAGCGCGTCCACCGTGCCGAACTTGTCCATAGTGGCTTGGTAGGCGCTCTCAACTGCCTGGGCGTCGCTGATGTCCACCGTGGATATCAGGACATCGCCCTGGCGGTCTTGGAGTTCCCTCAGGAAGGCGTCGTCATTGTCGCCGGAGAACCCGGTGGGGTCCCACGAGACGTCCATGGCAACCACTTTGGCGCCCTCGGCCAGAAATCCTCTGACCATGGCCCGGCCCATGCCTCTTGCGGCGCCGGTGACCGCGACGACACGGCCCTGCAACTCAGACATCCCCCGCACTTCCTTTTCAGATGACTTCAGTCATCATACACGCCGTAATATACGCTGCGGGAGCGTGCTATTATTGGGCCGCAATCCCGAGCACGGAGGACCACGATGCCCCCCACAGGCCCTGACTGGCTAGCGCTGACCACGGAAGAGACTCTGG
>Ga0066860_10000607_pt1 | contig 15850 bp, 18 predicted proteins | sample ETN07SmetaG_FD_65601 | JGI IMG/M metagenome (GOLD analysis project Ga0066860, IMG submission 65601) | Marine microbial and viral communities from oxygen minimum zone, Eastern Pacific Ocean - ETNP2014F14-07SV275 | ecosystem: Environmental > Aquatic > Marine > Oceanic ... | reverse complement strand
TTCCTAATTTAAAAGTATTATCATTAATAATACTTCTTATCTATATGCGTGATCCATTAAATGATTCATATATCGTCTTCTTGAAAAAATCAGGTATTAGCTCATTTCTGCAAGAGAAGCCCAGGGATTTTTATACACCCTGCTCTAAGAAAATAAATTCTTTGACTTTAAAAATAGAAGATATTTCCAATGTTGATGAATTAGAGCTTTTTATTAAACAATCAAATATTTGTGATTTAAAAAATCATGCCAAACATACAGTTATTGGTGATGGCAATACACAAGCAGATATCATGTTGATTGGTGAAGCTCCGGGTGCCGAGGAGGATAAAATAGGAAAGCCGTTTGTAGGAGCTGCAGGTCAACTTTTAAACAAAATGTTATCAGCAATAAATTTAGATAGAAATAAAGTTTATATTACCAATGTTATTCCTTGGCGCCCTCCAAATAATAGAACTCCTTCAAATGAAGAAATATTACAGTGCCTCCCATTCCTACAAAAACATATTGAATTAATAAAGCCAAAACTTATTGTTCTTCTAGGAGCCATAGCGGCAAAGAGTGTACTATCTACCCCTCTTGGTATTTCAAAACTTAGAGGTCGATGGCATGAATACAAAAGTCTTTATTTGATTGAATCCATTCTTTGTCTAGCAACATATCATCCAGCTTTTTTGTTGCGTTCACCAGGATTTAAAAAAACAGCATGGGAAGATTTACAGCAATTACAGAAAAAAATAGAAAATGAAAATTTATAAGCTTATTACTATATTGATTGCTCTTTTTTTTATTTCTTTTACGAATCAAGCATCAGTTATACATTTGGATATATCAAAAAAATATAAAAAAATATTCGAAGAAAAAATTCTGTCAGAAGAAGATGTATTAAAATATCAAGCTATTTTTGATTTGCAAGAAGAATGTAAATGGAAAAAAGCAAACAAATATATCTTAGAAATTAGCAATAATATTCTAATGGGTCATGTGCTCTCTCAGCGTTATTTGCATCCTTCTTGTTATCGATCGGATTTTGTGGAACTAACACATTGGTTAAAAAGATATAATGACTTGCCTCAGGCAAAACGCATATATCGTCTAGCTGTCAAAAGGATGCCCCAAGGGTACAAAAGCCCTATTAAACCAATAAAGCCAATAGGAATACAAGAAGAAAATTTAAGCAGTAAAAAAAATTCATATTATCAAAGTAAAAAAAAACTATCTAAAAATCAAAAATTAGAAAAAAAGAAATTAATTAACGCAATTAAGTCTCGAGTAAATAGAGGATGGCCAACAGGAGCAGTTAAATTACTCCAGCAAAGAGATGTTAAACTTATTTTGGATCAAGTTGAAATAGATCAACAAAAGGAACTTATTGCTAAAGGATATTTTCTTGCTAACAAAAATCAGTTAGCCATTCAATTTGCTGAAGAAGCTCTTTTAAAATCAGCTGCATTCGTTCCCTACGCTGGTTGGACAAGTGGTTTATCTGCTTGGCGACTTGGTGAATATGAAAAAGCTGCAGAGTTTTTTTCAACCTTTGCAATCACGCTCAAAAATGATGCTTGGCATCAAGCCGCTGGGAGTTTTTGGGCCGCACGTTCTTACGCCAAGCTTAATAATTATGACGAAATAAATTTTTGGATAAATAGGGCCGCTAAAAATCCTCATAGTTTTTACGGTTTGTTAGCTACAAAAATATTAGGCATTGTTGAACCTATTGATTGGAAACCTACACCCAACAACGGATCTCTGAATAACAAGTTTTTTCAACTACCTAGTGGAAAACGCATTCAAGCTTTAATACAGATCGGTTTACCTCGGCAGTTAGAAAATGAGATAGTTTATATGAATACCGTGTTAAACAAAGAAGTTGCCTTGTGGTCTCTGAATATTTCTCAACATTTTAATTTAGCATATACGCAATTAAAAATAGTCAATACACTTGAACAGTATGACATCATTCTTCCAACAAAATTTTACTATCCCACTCCGATATGGCAACCTTTAAATGGTTACACGCTAAATCCAGAACTTCTTTATGCTTTCATGCATCAGGAGTCGATGTTCAATGAAAAAGCCAAAAGTCACAAGGGTGCAATGGGGTTAATGCAAGTTATGCCGTCTACCGCTAAATTTATTTCCTCTAATAAAAAAGTAAGAAAAAATAATGGGAATATTCTAAAAATTCCTGAAATTAATCTTGATGTTGGGCAAGAATATATTGAATATTTATTAAACCTAAAATCAGTTAATAATAATTTAATTTATTTAGCTGCGGCTTATAACGGCGGTCCTGGAAATCTCAGTAAATGGAAAAAAAATACTAACTATCTTGATGATCCCCTTTTCTTTATGGAAAGCATTCCGTCAAGAGAAACAAGGTGGTTTATCGAAAAAGTTTTAACTAAATATTGGATTTATCAAGATAAGAATGGAATTCAATCAAATTCATTAACTATGCTAGCCAATGGAGAAAATCCCATTTATTAATAGCTAATGACAAAAATTCATAACCCCTCTGAATTCATCTCAATTAACATAGCCCTCCTTACCATTTCGGATACTCGGATAATTGAAAATGACAAATCAGGAAATTTGTTACAAGAACGCATAACTTCATTTGGTCATAACCTAAAAGAGCGCAATATAATTAAGGATGATTTTGAAATAATTAAACAGACTTTTGTTAATTTATCTAACGACCCACTGATTGATGCAATTATTTCCACTGGAGGAACTGGGCTAACAGGAAGAGATTCAACGCCAGAAGTAGTTACAAAATTATCAGATAAGATGATTGATGGTTTCGGTGAATTATTTCGGCAAATAAGTTTTAACAAAATTGGCACTTCCACTATTCAATCACGGGCTATTGGTGCTATTATTAATGGTACATATGTATTTTGTTTGCCAGGATCTCCTGGGGCTTGCAAAGATGGATGGGATGATATTTTGCAATATCAATTAGATATTCGTCACAAACCTTGTAACTTCATCGAAATCATGCCGCGCCTAAAAGAAAAATAATTTGCCTGATTTTAATATTGAACAATATTTTAACCAGAATGTGATTGGTATTGATGAAGTCGGAAGAGGACCTTTAGCAGGACCTATCATTAGTTGTGCATTTATTTTTTTTGACACATCAATAAATCCAAAAGATTTATTTTTTATTGATGACTCTAAAAAATTAACACTTAAAAAAAGACATTTAGCAATAAAAAAAATTATAGATTTAAAAAAAAATAAAAAAATTAATTTTAAGTTAGGAATGGCAAGTGTCGAAGAAATCGATCAACACAATATATTAGAGGCAACAAAAATATCGATGAAGCGTGCAGTAAAGAAACTTGAACTTTCCCCCACTCAATTGATTATTGACGGAAATATTGATCTAGAACTAAATGATTTTCCTAGTAAAGGCATCATTAAGGGTGATCAAAAATCTTTTAGTATAGCGGCAGCATCTATTATCGCTAAAATATACCGAGATCGCTATATGCAATTTTTATCTTTTCTATTTCCTGATTATGATTGGTCAAATAATGCAGGTTATGGAACTAAGAAACATATTGAACAAATTTATAAAAAAGGAATAACGATTCATCATCGAAAAAGTTTTCAGCCTATAAAGTCACTTATCCATAGTAAATGATTCTGCCTGTTGATAACTTCGGTTGACCTATTATTAAATCTCCTTAAAGATTCTTCTTTGATGATTAAAAAAAATTCCATTCTTCACGGCGATAGTCTTGAACTATTAAAACAAATTCCAGATAAATCAGTTGATCTTGTGTTTGCAGATCCTCCATATAATCTTCAATTAAAAGACACTCTCTATCGCCCTGATCAAACAGCCGTGGAAGCTGTCACAAATGATTGGGATAAATTTGATACTTATCATGCCTATGATCAATTTTGTCTACAATGGCTGAACGAATGTAAAAGAGTTTTAAGGGATGGCGGTGCTCTGTGGGTTATAGGAAGTTATCATAATATTCTGCGTCTCGGCACATCCATACAAAATTTAGGTTTTTGGATATTAAATGACATTATTTGGCATAAAACTAATCCCATGCCTAATTTTAGAGGCACACGATTTACTAACGCCCATGAAACATTACTTTGGTGCACTACTGCGAGAAAAGCCAAATACACTTTTAATTATCAAAATCTAAAAGAGCTTAATGAAGGAAAACAAATGCGAAGTGACTGGCACATTCCTATTTGTTCGGGAAAAGAACGTTTGCGCGATGATAATCATCAGCGCTCCCACCCTACGCAAAAACCAGAAGCCTTGCTTTACCGCATCCTTTTAGCATCATCTCAAAAAGGAGATTTAATTTTAGATCCTTTTCTAGGTTCAGGAACCACAGCGGTTGTCGCAAAAAAATTACAACGGAACTTCATAGGTATTGAGCAAGATAAAGACTACATCACCCTTGCCCAAAAACGATTAAATGAAACGCAAGTCTTAAAAGATAATTTAGTTACTCTCACTCAAAGCAGAAAAGATTTACCAAAAGTTCCTTTTGGGGAATTAGTCGAACAAGGAATTATTCCTCCTGGTGCTGTGCTTACGGATGCGAAAGAAAGATTTAAGGCGACTGTAACAATAGATGGAAGTTTAAAAATCGATACTCTTTCAGGTTCCATTCACCAAGTAGGAGCAAAATTACAAGGATTACCTAGTTGCAATGGATGGGATTTTTGGCATGTAAAAAACAAAACTTCTTCTATCCTCTTAGATCATGTACGTGGTAATTACCGAAATAAAAAAAAATTACTTAATTAACGGCTCTTTTTAATAATCTGCTTCATCACTGTTGGCATACCGCTAATATGAATCTGATTAGTTTTCATCCATTTATGATCTTTAAACATTTTTTTCTTAACTACCGTCTTATAAATATCGATATCTAAATCAAAATGACTGAATGAATATGTAAAAGCCCTCTTATATTTAAATTTATTTCCTACTTTTTCATAAATAGCATTTCGTTCTAATAACTTTTTTTTATTTACCCATTGATCATTAGGTACTTCTAACATGGAGGCAAGCATACCCGAAGATTTACGTCTATTCACCAAAATTTCGTTTCTATTATTCACAACAATATAAGCACGAGTAAATTTTATTTTCTTTTTTTCTAAAGATAGATTTTTAAAAGGAATAAGATGTTGAATATTTTTTTTTCTGGCTTCGCAAAATTTTTCTATAAGGCACTCATCACATTTAGGATTACGAGGAAGACAAATTGCCGAACCATAATCCATGAAAGATTGAATTAAATCACTTGCTTTATTAAGTGACTGATATTGAGAAGCAATATCTTCAATTTTTTTTTTATTGAGACGCAGTAATGTTTTTATTCCATACAGACGCGCAATGATCCTCTTAATATTAGCATCTAAAGGTAGAACAGGGTGATTATAGGCAATTCCCAATATTGCTTTAGCTGTATAATCACCTACTCCTGGCAATTCTATCAGCCGATCATAGTGCTGAGGAACTTTAGATTTAAAATCTCTAGAAATTATCTTAATTGTCTTTAATAAATTTTTTGCCCGATTGTAATATCCAAGGCCTGACCAAAATCGTAAAATTCTATTCTCTGATATTCTGCCAAGTTTATCTATGCTAGGCCACAATTTAATAAATTCATTAAATCGCTTAATAACAGTATTAACGGTTGTTTGTTGCAACATAAACTCGCTAACCAACACATAATAAGCATTAGCTTGATTATTTGGTTTAATGTTGCGCCATGGTAGCTCGCGCTTGTTTTTCTCATACCATTTTAATAAAAACCTTTGAATATATTGATCTTTATTTTTATTTAGAATAGGCATAACCTATCATAATAATATCATATTCTGATGCAATAATGTCAAACAACTTCAATGATTAAAAAACCAGATACCTCCAAACGGACTTTTACACCTATTTCAATTTCAGATTCCTTGCGGAATGTGAACAAAAAGTTTTTATACAAATTTGGAAAACTAGATTACACAATACATGCCAAATGGTCAGAGATTGTTGGAAGCTTTTTTGTTCATTATTCCGAACCACAAAAAATTAGTTCCATTGCCAAATCAACAAATGAAGAAGGAGAAACTTTATATGATCGTTTTCTCCATGTTAACGTTTCGCCCGCAGCCGCAGTGGAGTTTCAGCATTTTCAAGACAAAATCATAGAAAAAATTAATTCTTATTTTGGTTACAAAGCAATTAAAGGAATTAAAATACATCAACTTCTTGTCAAAACCGATCAGTACGATTTAAAACAACGAAATGTCAACCTTATTGATGCTAAAGAAAAAAAATTAGCTATCAAACGTTCTGCGCCCACATTATCCAACAAGGAACTTGAAGAGTCTATTGTGAATTTAGGATTATCGATTACTAATGAAGATAAATAATCATGTTTAATTTACACCGTATTTTATCAATTGCCTTTTTTATAGTATTTTTTATATTGCCCATATCTGCGAACACAGTTTTGGAAGTGACAGAGGATGATTTTGTTGTTGGCGATAAAAATGCTCCCGTTACTATTATAGAATATGCCTCATTATCATGCAGTCACTGCGCCGATTTCCACAATAATACGCTTGAGGACTTAATTAAAGAATATGTTGATACGGGAAAAGCGCGGATCGTGTTCCGTGATTTTCCCTTTAATTATCCGGCTTTAATAGGCAGTATGGTTCTCCGCTGCATTCCTGAAGATGTCCGCTATGATTATATGAATGCCTTATTTCAACTACAACCAAAATGGGTCGTGCGTGAAAACGCCAAATCAACACAAGAATTGTATAAGATTATGCAAAGCGGTGGCATGACAAAAGAAGAGTTTGAAACTTGTACCAACAATGTTGAATTGGAAAATACTATTCTTCAAGCTCTTATTGCTGCTCAAAATGAATTTAATATCCAATCAACGCCCTCCTTTTTAATAAACGGTAATTTAGTGGAAGGAAATAAATCTATAAAAGAATTTAGACAAATCATTGATAAAATATTATCAGAATAATTAATGATAAAATTTAATAAGCTTAAAGTTAAGGGCTTTAAATCGTTTGTTGAGCCAACAGAGATTATTATTGAAAATGGGCTCACGGGTATTGTGGGTCCAAACGGCTGTGGAAAATCCAATCTTGTAGAAGCTTTTCGCTTTGTGATGGGTGAGCTTTCCCCTAAACAAATGCGAGGAAGTGAGTTAGATGATGTTATTTTTAATGGCACCTCAGATCGCCCTGCATGGGATATAGCAGAAGTAACCTTAGATCTTGACAACTCTGAGCGCAAGGCCCCGAGTATTTTTAATCAAAATGATAAAATAGAAGTAACACGCCGTATTTGGAGAGGAGAGGGTTCCGAGTACCGTGTAAACGGAAAAGAAGTTCGCCTTAAAGATGTACAACTTTTATTTGCGGATGCCTCTACGGGAGCAAGATCAACTTCCATGGTAAGCCAAGGAAGAGTAGGGGCAATTATTGCAGCTAAACCGGAACAACGCCGAAGCCTACTTGAAGAAGCAGCTGGCATTACAGGATTGCATTCACGGCGGCATGAAGCTGAACTTCGACTAAATGCAACTGAAAATAATTTAGAACGTGTAAAAGATGTACTTGAAACACAAGATGAACAATTGGAAATTCTTAAAAAACAATCGAAACAGGCAGAGCGTTATAAAAATATTCAAAAAGATATTACTCGTGCAAGGGCAACTGTATTCTATCAAAAATGGCAAACAGAAAAAAATAAATTAGAAGAAACAACACAAAAAATTTATAAACAAAATGGCCTGGTAGTGGACCAAACACAAGTAGTTGCTAAAATTAATATAGGCTATGAAAATGTGCAGCAATCCCTTCCTAATTTGCGCTTAGAAGAAAATAAAATTGCAGCAGAATTACAGCGCAATTCCATTAATCTTGATAACCAGGAAAAAGAAATTGAGCGTGCTAACACAGCTATTGAGGAGATTCAAATACGCATTGAGCAAATTAAAAACGATAGCAATAGAGAAAAATTTTTATTTGATGATGCTCAAGAAAACTTATCTCGTGTTCGTGATGAAAAATCATTGTTGGAAAAACAACAAGGGGATTTATTTGTTGAAGAAAATAATGATGATTTGAATCATGTAACATCTCCAACAAAAAATAACAATCCTATAATTGATTACTTAAACTTTGAAGATGGATATGAAAAAGCCCTTGCTGCTGTTTTTTCTGATGAATTAATGGCCTCTATTAGTGATAAACATTCGTCCTTTTGGCGAACACTACAAAGCAACAATCAGTCAAGTTTTCCAGAGGGGATTATCCCTTTTTCAACTATCGTTAAAGCTCCCGATAACCTCAAAAAACGCTTGGAATATATAGGTTTTATTCAAAATAAAGAAAATATTAACGATCTTCAAAATAACCTTTCTGATGGTCAGATTTTGGTGAGTGAACTAGGGGAAATTTGGCGTTGGGATGGCTTTACCTCTAAAGGTAAACAAAGTACATTAACCAAAGCCGTGTTAGAACAATTAAAAAACAGGCGCCTAAAACAATTATCTGCTGAAGAAAAACAATGGCAAGACATCATGATCACAGCACAAAAAAGAATTGATGAATTGCACGAACGAAAAAAAACATTGAATAATGATTTATTAGAAATGGAATCCATGCCCAAAAATATCTCTTCAGAAAAAACACGTTTACAAAATTTAATTACTGAAAATAAAATCACTTATGATAAAGTTGCTGGAAAACTTCGTGACACGGAACAACAAGCTAATGAAATAAACAAAAAATTAAAATTAGAGGAAGTAAGGCTCAATGAATTACGAGAAGAAAAAATTCGCATTGAAGGCGTTATTGGTACATTAAATGAAACCATTCACCAACTAACGGATCAGGTACTGGAAAGATTAAGCATAAAAATGGAGGCTTTATTTGAAGTAGCAAAAATTAATCCAAACAAAACCCTTCCCTCATTAGAAGATCTAGAGAGAAAACTAGAACGTCTTATTGGTGAACAAGAACGTTTAGGGGGTGTTAATTTGTTAGCAGAGCAAGAGGGGGCAGAATTGGAAAAAAAGGTAAATATAATTAAAAAGGATCAATCTGATCTACTAGCGGCAATTTCAAAATTACGTGAAGCCATTGACACATTAAATACTGAAGGTCGTCAACGCTTACTTGCTTCGTACGGTGTGGTAAATGAACATTTTCAAAGACTATTTGTTCAACTCTTCGGAGGAGGAAAAGCCTATTTAAAATTCACAGATGAAAGCGATCCTTTAGAAGCGGGATTAGAAATTTATGCAAGTCCGCCTGGAAAAAAATTGCAAAACCTGACACTAATGTCTGGTGGGGAACAAGCCTTAACCGCACTATCTTTACTGTTTGCTGTGTTTATGTCCAATCCAGCCCCTATTTGTGTTCTTGATGAGGTTGATGCCCCTCTTGATGATACAAATGTTGATCGTTTTTGTTCATTGGTAGAAGAAATTTCTCAAAATTCTCTAACGAAATTTCTTGTTATTACACATCATCGAATGACCATGGCTAGAGTTAACAGGTTATTTGGAGTGACGATGCCTGAAAAGGGTGTTTCACAACTTGTATCCGTAGATTTAGAGAAAGCTGTTCAAATAAGAGAAAATGGATAATAATAATGACAAGATTTCTGACTTAAAGAAAAAAATTAACAGTATCGAAAAAAGTCATCAATCCGAATCGATGCCTAAAAAAGAAAGTGGTGTTAGCTTTGGATTTAAAATAAGTACAGAGTTAGTAGCTGCTTTAGTCGTAGGTGTAGGTATCGGGCTTCTTGTGGATAATTACTTTAATACCAAACCTTTTGGACTGATTATTTTTTTCATTCTTGGTGCATTTGCTGGATTTTTTAATGTTTATCGTGTAATGCGTCGCATTGAAAAACAATAAGAATTCAAATATCACACAGATATAAAATGTCCGCTTCAGGAGAAAAACACAGTCCGCTTGAACAGTTTGAAATTACGCCCTTCGTGCACTTTGAGGTGGGTAGTGTGGATCTTGCCTTTACCAATTCGTCTCTTGCCATGGTGATTACTACAGCAGTCATCACTCTTTTTTTAACCCTTTCTGTTAATACGAGATCTATTATTCCTTCCCGTGTACAGTTAATCTCTGAGCTCAGTTATGGTTTTATTGCACAATTACTAAAAGACACAGTTGGTGAGCAAGGAAGAAAATATTTTCCCTTTGTTTTTACTATTTTTATGTTTGTATTAATTGGCAATATGGTGGGTATGCTCCCCTATAGCTTCACGTTTACAAGCCATATCATTGTTACATTTGCCCTAGCCGCGGTTGTCTTTGTTGGTGTCACTATTCTAGGTTTCGCCAAGCACGGTATGAATTTTTTTTCTTTTTTTGTTATTCCCGGTTTGCCCTGGTATATGTTACCTCTATTAATCCCTATTGAGGTAATTTCTTATCTATCGCGACCAATCAGTTTGTCTGTCCGACTTTTTGCCAACATGTTGGCAGGTCATACACTCATAAAAGTCTTTGCCATGTTTGTAATAACAATGCCTTTTTATAGTGGTGTTTTACCCTTAGCATTCATAGTTGCATTAACTGGTTTAGAAATATTAATCGCATTTTTGCAGGCGTATGTATTTGCTATCTTAACTTGCTTATACATAAATGATGCATTACATTTACATTAACAACTAAGGAGGATTTATGGAAGTAGAAGCAGCAAAATTAATAGGAGCGGGACTAGCCGTTATCGGTGTAGTAGGTTCCGGTATTGGAATTGGAAGTATTTTTTCTTCATTTATTGAAGCCGTTGGTCGTAACCCAGCTGCACGTAGTGAAGTTTTTACAATGACAATGTTAGGGTTTGCGCTTGTAGAAGCAATTGCACTATACGCACTTGTTATCGCTCTGGTTATATTATTTACGTAATAAAAAATAAATTTTATAGTGCCACAGTTAGAACAAACAGAATTTTTTATCTCTCAGCTTTTTTGGTTGGTTGTTACATTCACTTTCTTATTTATATTCCTATGGCGAATATCATTACCTCGAATCAGTTCTGTGTTGGAAAAAAGAGAAAGTAAAATTGATGATGATATTACATCAGCAAAACAACTTCAGGCTGAGGCTGAGGAAATACAGAAACAAATTGATCAACAATTGCGTAATGCACGATTAGAAACATCTGAGTTAATTAAAACAGCTTCAACTAAATTTCAAAATCATACAACTAAGGAATTACATCAGTTAGATAACAACTTAAGTAATACAATAGAAGAATCCGCAACTACAATTAAAAAAAATATAAAAGATTCATTAAAACAGATACATGATCAAACTTACTTGATTGCTAAGCTTACACTCTCAAAAATTTCTAATGTCCCAGTAAATGATAATGAAATTAAGGATACTGTCGATCAATTACAACCAAAAGTAATAAACTAATTATGTTTGTTGATCCGCAGTTTTGGGTTGCAATAGCCTTTATTATTTTCATAGTTGCTGTTTTTAATCCTATTCGAAAAATGCTTGGTACAACCCTTAATAGTAAAATTCAGGATATAAAAAATAGTATTGAGGAGGCAGAAAATATTAAGAATGAAACGCAGAATACTCTCAGTGATTTAAAAAAACGCCAAAATGATGTTCAAATAGAAATTGAAAATATTCACAAAGATGCCAAAGAAAAAATACAGATTTTGGAATCGCAAGCTGAGGAAAAACTAAAAGAAAAAATTGATAAACGCAACTTATTGGCCACGGCTAAAATTGAACAAATGACAAGAGATGCCAATGCCGCAATTCAACGACATATTTCACGAACAGCTATTGAAGCAGCCGTAACTATTCTAAAAAAGAAATTAGACCAAAACGAAAAACAAAATCTTATTAATCGATCAATAAAAGAATTAAGCTCAGTTTTTAAAAATTAATTTAGAATTTCCAATTGTTGCTTATCCAACATAAATCCAACAACAATTGTAATCATTCCGTCTACGTCTGGTATATTAATTGTTATCGTCTTGCTAAGATCCGTTTCGACAAATTCCTTAGTTTCTGTCTCCAAATTTTTGTTAAAATTACCTTCTGTGTAATAATATTGAATATCACGTAATTTTTTTTCCTTATCAAGAATGGCAAGATAAAATGGAAGGGTAATAATATTTTGTTCCTTTATTAGAGGCTTGACAATAAATAGAATCGATAAGGAGGCAGTGAAATTATTTTCATTTATAAAACAACCCTTGGAAAAATTATAATTGTTTATTTCCGCTTTGTATGCAACATCATCTACGCTAATAGAGGAGGCATTAATTCTCAAATATTTTTTATGTTCAGCTGCAAATAAGACTGTGGGGCATTTAATGAACTCTTTTTTTGATGTTGACAGAGGGTTGGATCCACAACTAATCAACATCAAAAGCGAAATAAAAAAAATAATATTTTTCACTATACGACTTAATTAATATAAATATCAAAAGAAGTATATAGACACAAATCTATTAAACAAATAATTATGACATCGGATGTAATCAATATTTATCTTGCCGGTCCCAGAGGATTTTGCGCAGGAGTAGAACGTGCGGTATTGATGGTGGAAGAAGCCATTAAAAAATATGGAGGTCCTATTTACGTACGTCACGAAATTGTTCATAACAAATACGTAGTAGAAGATTTAAAAGTAAAAGGAGCTGTTTTTATTGATGAGTTAGAAGAAATTGAAGATCGTACACGGCCTGTTATTTTCTCTGCACACGGAGTTCCAAAATCAGTACCAAAAGAAGCAAAAAATTTAAACCTGCTCTTCTTTGATGCCACTTGTCCACTTGTCAGTAAAATACACCGTGAAGTGGAAAATTTTGAGCGGTTACGCGTTCCCATCATTCTCGTTGGGCACCGTAATCACCCTGAAGTTATAGGTACAATGGGACAAATACAAACACCCATCTACTTAATTGAAAAAGAAGAAGATCTGAATAATCTTCCTATCAAAAGAGATCAAAAAATTGCCTACGTCACTCAAACAACTCTTTCTGTGGATGACACTGAATCCATTATACAATCTATTAAAAAAAAATTTACAAATGTAATCGAACCTCGTAAAAATGATATTTGTTATGCAACATCCAACCGTCAAAATGCAATAAAAAAAATTGCCTCGCGTTGTGATCTTTTCATTGTTATTGGTTCGCATAATTCATCGAACTCGCTTCGCCTTGTAGAAGTAGCAAAACAATACGGCGCCAAAGAAAGTATATTAATAGAAAATTTAGAAATATTTAACCTAAGCAAGTTCAAAAATCTTAATAATGTAGGTTTAACTGCTAGTGCTTCGGCACCTGAAATATTAGTACAAAATTTTATTCAAATCATACAAAAGAAGTATAAAATAAATTTGCATGAGTCTGATTTTGCTCCTGAAAATATCAACTTTAAAATTCCTCAACAATTAAAGACAGTGATTTAGGGTATGGCTGTTTTTTCACCTGTGAATAAAGAAGATCTCTTATCTTTTCTTCAAAAATACGATATTGGAACATTAGAAAAATTTGAAGGTATTTTAGAGGGTATAGAAAACACCAATTACAAAATTACTACTTCAAAAGACATCTTTATACTCACAATCTTTGAAAAAAGAGTCAATACAGAGGATTTGCCCTTTTTTATTAATTTACAAAATCATCTTGCGCACAAAAACTTTAAGTGCCCTCAACCAATTACTAATAAAGAAGGCAAAAGCATCAATATTTTAAATGGGAAACCAGCAGTAGTAATATCTTTTCTGCATGGAAAGAAGGTAGGTGAAGCCACTCCTCAGCATTGTCAGCAGGTAGGTAGCACGCTATCATTCTTACATCAGGCGGCAAAAGATTTTAAACAACAAAGAACAAATGGGATGCAGCAATCACAATGGAGCAATCTCTTTGGTGAATGCCAAGGCATTAAAGACCATCCATATATGGATTTAATTAAACCTATTGAAGAAGAACTCCTTTACCTGGATCAACATTGGCCAAGAAATCTTCCTCAAGGCATTATTCACGCTGATGTGTTCCAAGACAATGTTTTTTTTAAAGACAATCAGTTTTCCGGATTAATAGATTTTTATTTTTCTTGTCATGATTTTCTTGCCTATGACATTGCCATCACTGTCAACGCTTGGTGTTTCAATGATAAAGGAAAATTTGATAATGATAAATTTCAATCATTGATTGCTGGTTATCAAGTGAACAGATTACTTAGACATGATGAAAAACAATCAATGCCTATCATACTACGAGGAGCTGCAATACGTATTTTAATTACGCGATTATATGACCAACTATATCATCCAGCAGGTGCTTTTGTAATTCCTAAAGATCCTTTAGAATATTTTTCTATTTTACAATTTCACCAAACTCATAATTTTTTTGAGGTTAATATATGAAAATTACGGTTTACACGGACGGCGCATGCTCGGGTAATCCTGGTATAGGAGGCTGGGGTGCAGTCATACTAATAGAAGATACAAAGCCAGTTCACCTGCACGGTGGTTCAGATCATACAACCAATAATCAAATGGAATTAATCGCTGCAATTGAAGCGTTAAAATATTTTTCAGAATCATCCACTCTTAATTTTTTTACAGACAGCAAGTACGTTAAAGAAGGAATTGAGTCATGGGTACATAACTGGAAAAGAAATGGATGGAAAACGACTGCAAAAAAACCTGTAAAAAATAAAGAATTATGGAAGGAACTTGATGCACAAATAACCAAACACACCATCAATTGGCAATGGGTAAAAGGACATGCTGGAAATGTTCACAATGAAACAGCTGATTATTTAGCAAGAAAATTTATTGAAGACAGGTAATGCACTCTAATATTATCATAGGTATTTTAATATTATTATACTGCATTTTTCCTCATTCAATATTCGCTAAAGAGGAATGGGTACTCGATAAAGAACTTTCCATCATTAGTTTTGAGATACCTGTATTCTTAGCCAAAAACGTTCGTGGACAATTCACTCAAATAGAAGGGCTCATTGAATTAGACCTTGAAGCAAAAGAAAATAATAAAGCAATTTTCTCAGTTGATATCAACAGTATTGAAATGAATTATAAAAAATACAGGAATTTAATGCTCAGCAATGTATTTTTTAATGTAAAACAATTTCCCATTGCCTTAATTGACACCAAAAAATTTTCCTATGAAGATGAAAGTAAATTAGAGATCTTGGTTGAACTTTCTATAAAAGGAGTTACCGAAACTGTTCCCCTTCAACTTGAGATCAAACGTTTAGCGGAAGAACTGGTGCAGATTAAAGGAAAATTAGAATTCTCACGAACAGCTTTTAAAATTGGAATAGGAAAATGGTCATCAACAGCCATTCTTAAAGATAACGCCACCATTGAAACAGACTTATTTTTATTTAGAGAATAATACTTACATCGTTGCACCAATGACCCACGGATTAAATTCATCATCCCCGTAACCATTGATTTCACTTTTTGTTAATTTTCCAGAAGCCGTACTGATAATTCGATGAAATATTTTTTCACCTATTTCGGCAATATCTGATTCATCATCCATAATCGTACCAGCATTAATATCCATGTCTTCTTCTAACTTGTTAAACATATTTGTATTCGTGGCAATTTTAATGCTTGGTGAGGGCTTAAAGCCAAAACATGAACCGCGGCCAGTGGTAAAACATATAACGTTGCTACCTGAAGCAACTTGGCCTGTTACTGATACTGGATCATAACCAGGAGAGTCCATATAATTAAATCCCTTTTTCTTTAGAGGCTCAGCGTAATTCAACACAT
>Ga0066860_10000598_pt1 | contig 15982 bp, 20 predicted proteins | sample ETN07SmetaG_FD_65601 | JGI IMG/M metagenome (GOLD analysis project Ga0066860, IMG submission 65601) | Marine microbial and viral communities from oxygen minimum zone, Eastern Pacific Ocean - ETNP2014F14-07SV275 | ecosystem: Environmental > Aquatic > Marine > Oceanic ... | reverse complement strand
CATATTAAGTAAAAATTGGCTTTCTACCTGGGGATTTTCTTTGCGGATCATTTCCAAACCACCTCGAATTTCAGTTCCCATAACCACCTCCAGGAGTAAAATACCCGCCAGTAGTCCAAACATCCATTTCAGGTTAGAAGGATAGCGGCTCATCTTCTCCGAATCAGGATTTTCTATATAATAGGCTTCTTGTGCTGCATACAATAAGAGCATTACAATTACCAATGCCAGAAATAAATGTAGTGTGATCGTGATCGGATTTAATACAGTATCTACCAAAACAGAACCGAGCCAACCTTCCACCAATGTGAGAAAAAATGCGGCTAAAACCGACCATTTGATCCGATCCACATGTTTATAATATTTGAAAGCCAAAAATGCAGTGATCGTAATAACCAATCCAACCAATGCACCAAACAAACGGTTACTGTATTCTATCCATGCCAAAACGATATTGAATTTGGCAGGATCGATATGATCCGGAAGTTGTTCCAAACTGGTTGGAGGAATCCAACGATCGAAACATTTTGGCCAATCGGGACATCCCATACCAGCACCGGCAACACGGACCAGTCCGCCTACAAAAATCAAAAGATAAGTCAATCCTGTGGATAAATATGAAAAATTTCGAAATGTATTCATAAACAGCCGGCAAAATTAGAGACATTTTTAGTGGATCGAGTAAAACTTTTCCACTTCAAATGGACAAACATAATATTAAGTTTCAGGCTAGATTTAGGACAATTTTTTAACAGTTTATACTAAAACGACAACCAAAGACTTTTATTAATGATTCTAAACAGGATCGATCTGGGTACAACCTGTACAGTTCGCAATAGCGGTGAAACCGGTATTTTGAAGAAGATCTATTTCTACCCCACCAAGTATGAAATAGAATTTTCAGACGGAAATATCCGGCATTACTCATCGAAAGATCTTGAGTTTGAAGGTATTGAACAACCCGAAGCAAAACTTCAGGCTCCACCTGTTCCCAAAAATGGTGTTGGCGAAAGTTGGACAGCCTGGGACCCATTTACCGGAGAAAGTGTTGTCAAATACCATTTTTCCACCACCAAAGACATCATGTGGCAAATGATCACATCTTTGAATATGTATAATGTGTGGTTCTACGGAATTCAGCGAGCACTTCCTGTTCTTGATATTGATCGCTATGTCCACAAATATTCTTTCACCCATCTTAATCTTGAACCAGGATCATTCTTTAAAATTCGACCTCGAACCATCGCTCCCTATTTTAAATGCCGAATCATTACTGTTGAAAAAGAAAAAGAATTTGGTTTCACTTTTAGAACATCCCCACTTGTTAGTGAATATGTCCAATTTACCATTGAAGAAACAGATTTCGGTGTTTGGGTAACATGCAGGCGGACGTCCAAAGGCCTTTTTTCATTTTTAACACAATTCAACTGGCCAGCCAAATCACGAATCTTGCAAAAATTAGATATAATTGTACCTAAAGTAGATTTCACCAAAGAAGACGAGCAAACGGATGCCAGTGCTGATAATGCAAACCAATTTGGCGGTTTTGCATCGCGACAAGATTATATCGACTACGCAATTAATATGGGCATGGAAAACAATATGGATTTTGTGAATGCCATCCCTGAAAAACCCATCCGTGGCATGGCCAAAGCAGGCATTGCTAAAGCCAAACGAAGCGGTATTACACCACCAAAACCAGACAAGCCTTCTGGTGGAGTTGCAAATGAGACAGGGGGTGGAATAGATGCATTATCATCGAAAGAACTAGTGGCTTTATTGGTGAATAAAGGATTAGATGGGGATATGGACACTGTGAATGCCCACAAGGATAAAGTGACTCGCGGAAAAGCCAAATCCATGATTGTTAAAATTAAACGGGGGACTTTTAACCGTCCACCCATGCCACAAATCCCGGAAGCGTCCAGCGGCAATACGGATGCCGGTGAAACAGAAGACCAATTAATTGAGCGCTTGATTGCCAAAGGGTTAGAAGGCGACATGGATGAGATTAATGCTCTTGATAACAGAGCTTTACGGGGAAAGATTAAATCCGCAATTGTCAAAGCAAAACGGGCAGGGAAATAATGCCTGAAACACAAAAAGGATCTTTAACTAAAACGCAGATCATTTCTATGATTGTGTGTACATTGCTTCTTTTGATTTATGTCACATTAGTGACATGGGTGCTCTAATAAAACAATGGAATGGTTCACACTAGAATGGCTCATGCGGAATCTGGAATGGGCCGTTGGACTGCTCATGTTTGGATGTATTATCCTGTTCTTTTTTCCAATTCTATTGGGCTTGCAATTAAAACAAGATGATGATGGTGAAAAAGAGTTATAATGGATTCGTTACCCATGATCTCCATCTTAGTTCTGGTTTTTACCTTGATCTTTTTAGGAGAACACATGAAATTAAAAAAAGAAGTGCGGTACCTTCAAAATTTGACAAAGCACTTGAAAAATGATATAGAAAAATTAAAAGATGGAAGCTGAATAATAAAATCAAGCCTAAAGATCAATTTAAAATCATGAACGAAAACGCAACACAATTATCTAAAAAAGAATCAACCAGGATCTATACTCTTTTTTATTCTTTTTTCCTGATCCCCTTTATGATCGCTATTTTTGGTGCGGTTTTCTTTCTATTGTTTCGTTCCATTACCTATGAAACAAATGATGCTTCAGCCCTTTTAAACCAAGTAAAGATCGGCTCTGCTTCCAAACGCTGGCAATCTGCATTTGAGTTATCAAAAGTGTTTAACAACCCGGATAAAATTCCCACAGATCTTTCATTTAAAAACCAAATGGTTTCCATTTATAATCATTCTATTCATGATGATCCGCTTGTAAGGGCATATTTAGCTTTGGCTATGGGCGTTACCAGGGATAATTTTTATTCCGAAATATTGGTTGATGGATTAAATGATGAAAATCGTGAATCGCGGCGAGCTGCAATTCAGGCTGTTGGTTTGATAGGTACAAAAAATGCATCCAATAAATTAAAAGAGATTATTGAAAATTCTGATTTTCCTGATGAGAGACTCGGTGCCACAATTTCTATGGGATTGATAGGCAATCCAGAATCCATCCCATTGTTGAAAAAATTATTAGAGGATGAAGAGCCAAATATTCAATGGGATGCAGCCGTTGCTTTAGCCAAGATGGGGGACCCATCCGGTGCATTCATCATTGAAAGCCTTATGGACAGACAATATTTAAATGCTTTTCCCCAAGTGGATGAAGCAGAAAAAAATCAAGTGATTCTTGTGGCGATTGAAGTCTCGTCTCTATTGAAACAGGATCAATTCAAAACAAAATTGGTTTCGTTAGCTAAAACTGATGAGAATCTTCGGATTCGAGATGCTGCCATGAAAACATTACAATCTGCGTACAACAAAGTTATATAATTATGAGTGAAGAAAAAATTACCCCAACCGCATCGGTAGGTACATCCACCCAGAATTCTGAAAATGGAAAAGAAATGGGTAGGCGTGGATTTTTTAAATGGTTGTCCCTAGGGTGGATAGCTTTTGCCAGCGCAACTGGTGGATTTTTTACAGTGATGATACGGTTTCTTTTCCCCAATGTATTATTCGAACCCCCTCAAACATTAAAAATTGGGTTTCCGAATGATTACGCTACAAATGCAGTGGATATCCGATATAAAAAATCATTTAATATTTGGGTGGTTAGAGACGAAGAATCTATCTTCGCCCTCTCCACAGTTTGTACCCATTTAGGATGTACACCAAATTGGCTGCGAACAGAAGAAAAATTTAAATGTCCGTGTCATGGAAGCGGTTTCCGTATGACCGGAATTAATTTCGAAGGCCCAGCACCCCGTCCATTGGAAAGATATAAAGTTTCTCTTTCAAATGACGGACAAATTCTCGTTGATAAAACAAAAAGTTTTAAATGGGAAAAAGGTGAGTGGGAAAATCCTGAATCATTCTTGATAGTTTAACTAATCAATTTAGATACAATGGCAAAAGATAATAAACAAAAATCATTTTTAGAACGGATGGGTGAATCCCAAGTTTGGAAATCCATCATTCGATCTGGTGTACCCCATACTCGGCGCCAGCGGATGCATGCAATTCTTGGAAGTGTTTTTCTACACCTCCATCCTGCTCGATTACCAAAACATGCTGTTAAGGTTGGCTATACATGGTGCATGGGTGGACTTTCATTCTTCCTGTTCGTGGTCCTCACAATTACAGGAATTCTGCTCATGTTCTATTACAGGCCCACAGTGGAATATGCCTACACAGATATTATAGATCTTACAGAACAAGTACCCTTGGGTATGATGCGGGAACTTCATCGCTGGGGTGCTCATGCCATGGTCTTAACTGTTTGGTTACACATGCTTCGCGTTTTCATGACCGGTTCTTACAAACCACCACGTGAATTTAATTGGGGTGTCGGAGTACTTCTCATGACCTTGACTATGTTTTTATCATTCACCGGCTACCTTCTTCCTTGGGATCAATTGGCAATTTGGGCAGTCACTGTAGGTACAAATATGGCAAGGGCACATCCCTTTATTGGCCATGAAGGGCCAGGTGCTTCTTTGCTTGCAATTGGAGATATTAATTTGGTCCATATGGGTTCAGACGTGCGCTTTGCATTATTGGGTGGCAGATTCGTGGGTGAAGCTACACTCCTTCGGTTTTACGTGCTTCACTGTATTGCCGTACCCTTTATTATGATGATATTCCTGGCCGTACATTTCTGGCGCATCCGAAAGGATGGCGGAATCTCCGGCCCACTATAAACACTGATTTGAAATTCTTATGATTGAAACATTTAAATCTGTAATTGACACACTTTCAGCTCCCACTGTCAGTTTTACCCTTTTAACCCTTTTAACACCACTCATTTTTCCACCAACAGATTGGTTTGATAAACTCAATCGTAAATTGGGAATATGGAGACTATGGACAAAACCCGGGCTTTGGGCTGGAATGGGATTCATAACTTTTTTCTTTATAGTTGGTTATTTCGATCCAAACTTCAATATTACCCTTACAAAGCCGGATAACTTTCCAATCGTACTAATGGTTTATTCCATGTTTTTCTTCATTTGGCTGGGAATGAAGAAAGCGTACATCAATGATGATAGGTTAGCAGAAGGCTTGAAGCCAGAAGAATACAATGACCCGGATGATAAAGTTCTGGTATGGCCGGATTTGGTTTATATTGAATTCATTTCTTTAATTTTATTTATGGTATTCTTGATAGTCTGGTCAATCTTGGTTGCTGCACCATTGGAAGAGCCAGCGAACCCGGCATCAACACCAAATCCATCCAAAGCACCCTGGTATTTTCTTGGACTCCAGGAAATGCTAGTGTATTTCGATCCGTGGTTGGCTGGAATTGTTTTCCCCATGTTCATCATATTCGGAATGATGGCTATTCCTTACATCGATACGAGTCCCAAAGGGGACGGGTATTATTCCTTTAAGGAACGGCGGATCGGCATTTTTATTTTTATGTATGGCTGGCTCATTTTGTGGCTTTTCCTAATCGTAATTGGAACTTTCTTCCGTGGACCAAATTGGAATTTCTTCGGTCCCTTTGAATATTGGGATCCCCATAAAGTAGTTCCATTGAACAATGTGAATCTTTCTGAGTATTTCTGGGTAAAAATGTTCAGCACAGGATTACCAGTAAATATCATGCTAAGGGAATTTATGGGATTTCTGGTGGTGTTTGCCTACATGTTCGTGTTCCCTATTCTCTTAGCAAAAACATGGCTAAAGGATCTATTTGAAAAAATAGGTCCAATACGATATACAACATTAATGCTTTTGGGGCTATCCATGTTTTCATTGCCCATCAAGATGTATCTCCGTTGGTTCTTCAACCTGAAATACATTATCGCAATTCCAGAATGGTTTTTTAATATTTAGGTTTATGCATGTTTAATAACGACGAACGCTATTGGGATATTCAGAAATTAAATAAATGGTTCGCCATATCATCCATCCTGTTTTTGATCAGTATGGCTTGGACCTTTGTTGATGATAATGATGATGAATTCAAAGTTTATCAGCGTGAATTCCGGAAAATGGAAATTGGAATCACTGAAAAAAATCTGAAACGGGAATTAGAAGCTGTTTCAGCTGAACGCATCTCTTTTGAAAAAGATTTGGCTAAGGCTCAATCTGAATTAGATATTCAAAATGAAACATTGGTTGATCTTGGTGCGACCTTAAAAACACTTAAAGGCCAATACTACAATGAGAATATGATCTACCAGGGCCAAAAGGCTGAAGTGGATGGACTCAAATTTCTTGTTGAAGCAGAAAACGCCCACCAGGATGATGGAGACCATCATGGGCCTTCTAATAAAAATGATTATGCGGCGGCATTGGAATTACTTCATAAGTACCAACTCATCAAGGAAGCATCAGAGATAGAGATCGACGATACTGAAAAAGCTATCAAAGACCTGAACGCAAATGTAAAACTGAAGAGAGAAGAACTCAATATTGTTTTGAAAGACGTAACGATTGTTGATAATAAACTCAGTAAGATCGACCGTGAGCGGATGACCTTCGCCAATAAGGTCGGGGATGTTGTTCGAGACCTACCTATCATCGACTTTTTAGATCCTTATTATAAGGTAAACCAAGTTGTGGTTCGCGATGTGAAATATGATGTGAACTTTGCAGCGGTTCCCAAAGTGGATCGTTGTACCAGTTGCCATTTGGGAATCGAAAATCCCAACTTTGCTGATGCACCCCAGCCCTTTACTACTCATCCTAATTTAGATCTATATATTACATCTGCTTCTTCGCACCCCATGGATACCTTTGGGTGCACCAGTTGCCATGCTGGCCGCGGACGGGGAACATCATTTGCGTCATCCACACACACACCAAGTAATGATGACGAAAAAGCACGTTGGCAGGAAAAATATGATTGGGAAGTGATGCACCATTGGCTTCAACCCATGTTACCAACTCATTATACAGAAGCATCCTGTTTTAAATGTCACAATAATAATTTGGATCTGAAAGGAGCCGATAAATTGAATCTTGGCCTGTCATTAGTGGATAAGTCGGGATGTAATGGTTGCCATCTGGCTCAGGATTACCCACAATTATCTAAAGTAGGACCAAATCTGAAAAACCTGGATGAAAAAGTTTCTATGGAATGGATAGCCAAGTGGATCCGAGATCCAAAGAAGTTCCGACACAACACTAAGATGCCATCTACATTTGGACAGGACAACCAAATCTCGCCTGAAATGCAGGCCTGGAATGAAGCAGAGATTTATGCAATGAGTTCCTATCTAGTATCAGAAAATGGTGGTAAAAAGTCCACATCAGATTATCGATTCATGGGCGATGCTGAAAATGGGCAACATTTATTTGAATCTATTGGTTGCTTGGGTTGCCATGTTATTGAACCCGAACCGGTTGAAACTGAAACTTCTCTTAAAGAATTAACAAAACGCCAAGGCCCTAATCTGATTGGTATTGGCTCTAAAACATCTGCTGAATGGGTTTATAATTGGATCAAGGATCCATTAGCTTATAATCCGGAAACCCGGATGCCCAACCTTCGAGTGAATGATGAAGATGCAAAAGATATTACAGCTTATATCATGTCATTTCGAAATAAAGATTTTGAAAATTTACCTAATGTTAATCTGGATGAAAAGTCCCTGGATAAAGTCGCATTTACCCACTTGTCCAAACAAATGCCTGAATCCTATGCTACAAAAAAATTAGCCGGAATGAATCTGAATCAAAAACTTGATTATGTGGCTAAAAAAAGTATTACGCATTATGGCTGTTTCGGCTGCCATACAATTGATGGATTTGAAAAAGCCAAACCCATAGGGACAGATTTAACGGAAGAAGGTTCTAAACCGACAATAAAATTGGATTTTGGACTCCATCATGATATTGACCATACCAATTTTGCATGGTTTGAAGCAAAATTGGGTAATCCTAGAATTTTTGACCGTGATAAGGTCAGTCCGACATTGGATAAACTAAAGATGCCAAACTTTAATTTCAATGAAGCAGAAATTGAAGCCATTACTACAGCCATATTGGGGTTTAATGCCAATAAAGTGGATGAAGGAATAAAAGCTCATAATCGCGTGGATGAAATGGCGCAGAATGGAGCAAGATTGGTCAAACAATTCAACTGCCAAGGTTGCCACTTGATCGATGATTTTGGTGGTCAATTGGTGGACCATATCGGTGCTGCAGAATACGCTCCGCCAAATCTGAACACAGAGGGTGCTAAAGCAAATCCAGATTGGCTGTTAAGTTTCTTTAATAACCCATCTATAATTCGCCCGAACCTCGAAGTGCGGATGCCCAGTTTCCATCAGATCACCGATGAACAGTGGAATGCCATCATCAAGTATTTCCAGCATTTGGATAATGAAAAAATCTCCTATCGGGATGAATTAGCCATTAATGAACATTCCATCGAATTCAAAGGCGGCGAAATGCTCCATGAATTGGGTGCCTGTAATAATTGTCATTTTTATGGTACGACATTTCCGAAACAAGATGCCTCCACCTGGGCACCGAATCTGGCCCTGACCAAAGATCGTCTGAATCCGGATTGGGTGAAAGAATGGCTCCGTGATCCACAAACAATCATGCCGGGGACTAAGATGCCCGCACCATTCTTACCCACTGAAGATCTGTTAACGATAGATGGTGCTAAAAATGACTGGGGCAAAGAACTTGTCAAAATGAATGGGGATACAGAAGCTATGCTGGACGGACTCCGGGATTATGTTTGGAGCATTAAAGGGAAAACCAACATAGATAAAACCATCCAAGATTATTTTGATGAAAATGGTTATGATTTTAGCGGGGATGAGGACGAAGATGAAGACGATTGGGGTGACGATGAGGACTGGTAGAAACCTATTGCATATTTAAAATTAAAAATGCCAATCACCTGAAAGTAGATAGCTTTTTTAATATCTTTTTTTCACTTTTCTCTCCGCCAACCTGCGGATACCACTCTTTTAAAAGCGATGGACTGGAGTGAGTTATTTCATTAACAATTCAATTGCAGTTTTCACGTTTCCTGCTTTCCAATTGTCGCCAGGCCAGTTGCCTAATACCTCACGGTTAGGACCTATTAAAATAGACCGAAGTGTGTGCCCAATTTTGTTTTCTTCAATTCCCCAAAAGTTGCAACCACTTTGTTTGGCTAGACGATATACATCTTCAATATGACCTGTGCTTGACCACACTTTCCAGTTATCAAATCCATCTATGGTTGGACCGTAAAAGTCTTTCAACACCGTGGGTGTGTCGTGTTTATAATCAAAACTGACCATGACAAATTCAATATCATTTCTATCTTTATATGCTTTGGCCAAGTAGTCATTTTTGATTACCACGGCAGGACACATGTTCGGCATGGGACACCGTGTAAAAATGAAAGACAAAAACCGGTATTTCCCATCAGAATCGGACAGGCGAACAAATGAACTGTCCAGATCCAATAAAGTTACATCATCAATGATGTCACCTTTGTCTCGTTCAGAATAGTCTTCATCTTCAAAAAAGTCATCTTCTTCATCTATCGGAAGCTTTCCTTTTCCAACGATCTTAAACCTCCGAGCCCAAGTGGATGTATCTCCCCAGGTAAATTCAAAATGAACGCTGTCACCAATAGACAAACCATCTATCTCTTTCAGATCGATCAAATCAAAGGGCATAACCATGGGCATCATGAGATCAGGGATTGTATCATGGGCAATGACGATCAGCATGGAATCCGGTTTGATCTCGAGAATGGTTCCTTTTACAGGATACACTTTTTCCGACCCACTACAATAAAAACTGAATAAACAAGCGAATAAAAAAAGTGTCTTTTTCATATTTATAATTTAGAAAAAAAAGGCGGAGAAAATCTCCGCCTTCTAAAAAACTGATTTGTGTATTTAATTACTTTTTCTTTGGTTTCGGACGAGTAAAAGTGAAATCCTGTGTGGTCTCGCCGTCACTGATTGTTACCGTGGCATTCAACAAAATAGGATTTTTCTTTTTTCCACTGAATTTTTCCTGCCAGCAAACCACTTCATAAGTTCCGGTTGGGATGCCATCAATGGAGAAATTTCCATTCGTATCTGTAACAGCAAAATAAGGATGATCTGAAACCAGGACCCAAGCTTTCATCCAGGGATGCACATCGCATTTAATATAAAATGGATCATCTTCGGATGTTGCAAAGGATGCTTTTTTTTCCTTAACAACTTTCGGCATTGCAAAATTGAATTCCTTATTCACTTTTGGCCTGGAATGGATATTGTGCATCGTGGCATCACTGTTTTTGATCAGCAGTTCTTGTCCTGCAACCATCCCTAATACATGGGGATTATAAATACAGCCATTTTGATCTAAAACGACAGGATCTGCAGGTGAACCACCGGAATAAGAAACATTCTTTAAATAAACAATTGCTTCTGCCATGGAGCCATCAGCTGCCATTTTAAAACTCTCACTGTAAACCCGGCCGGAATGAGATGCACCACAAACTGGATCTGCATCCATTTTTAACCATTTTGATTTCGGAGCTTTTCCATCATATTTCACGTGGCCTTTTAAGGTACCAGCGTCCACAAATGCGATTGCAACAGTCAAGGCAATTCCACTGACGATTAATTTCTTAAGCTTCATGTTATTATTCCTTTGATAATTTGGTTAATTCTGATGTGAAATTTACCAGTTTTCTTTTACAATGGATAGAACATTTAGGCGCATCTTCCTATGAAAAGTTAAAGTTAGTTTAGTATTTTCTGCTCCCATTTTTAACTCGGAGAAAAGAAACTCAAATGTGGATATTTATGATCACCTGTTACTTGCTTATGTTTGTTAATTTTATAAACTTAACCTTGACAGGAATTAGCGGTTATTTTCAATTGGATGTGCTAGGTGCAAACCACCCTCGCTTTGCATTGTTTATGATCTTGATCTTTGCCATAACGGAAACAGTAGTAATGTATTTTTTTATTTCTACCGGAAAGGGAATCAAGGAAGCTATTTTAAAGAAGCTGGGAGAGAATGAACTCTGGATACGGGAACGAAAATTAAAAATGAAACTGTTTCCACATCTCATGTTAACGCTTACTTTGGTGGGTGGCGTATTTATTCATGGTGGTGCCGTGGATAACCACATGCCAACCTCCTGGTTACACGGACCTTTATTTCTCATCGCTTACGGACATCATGTCTGGTCACTCATAATCAAGAATTATGCCTTTAAGGAACAGATCGCCATTATTTCAGAAATAAAACCGGATACTGAATAATGTATTACGGGGCCAAAGGATTGGAAATCCTGGGTATGACAATGATCGGAATTGGGTTTATTATTAAATTTCCCCGATTGATGGACCCCAAATTGCTCATGGCTGGCATTGTTGTTTTTGTGGCAGGTTGGGTAATAGAAAAATACATCCTACAGTAAATTTCATTCCTTTCATTTTAATATTTATTAGTAAATTGATTATCTAATATTTTTTGAAAAACATGGCAAACACATATAATCATTTTAAAGGAATTCCAGATTTACCGGACATTCCTCGAGAAAAAACAAAACGGCCGAAGCTCATGGCAGTTGTTGATGAAGATAATTGCACAGGTTGTCTTGCATGTGTGCCGTTTTGCCCCGTTGATTGTATAGAACCAGTAGCGAAGGATAAATATGAAATTCCAATTCCACCTGTCCAGGTTCGATTTAATGAATGTACCGGCTGTCAAGTTTGCGCCCGTGTATGTACTAAGATGACTTGGGATGCAATACGAATGCTTGGAACGGATGTTTTTGAAAAAAATTATGGTCTAGCCATAGACTGAACGATGCTTAACTAATATAATTAACCTCGGAGAAATCACGTGAGTAATGATTCTCATCACAAAGAGAATTTTTTACAGAAATATATTTTTTCTGTAGACCATAAGATAATTGGCCTCCAATATGGGATCACTTCACTGTTGTTCCTGCTTTTTGGATTTTGCCTGATGATGGTCATGAGATGGCAATTGGCCTACCCGGAAACACCAGTCCCTATTGTAGGTGGTCTTCTGGGTGAAACCGGTATTTTAATGCCGGAGATCTATAACATGCTGGGCGCCATGCACGGGACAATCATGATCTTCCTGGGTATTGTACCTTTAGCTGTCGGTGCATTTGGAAACTATATTGTTCCTTTGCAGATTGGCGCACCGGACATGGCATTCCCTAAACTGAATGCAGCCAGTTACTGGTCCTATTTTGTTGGTGGCGTGATCATGCTAACCAGTTTCTTCATGCCTGAAGGTGCTGCAAGATCCGGCTGGACATCTTATCCGCCACTATCGATCTTTGAAACCGGGCAAACCATGTGGCTCATTGGGATGATCTTTTTGATCACATCTTCCCTGCTGGGTTCTATGAATTTTATTGTAACCATTGTTCAACTCCGGGCACCGGGCATGACTTGGTTCAGACTGCCCTTTTTTGTTTGGGCGCAGTTTATTACAGCTTTTTTATTGGTCCTGGCTTTTCCACCCCTTGAAGCGGCTGCAGTTCTGCAATTGATGGATCGAGTGGCAAGTACCAGTTTCTTCCTTCCCAGTGGATTGGTTTATAGCGGTGCGACCGTGGATGTTTATGGTTCCGGTTCGCCCCTGCTCTGGCAGCATTTATTCTGGTTTTTGGCTCACCCGGAAGTATATGTATTGATCCTCCCTGCTATGGGAATCGTGGGAGAAGTGATCGCCAATAATACACGGAAACCGCTCTGGGGCTACAAAACACTCGTATATTCTCTCGTTTTCCTGGGGTTTATGTCTTTCATCGTTTGGGCACACCACATGTTTCTCACAGGAATGGGACAGGCCATGAGTGCTTTTTTCCAAACCACCACCATGATCATTTCCATCCCTTCAGTGGCTATTTTAACCGCATTCTTTATTTCACTTTGGGGGGCATCAATACGCTTTACAACACCGATGCTTTTTGCATTGGCATTCCTGCCCATGTTCGGGATAGGCGGATTAACCGGACTGCCGCTAGGTGTTGGCGCATCGGACATTCACCTGCATGATACGTATTATGTGATCGGTCATTTCCATTATGTTGTGGCGCCGGGAACGATTTTCGGCCTTTTTGCGGGGATCTATTATTGGTTTCCAAAAGTGACGGGACGCAAAATGAGCGAAGCACTGGGTAAGCTCCACTTTTGGCCTTCCCTCATATTTATGAATGGTATTTTTATGCCCATGTTTATCCAGGGCTTTGCAGGTGTTTCTCGTCGTTTGTACGATGGCGGACAACTTTATGCTCACGCACAGGATGTATTACAATGGAATGAATTCATGTCTATTTCTGCATTTTGTCTTGCAGCAGCACAAATTCCGTTCATTATTAATGTATTTGTTTCCATGTTCAATGGCGAAAAAGTAGATCGGAATCCATGGGGCGCAACGACCGTTGAATGGTCAGCGCCTTCACCACCTCTACCTCATGAGAATTTTGAAGGCAAAGTAGAAGTGTACCGCGGACCTTATGAATATAGTGTTCCTGGTGCAGAAAAAGATTTCTCACCGCAAACAGAAAAATAAAGGACTCTGACGGTGCAAATACCATACACAATTGAAGAAAGACCTGATACAGGCCTGAATAATTCTAAATTAGGAATCTGGGTTTTCCTAGCTTCCGAAATCATGCTATTTGGCGGGCTATTCTCTGCTTATGTATTCTTGAGAATGGCTGCGCCTGCAGGCGATTTTGCTTATTGGGGAACCAAGTTGAGCATCCCCATGGCAACGGTAAATACCTTGGTGTTGATCTCATCCAGTGTGACAATGATCATGTCCTGGGTTTCCCTGAAAATGAAAGATTTTGAAAAATATAAAATGTACATGGGGCTCACGCTTCTGTGCGCATCAATATTCCTGGTGATCAAATATTTTGAATACACCGGGAAATTTCACCATGGGATCTATCCATCATCCAGTACTTTCATGGCTATCTATTTCACCCTGACTGGATTGCATGGGCTCCACATCATCGGCGGCATGATCGTTATGGGCTATTTCTGGCTTCCTGCGGGATATAAAATGTGGGAGAGTGAACCGGAACATTTTACAAATAGAATTGAAGTGGTGGGGCTTTACTGGCACTTCGTGGATCTGGTCTGGATCTTCCTGTTCCCGATCCTTTACTTGCTTTAGGGGATGACAATGAGCGATCACGACAACGGACATATAGAAGAACACATTAGGGTTTATTTAACCGTATTTGGTGCACTGGCTGTATTAACACTCTTAACAGTGGCAGCATCCTACATGGATATTTCCACCACCGAGGCCATCTTTTTGGCTCTAACCATCGCAACAGTGAAGGCCAGTTTGGTAGCAGGATATTTCATGCATCTCATTAACGAAAAGCAAACCATTATCTGGATCTTGACCCTGACATTTATCTTTTTCCTGTTTTGCATGTTCATCCCCATGATCACTGTAATTGACCACGCAAGTCTTTCATGATTTCCTTAAAACAATTCCATTTCTTTTTCATCGCTGTTTCTATCCTGATCACGGGATACTATGGCGTGTTTGAGATCACACATCCTTCTAATCCCGGTATGGTTTCGAACATGCTAGCTGGAGTTTCGTTTCTGGTGGTGGCGGGTCTCATCGCCTATGGCTTTTCAGTGGTTAAGAAATTCAAACAAATCTGATCCATGAAAAGAACCTTTCACATTATCATTCTTTCCTTCATCCTGTTGTTTGTTCCGGAATCGGCAGAGGCATGCGCCACTTGTTTTGGTGATCCTAATGCACCTGCAGCGCAAGGAATGAATTGGGCGATCCTTACACTTCTGGGTGTAACGGGCGGAGTATTGGGTGCTGTGATCGGTACGATCATTTCGATCGCGAAAAAAACGAAAAAATTTCAACAACTGAATAAACAGTAGAGGATCTTCTTTTGATCGATATTCTCCATAAATTAGGTTTACCCATCAATATGTCGGTGCAGGGCGCCGCTATTGATGAAATTAATGCAATTGTCCACTGGCTCATGCTGGTCTTATTTTTAGGCTGGGGTATATTTTTTATTGTCAGCCTGGTCAAGTTTCGGGCATCCAAGAATGCGAAAGCAGATTATATAGGTGTAAAATCACATTTTTCATCCCTGCTGGAAGCAGTCGTGGCTGTGATCGAAATTGTGATCCTTTTTGGATTCGGATTTCCGATCTGGGCAGCACGGGTCACAGATGTTCCATCACCCTATGAATCCGTTCATATTCGTGTGGTGGCACAGCAATTTGCCTGGAATATGCACTATCCCGGACCTGACGGTAAATTCGGCGATGTTCGGGTTGATCTTGTGGATGAGCAGGAAAACCCCATCGGATTGGATCGTTCCAGCGACAACGCGTCAGACGATTTTTATACAGTGAACCAACTCCATGTCCCCGTCAATAAAAAGATCCGCATCGATCTTACATCCAAGGATGTGATCCACAGTTTTACTTTAACTGAACTGCGGGTGAAACAGGATGCGATCCCGGGGATGAGTATTCCGGTTCATTTCACATCCACCATGACCTCTGAAGAATTTCTTAAAACGACCATTGGGACAAAACGCGAAGGCAAATCATTAGAGATCACCTGTGCCCAGCTTTGTGGATTAGGTCACTACCGGATGAGAGGCTTCTTCACCGTTCATGATGATGAAGGCTACCAGGCCTGGCTCGATAAACAAGCAGAATACCTTGAGGAAGAATCTGGCGATGATGGCGATTGGGACGACGACTGGTAGAAAGCAGACTTAATAGATATTAATAAAAAGCCCTTCACCATTTTTAACGAAGGGCTTTTTTGTACCGCGGAAAGGGCTCGAACCTTCACACCCAAAGGGCACCAGATCCTAAATCTGGCGTGTCTCCGTCGGTAAACTAAGTAATGCAAGTATATATGTAGCAG
>Ga0066860_10000597_pt1 | contig 15996 bp, 13 predicted proteins | sample ETN07SmetaG_FD_65601 | JGI IMG/M metagenome (GOLD analysis project Ga0066860, IMG submission 65601) | Marine microbial and viral communities from oxygen minimum zone, Eastern Pacific Ocean - ETNP2014F14-07SV275 | ecosystem: Environmental > Aquatic > Marine > Oceanic ... | reverse complement strand
GTATAAATGGGTTTGGTTTTGCCGCGGATGATCGAGGCGGCTGTGCTGGCCACGCGCCCGAGGGGCTTATCGGTGGCATCAATTATCACCCATTTTTTAACAACATCGCTCTGTTTTGCAAAAAAGGTCTTCATTTTATTCCGGTTTTCCTGAGGATTTGTTTTTGTTATTGTAAACCGGTTATCTTAAAAGAGATATTCAGCCCTGTCAACCCGAAATCATAATTATATGAACGGCTCAACCGGAATGTTTCTTTACTTTATATTTAGGAGAAAGTAGGCTAGATTCATCTGCTCTTAAATTTCCGGGATAAACAAGCTAACTATATGGAAAATATGGCAAAATCACAAGATGAGGCACCCGCGCCCTCCCAAACCGGGACGGACGTAAGGGGAGAAGCCTTGGACCGGTCCATTGAACGCTCGCGGGATTTTTTGCTCTCTCGTCAAGATGAAGAAGGCTATTGGGTGGACGAATTGGAGGGCAATGTCACCATTTCGGCGGAATTGATTTTCTTCATGCATTTCACCGACCGGCTGGACCCGGTCAAACAGGACCGGATCGTAAAATATTTACTGCACCGTCAAAGGGAAGATGGCAGTTGGCCTCTTTTTTACGGTGGCCTGTGCGACATCAACTCGACGGTTGAGGCTTATATGGCCCTGAAAATGGCAGGCCTGCCTGCAGACCAGAAAGAGATGGTGCGGGCGCGCCAAGCGATTTTTGCCAATGGGGGAATAAAAAAAACCCGCGTTTTTACAAAAATGTTCCTGGCTATGTTCGGTCAGGTTTCCTGGGACGATTGCCCAGCGGTGCCTGCGGAAATAATTTTGTTGCCAAATTGGTTCCCTTTCAATATCTATGAGATTTCGAGCTGGTCGCGGGGCACAGTGGTTCCCCTTTCTGTTGTGCGTTCCCTCGAACCAGTGCACGAACTTCCCGAAGGACGGGATGTCCATGAATTGTTCACCGAAAAGGATGTGGATCTGGACTTCAAACCCGATGGCCTGCCTTTCACCAGCTGGAGGAACACGTTTATATATCTCGACCGTTTTATCAAGACAATTGGCAAGTTCCCCTGGAAACCTCTGCGCAAAAAAGCGTTTCGCAAAGTAGAACAATGGACTCTGGAGCACCAGGAAGGCGAGGGCGATTGGGGCGGCATTCAACCGGCAATGTTAAATTCCCTTTTGGCCTTGCGCCTTTTAGGTTATGCCAACGATCATCCTGCGTGTGTGAAAGGAATGGAAGCGGTGGACCGTTTCCTGTTGGAAAAAGACGGGCGGCTCTGGATGCAGGCCTGCGTCTCGCCATTGTGGGACACGGCGATTGCCGCCAATGCCTTGTTGGATTCGGGATTGCCTTCGGACCATCCGGCTCTTGTAAAAGCTGGGGAGTGGATCATCAACAAGCAGGTGATCAAACGCGGAGATTGGCAGGTGAAGAATCCGGGAGCGGAACCGGGAGGCTGGGCGTTTGAGTTTTATAATGAGTTGTACCCGGATACCGATGATACGGCAGAAATACTGCTTTTCCTCAACCGCATCGAGATCGCCGACAACCGCTGGAAATTGAGCGAATGCCAGCGGGCGATGAACTGGTTATTAAGCATGCAAAGCAAGAGCGGGGGCTGGGGAGCTTTTGATGTGGATAACGACAAGGAGGTTCTCAACGAGATTCCTTTCGCCGACCATAAAGCGTTGTTGGACCCGCCAACGGTGGATGTGACCGGTCGTATTCTGTGGATGTTGTCGAAATGGGGATTTAAAAAACAGCATCCCCAGGTTCAACGGGCCATCCAGTTTATCAAGGAACGCCAGGAGATTGATGGGTGCTGGTTTGGTCGATGGGGAGCGAATTATATTTATGGGACGTTTCTGGTTTTGAATGGTTTGTGTGCCATTGGGGAGGATATGAATGCGCCGTTTAGCCGCAAAGCCGTCCGCTGGCTGGAAGGGCATCAAAATGAAGACGGGGGTTGGGGTGAAACCTGCCAAAGCTATCAGGAGCCCAGTTTACGCGGTCGTGGGAAAAGCACCGCCTCACAAACCGCTTGGGCGTTGCTGGGGCTCATCGCCGCCGACGAGGCGGAAAATACCGCTGTCGAGCGCGGCGTACGCTATTTAATCGAAACGCAAAAAGATTCAGGAGATGTTTCAGGAAGCTGGTGGGAAGATGAGTTTACCGCAACCGGTTTTCCCATCCATTTTTTCATCAAATACCATATGTACCAGCACTTCTTTCCGCTTATGGCCCTGTCCCGCTACCGGCGAGCCGCCGGTGGCAGTGAGCAATAACTCTATCTGGCTAGCAAAAATTGATCGCGGCTCAAAGAGTCTATGCCCAGTTGCTTCCCCTTAAAGGGAAAAGCCATTGCTAGTCGGGTCCAGCGTCACGCTGGTTAGTGTTGGCGAAGCATTTCTACCGCGAACCTGGTCCGGGTCAAGTGTTCCGTGGCGGATGCGATCACTTCGCCGCTCATGACATCGGTCATGGTGAGGTGGACATCGATATTTGTCCCAAGATCGGTGATACGGCCTGTGATGATGGCCTGGGAGTTGAGTGCCTTGCCCATTAACCGGATTTGTTCTTTGTTGTACAAATAAGAGGGTTTCAGGTTTAACTGCTCCAGTACCGCGTTGACTTCTCCCTTTTGTGCTACCCGAAAAGTCTTATCCTGAAAGAAATATTTTTTAGTGATTGCTTCCACGATTCTGGATGCGAAATATTCTCCAAGAATAGGGGCCATGTTTTCTTCATCGACCAGGTCCATAACTGTGACTTTGTTGATCTCATATTCCTCAACGTCTTCGGTCAAGGCCTTTACCAGCTCTGTAGATTTTCCCTGGTAATAATTGGAGTCTGTCTGGGTACGGAACAATTTGCTCCAGAATTGTGAAGGACCCAACTTCACTTCACAGCCGGAAATAAAGAAGGCGATGATGAGCAAATAAAGGAATTTTCGTGTGTTCATAGTTTATAAACCTTTGATATTTAGTCGTATTATCGTCATAAATGCGATTTCACTTAAGTATTGTGCAAGTCAGATGCCATAGACGGTCATTTCTGCTCGGTTTTTGAGGAGGTCGAAAAGTACTTTAAATAAAAGAGGATAGGTGTTGGTTGAGCAAGCCGGCTGGAACTTTAGCTGAGTCAATATAGTGAAAAAGATGCAGGATTTTGTCGCTTTCTCGGAGTTTTTGACGCTTAGTCGGCAGAGGGTCGGTGAGCGCGGTATTTTTCGGCAGGCAGGGAAAATTTGGTGTATAAACGTAACTTCATTTAAAAATCCGTAAAGTTCGAGGTGAAAGTTTTGAAGGGAATGCAATGTGCGGGGTGGTTGGTTTTTTTGTCGGCTGGGTTCCTGGTTTCAGGTTGTAATGGCGGTGATGGGGAGGATGTTGTTGACAAATCTTCTTTCCAGATGCCAATAAAAGAAAATACATGGGTGCGCAAGGAAAAGGTGCGTAAAACCAAGAATGATTTCTTTTCTTCCGCCGGTAAAAAAAACGTTGAAGTTCCCGTTGACTCTACCCTGGCGACCAAACTGAAAACACCCGTGTCCCTATCCATCAGCACAGAAAAAGAATGTTTGCAGTTGACCAATGCGTTCGATAAGAAGCGAACCGAAGTGCAGAAGCGTGGAGGGCTCTGGCATGCCTATGAGCGGGTGCCGGAAGCCAAACTTTATTCGGAGTATGGCATGCAACTCGACAGCCAGACCAACCGGCTGGTGTTTTCCCTCAAATATCTTTGCAAGAATGCCCAGGGATTCCGCTTAACCGGGTGGGGTGCGGAGACGGTGCGAAAGTTTAAAAGCATGGGTAAAGAAAGTTTCAGAAAACATTTTCGGGATTTAGGCGAGGCGCCGGCCGATGTGGATAATTGGATACGTTTCGCCGAATTTTCTATTCAAAGCAAGGACCGCAAAATCCCCTATGCCAAAATCGGCGAGTCCCTTGCCAAGGCCCAACCGCTTATGGATCTTTATGCGGACCTTTCGCAAAGAAAAATAGATGATAACACCAGCTTGCAAACTTTCCTCACAGAAGGGTCCAGCCTCTTAAGTGTTATCAACGAGAATTTCACCACCGATCCCCGCATGGTACTCGCCCTGCAAGATGAAGAGATACATCCCTTCGAAGGCCTCAAAGGCGAAATGTAGGCTGGGTAGGCCCGGCGGCAACTATCGATAGCCGTCAACCAAGCGGTAGTGGTTGGGCTTATTACTAGAGGGCACGAAAAAGACGATCATCCCTCAGCGCGGTAAAAATTGTTGGAGACTGAACAATTTTCAACTCATCACGCATGAAGGAGATCGTCTTTTTATTTTTAGAACATCTTGAGGCGGCTAAATAATATAACCGCGTTCATCATGAAGCGCGAGATCCAAGCCTTCGGCTTCTTCATCCTCTGTAACGCGCAGACCCATGATCCCGTCGAGAACTTTCAGGATGATGAAGCTGACAACGCCGGTATAGACCACGGTTGCGCCAACGCCGATAAACTGCACTGCCAACTGATCGCCGATACTGGTGATGTCACCGCCGAAACCGGCACCGCCCAGACTTTCGGCGCAGAACACACCGGTTAAAATCGCACCTATGATACCGCCCACGGCGTGGATGCCGAATACGTCCAGAGAATCGTCATAGCCCAAGGCGCGTTTAAGTATTGTGGATGCGAAGAAACAACCAAAGCCGGACGCAAACCCAATCGCCATGGCGCCCATGGGGCCGACAGCGCCCGATGCCGGGGTGATGGCCACCAAGCCTGCCACCGCACCGGAAGCAATTCCCAACACGCTGGGTTTGCCGTGTTTTACCCATTCGATCGCCATCCAGGCCAAAGCTGCGGTTGCAGTGGCAACCTGAGTTACGGCCATAGCCATTCCTGCGACTCCATCTGCCGCTAGTTCACTACCGGCGTTGAATCCAAACCAGCCAACCCAGAGCATGGAAGCACCCACCAGGGTGTAACCGAGGTTATGCGGTGGCATGGCTGTGGTCGGGTATCCCTTGCGTTTGCCAAGAAGAAGTGCTGCTACCAGACCCGCCATGCCAGCATTGATATGGACAACTGTGCCACCGGCGAAATCCAGGATTCCCTTGTTGCCAAGCCAGCCGCCGCCGCCCCAGACCCAATGACAGACCGGAGCGTACACGATCGTTATCCAGATTGTCATGAAGACCAGCATGGTCGAGAATTTCATGCGCTCGGCAAAGGCTCCTACCATCAGGGCTGGCGTGATGATGGCGAATGTCATTTGGAACGTCATGAATACGGTTTCCGGGATGGTGCCGCTCAGCGTGTCGACACTCACTCCTGCTAGAAACATCTTACTCAATCCTCCCCAGTAAGGACCATCACCGCCGAACGCGATGCTATAAGCATAAAGGACCCACAATATAGTCATCAGTGATGTGATAGCGAAACACTGCATGAGTACCGACAAGATGTTTTTGCTTCGCACCATGCCTGCGTAGAACAGTGACAGGCCAGGGATGGTCATGAATAGCACCAAAGCGGTGGCCGTCAGCATCCAGGCAGTATCTCCCGAGTTCAAAACGGGCGCCTCTTCGGCCAGGGCCAGAGATGGTAGTAAGGTGAATAGCAAAAACAGGAGGGCTATCATTGCCCAGGACTTCTTTGATGTAGGCCTATGGCCTGAAATCTTGATTTTCATGAAACTCAACTCCCGATAAAGGTTGAACAGCGGAATCACGCTGGAATAGTTAGTTTATAAATACCCAAATATTTGATGGGACCAGGTCCCGTCACCTTCGGCCAGTGACTAAATGGCCTCCTCACCTCGCTCACCCGTGCGAATCCGAATAACATCTACAAGGTTGGTGACAAATATTTTTCCGTCACCGATTCGGCCGGTCTGTGCGGCTTTCATGATCGTATCGATCACCTCATCCACCTGGGTATCGGCAATGACAATTTCCATTTTAACTTTTGGGAGAAAATCAACGACATACTCGGCACCGCGATAGAGTTCCGTATGGCCCTTTTGGCGGCCAAATCCCTTTACCTCGGTGACTGTGATTCCTTGCACCCCAATCTCATTCAACTTGTCTTTAACCTCATCCAATTTGAATGGTTTAACGATTGCATCAACTTTCTTCATAATCTTTTTCCCTTCTTAAGCGAGAATGACAACATCTGACCCGTTGATATGTGATTGGAGAAGAGTTGAATACCCTCCAACAACCCCATTTATTTCAACAATTGTGCCAACTTGAAGTTTCCGCACTGAAACCCGAGTACGCCTTTATGTTCAATTATTTGTGAAAGGGGTGCTGAAATTGGCCCAGGTAGGAAACCTCGTTAAACAAGGTTTTTGCCTTAATTTTGAGCAGTAAAAAAACTCAAATGCTTTCCCACTAAGCACTGGCCCACTAGGCGTGGGGCAAAAGAAAACCCCCCTGACAAGGGGGGCCGAGGGGGGTTGGCTTTCTTCTATCATTTTTAGCGGAGCAAGAACTCGCCAAGCCAATCTTTACTACCTAATAAAAGCTATTGTACGCTGGCCTCACGCTCAGGGGCTTCATCTTGCAAGAGAGCCCCCGCTTCCATGCGTAAGCTGGGAGTGGCCAGCCAATACACCAGACCCACAAAAGCGCCTCCACCAACCAGGTTCCCAAGGGTGACAAAGATCTGGTTATGAATAAACCCGGCCAGAGAAATTTCCGCTCCATGGGGCAGAAACATCGCCATGCTTAACAAACTCTGATTGGCGATGCTATGTTCGAATCCGCTACCGATGAAAGCAAACAGGCACCAGAAAATCATAATCAGTTTGGCGGTTTCGCTTTTTGTCCGCAAAGAAATCCATACCGCCAGACAAACCAGCCAATTGCAGAGTATCCCCCGCAGAAAAGCTTCTTTTGCGCCAAGCGCCATTTTTCCCGCCGCGACTTTAAGCACCAAGGCTTGCGAGGCTTCGGTCAAACTGCCACTTTCGACTACCATCCAACCGAGAAACGCCGAACCGATGAAATTACCGACGAAACACATTACGAACAACGTGGCAATCGATCCCACACCCACTCGATTAGCCAACCGGCTAACGGCAAAAATCATATTGTTGCCGGTAAACAGTTCCGATCCGGCAAAGATGACCAGGCTCAGGGCAATACCGAAAGAGGTGCCCATGATCAGTTTCAAATAGGCTTCCCCGCCTGCGTTTGCGATCGGGCCACCTATCGAAAAAATCAGGGTGATGCCAAACCCCAGATAGATCCCGGCTAACGCGGACAAAATGATATAGCCCAGAGGAGACTTTTTCATGTATTCGATCTTCTTTTCAGAAGAATCCGTTATTTTTTGCATCTCGCTTTTAAACATGACTTAATTTCCTTTTTATAATAACTCCTCATGAGAAGCTTTTGTTTCAAGAATTGGGTTTTCAATAAGTTTTACCTGTTTCTGTGCTGACCCAGGGGAAGATTGCTTCCACTTTCTCGTATATTTTTTCCCCTTGATGGGATACATTTTTTCCCGAGTGTGGTACGGAACAACAAATTCCAGAACGTTCGCCAGTTGATCGCAGGGGACATCTTCCATAACTTTTACAGCCAGTTTCGGATCAATTCCCGTTCGCCCACCCATATAAATATCCACCGCGTCAACTATCTCTTTGCCGCGCTTAATTTTCTTGCCGAGCAATCCGATATCCGCTACCAGGTGATTGCCGCATCCCGCCGGGCAGCCCGACCAATGCATAGTGATCGGTGCTGTGTCAGGCAGTTTATCTTCCAGTTCGGATGCCACCTGCAAAGCCCGCGCTTTGGTTTCGATAGTAGCTAGATGGCAATAGTCAATGCCAACACAACTCACCAGTCCGCGCAGGATGCTGGAAGGATGATAAGTAAACTCCTTAACCAGAGACTCTTCCAATAAATCACCCAGTTTTTGGTCAGGAATATTAGGAATGATCAGAGAATTGGAATGCGAGAACCGCACCTCGCCATTGCCATATTTTTCAGCCAGGCGGGCAATGCCTTGTAACTTGTCCGCATGGATTCTTCCCACCGGAACCTTTAATCCCACATAATTCATCAACGGTTGCTTCTGTCGATAGATACCAATGTGCTCGGATTTTTCATTACTTCTTAAATCCACTCCCGCAGGGACAAGAGGTTTGTTCAACCTTTCTTGCAGAGCGGCGCGAAACTTTTCTTCGCCCCAATCTTCAATAAGGAAAGCCAACCTGTTTTTATTGCGCACCCCGCGGCTTCCATGATCGCGAAATAAAAGAATGATGGCGGAGCAAACTTCTACCACCTCATCCGGAACAACAAAAACATCCAGCGGGGTGGCAATGCGGTAACCTCCGGAACCCAGTTTGCCGCCAACCAGAATATTAAAACCATAAACCGATTTTCCTGCCAGTTCCTGAACCGCCGGGACCAGTGCCAGATCCTGGGTTTCAGCATGAACACAGTCATCGGCACATCCACTTATGGTGATGTTAAACTTTCGTGGCAGGTTCGAAAACTCCGGGTTGCCAGTTATATGCTCGGTCAACGCCTTGACCTGGGAATAGGCATCGACCTTTTCTTTAGGGCTCAACCCGGCTACCGGACATCCCATAATATTTCTCACGTTGTCCATACCTGTCTGCAAAGAGGTGAGTCCTACTTCCTCCTGAATTGTAAAAATTTGAGGAACGTCTTCTATTTTCAAGTGCCGCAACTGCACCTGCTGGCGCGTCGTGATATCGATGATGCCATTGCCAAACTCCTTGGCTATGGAACATAAGGCCTTTACCTGATGGGAAAAACAAATGCCGTTGGGAATCCGTACCCGCTGCATAAAATAGCCGGGGGTCGGATTGCGCAAAAACAATCCATACCATTTGAGGCGCTGGATATCATCTTCACTGATGGATTCCCATCCCTCTTTGGCAAAACGCTGGATGTCTTCCTTGATCTTCAGTCCGTCTCTCTTGGATTTTAAATCTTCAATTTTGTTCATGATTGATTTTTAAGAAAAATTGTTTCTCGGCATATACCAATAGTTATTTTGGTATTACACATTTCATGCCAATTGGAAAACAAGCACTAAAAAGCCATAAATAAACAGAGTTACAGCTTCAACTCGAATTGGATAACAGGAAAGATGCCTTAAAATGAATCACTATTTTTCCAAAATGCGTGAAAAGGCATCACCGAGAAAACTGCAAAAGCGAGTTTAACCACAGATATACCCGCTTCTACCCCATGCGGGGCATGAAAGTTAATGAAGAGGATATAACTGGGGCATGAGGACAAAGGTTAAATATCACAAACACTGATGGACATAGATTTTTGTGAGGGGTATGAAGACAGCGAAAGAAATATCGTAAGCCGAGACAACTCTTTGCTTGCTCTGAAAGCGGTTGCTAGTCAGGCTGTCGGGACTCCCCGACTAGTTGAGTTGGGAGATGGAGGGGTGTTTTGACACAGGGGTTCGTTTACGGGTTTTTGGTATGGCGGGTTTTTTCTTGTTCTTGAATTTTTTAGCGAACGAGTGTTTGATCACATCGTCCATAGTGGTGGCGGGAAAAAACTTTATATTCTTTCTGACATTTTCAGGAATTTCGGGGATATCTTTTTCGTTTTCCACAGGGATAATAAGATTTTTGATGCCGAACCTATGAGCCGCCAGAACTTTTTCCTTGAGTCCGCCAATGGGCAGGACTTTTCCGGTCAGGGTCAGTTCCCCGGTCATGGCGAGATCCGGTCGCAGTGGCGTTTTGGTCAACGCGGAAACCAGCGCTACCGCCATGGTAATTCCGGCTGAGGGCCCGTCTTTGGGAACGGCGCCTTCAGGAATGTGAATGTGGAAATCGTTTTTCTGGTAGAAATTTTTGGGTAGCCCCAACTCCCCGGCGCGTGAGCGCACATAGGTCATGGCCGCCTGCGCCGATTCTTTCATCACATCTCCGAGTTGCCCGGTGGGTACGAGCTTGCCATTCCCCGGAACTACCGAAACTTCTACGGAAAGGGTTTCGCCGCCAAACTCCGTCCAGGCGAGGCCGGTTGCAGACCCTATTTCCAGCGGGCCTTCGTTTTCGGCTCTCTTGAATTTGGGAATGCCCAGATATTTTTCCAAAACCGACGGGATGATTTTGACTTTGGTTTTCTTACCTTTTTCAACAACGGTTTTAACGACTTTTCTGCAAAGTGTGGCGATTTCCCTTTCCAGGTTCCGTACTCCCGCCTCGCGGGTGTAATCATGGATAATTCCATCCAAGGCTTTGTCAGTAAATGTTATATTTTTCTTGGTCAGGCCGTGTTCCGATACTTTTTTAGGCACGAGAAAACTTTTGGCGATGCCTATTTTCTCCTGATCGGTATAACCGGGAAGGCGGAGCACTTCCATTCGATCGAGCAATGGTTGTGGAATGGAGTGCAGGACATTGGCGGTACAGATAAAAAGGACATTGGAAAGGTCGTAATCGACTTCCAGATAATGGTCGTTGAAATTGGAGTTCTGTTCCGGATCCAGAACCTCCAGCAAAGCGGAGGAGGGGTCTCCTCTAAAATCGGCATTCATTTTGTCGATCTCATCGAGCATGAAAACAGGGTTGTGGACACCAGCCTTTTTGATGCCTTGAATGATTTTTCCTGGTAAAGCACCAATATAGGTTCTGCGGTGTCCGCGGATTTCTGCTTCATCCCGAATACCGCCCAGGGACACGCGGATAAATTTTCTGCCCATGGCTCGGCCAATGGATTGTCCCAACGAAGTTTTGCCGACACCCGGGGGCCCTACAAGGCAAAGGATGGGACCTCTTATTTTTTTGACCAGTTTCATCACCGCAAGGTGTTCGGTGATACGCTCTTTGACTTTTTCTAAACCGTAATGGTCTTCGTCCAGGATTTTCTGGGCTTCAGAGATTTTTATTTTTTCCGCTCCGGCGCCTTTTTTCCAGGGCAGGTCGGCAAGCCATTCGATATAGGTTCGCGCAACAGTAGCCTCTGCAGACATGGGTTGCATGAGTTCCAGCCGTTTTAATTCCTTAGTGGCTTTTTCATTAATCTCTTTGGGCATTTTTGCTTTCTTGATTTTTTGCTTGAGTTCAGCTATGTCGGTTTTGAACTCATCACGTTTGCCCAATTCTTTCTGGATAGCCTTGATCTGCTCGTTGAGATAAAACTCTTTCTGACTGCGTTCCATTTGTTTTCGCACCCTGCCATGAACGCGTTTTTCGATTTTAAGAACTTCCATCTCTGACTTGAGAATGTTGAGAAGTTTGGTCAGGCGGTCTGCCGGGTTCAGGGTTTCGAGCAGTTCCTGTTTTTCCTGGGTCTGAAAAACCATATAGGCGGCAATGGTGTCGGCATAACGGTGCGGTTCCAGAATATTGGCAGTGGCGGCCACGGCTTCCAGGGGAATTTTTTGGTTTAATTTTACATATTGGTCAAACACCGTTCCCACACTGCGCATCATTGCCTTGACGTCGGGTGTTAGCTGGTCGTTTTCATGAATGCGGCTGACTTCAACCTCAAAATAGTCCGGGTTGTCGATGAACGATTCAATACGTCCTCTCTGCAGACCTTCCACCAGGACTTTCATGGTTCCATCTGTCAGTTTGAGGATCTGGAGAACATTTGCCACCGTTCCCGTCTCGTAAATATCTGCAGGTTGTGGTTCGTTATTGTTGGGATTGCGTTGGGCGGCGAGGAAGATGTTTTTTTGTTCGGCCATGGATTTTTCCAGGGCCAGAATGGATTTCTCCCTACCTACAAACAGGGGAAGCACCATGAACGGGAAGACAATGATGTCCCTTAAGGGAAGGAGTGGTAATACAATTTTTTCGGAACCCATATTTAACTGGCCTGTTTCTTGTTTTCGTAAACCAACATGGGTTTTTCGCCTTTGAGGACTACTTCTTCGTTGATGACCACTTCTTCCACGTCTTTCTGGGAAGGGAGGTCGAACATGATTTCGAGCATGGTCTCTTCCAGAACGGCGCGGAGGCCTCTTGCTCCGGTTTTGCGTTTGGTAGCTTTTTCGGCAATGGCTTTGACAGCGGCCTCGGTAAATTTGAGTTTAACATTTTCAAACTCAAATAGCTTTTTATATTGTTTGACCAAGGCGTTCTTGGGTTCGGTCATAACTTGCATCATTGCATCAACCGTCAATTCCTTAAGCGTGGCCACTGATGAAAAACGCCCGACAAATTCTGGAATGAGGCCATATTTGAGCAGGTCTTCCGGTTGTACCTTTTCGAGAATATCCTCCTCATCAATTTCTTTCTTGGAAATGATTTTCTGTCCGAAACCGAGGCTTTTCTTGCCGATGCGGTGGCGAATCAACGCTCCCAGTCCGACGAATGCCCCACCGCAGACGAAAAGAATATTGGTGGTGTTAACCTGCAGAAATTCCTGATGCGGGTGTTTCCTGCCTCCCTGCGGGGGAACGCTGGCTGTGGTGCCCTCAATGATTTTTAAAAGTGCCTGTTGCACCCCTTCACCGGAAACATCGCGGGTAATTGAGGGATTTTCTGACTTCCGCGAAATTTTATCGACCTCGTCGATATAAATAATTCCGCGCTCAGCTTTTTCAACATCGTAATCGGCATTTTGCAGAAGTTTTAAAATGATGTTTTCAACATCTTCCCCGACATAACCGGCTTCGGTCAGGGTGGTCGCGTCCACAATGGTGAAAGGAACATCAAGAATCCGGGCAAGGGTCTGCGCCATGAGGGTTTTTCCGGACCCGGTAGGACCGATCAAAAGCACATTGCTCTTTTGAAGTTCCACATCCTCCAAGTTAAGGTTGGAGTCGACCCTTTTAAAATGGTTGTGAACCGCAACGGAAAGGATTTTTTTGCAACGTTCCTGCCCAACGATATATTGCTCGAGGTGCTTGTATAAATCATGCGGTTTAAGAAGATGCTGGAGGTCTTCGCCCTTTTCCTGGGCCCAATCTTCCACCATGATTTCATTGCAAAGCTCAATACACTCGTCACAAATGTAGACGCTGGGTCCGGCAATCAGTTTTTTGACTTCTTCCTGGCTTTTCCCGCAGAAAGAGCAACGATAATTTCCGGTTGTACTTTTCTTTGCCATAAAGCCCTCTTCAAAAGGGTTGGAATTGAGCCCACGGGCTCATTCTAATGAATCAGTTTTTCTTTTTGTTCTTGCCCTTTTGGGCCTCGTCCCGGTTACTGATCACGTTGTCAATAAGGCCATAAGTCTTGGCCTCATCCGCCGTCAAATAATGATCCCTCTCGGTATCCTTGTTGACCTGGTCAACACTTTTCCCTGAGTGTTTGGCCAGGATGGAATCCAGGATGGCCCGGATTCTCGTGATTTCTTTAGCCTGGATTTCAATATCGGTGTGTTGCCCCTGAAACCCTCCGCTCGGCTGGTGGATCATGATGCGTGAGTGTGGCAGGGCAAACCTTTTTTTCGGTGCGCCAGCCGCAAGGAGCATAGCCCCCATGCTGGCCGCCTGGCCGATGCAGATCGTTTGAACATCCGGTTTGATATATTGCATGGTGTCATAGATAGCCATTCCGGAACTGACCTGACCGCCCGGACTGTTAATATAAAGATAGATATCCTGATCGGGCTCATCCGATTCCAGAAACAACAACTGGGCGATGATCAGGTTGGCCATATGATCATCAACGGCGCTTCCTATAAAAATGATTCGGTCTTTGAGCAGGCGTGAATAAATGTCATAAGACCTCTCGCCCCGACTGGTTTGTTCAACAACAATGGGTACTAACTGGTTATAAGTATCTGTCATGGTTTTCTCTAGATTAGAAATGGGGGAAGAAAAAACTTCTTTCTGAATCCGGTTGTGGTTCCGAAAGCGTTTTTGGCTTGTAAGTCATTAAAAAATAATTAGATATCTTTGTAATGGTTGATTTTTAATTATCAGCAATTAAATCTTTTCTGTCAACTTTTTCTTCTTTGATGGTTACTTTTTCCAATGCGGCCTCAAGGGTTTTGTCTCGTTTCATGCGATTGTGAAGTCGGGCCAGGATTCCATTTTTTTCCCATTCCCGTTTAATCTGTTGCAGGTTGCCCCCGCCCAGCAATTGGGACATGTTTTTGAGCTCCTGTTCTAATTCTTCCTCGGTGACTTCCGATTTTAGATCCTGCGCCAATTGGTCGAGAACCAGTTCTTCCTGCAGGGCTTTCATGGCCGGTTCGCGATATTGTTTGAGTAGTTCAGGAGTTACCTCAATACCATGATCTTGGTCATGTCCGTGATCGTGGCCATGACCTTGATGCTGGTGACCGCTTTCTTTATCCTGTTTTTTTCTGGCCTGCTCGGCCATGAACTGAACCTGATTTTTCAAAAGCCCTTCCGGGATATCTACCTGATTCAGTTCGGTGATTTTTTCTGCCAATTTCTTTTTCACCGCCTTCCGGGCTTCCTTGTGCTCATAACCTTCCAGTTCGGAGCGGACGTTCTGTTTCATATCGTCCAGGCTCTTATAATTTTTGTCCTCAACACTGCGGGCAAAATCATCATCCAAGTCCGGCAGTTTCTGTTCCTGAATGCCTTTCAGCACAATTTGGAAATCGACATCTTTCCCAGCGATTTTTTTGTTGTGGTAATCTTTGGGAACCTGCACCTGGATATCCCGGGTTTCGCCAATTTCCATGCCAATCATGCCCTTGTCCAGACCCTCAATCAATTGTCCTGAGCCTGCCTGGATGATCTGGTCTTGCGCGGACCCGCCTTCGAAGGGTTGGTCGCCGAGCTTGCTGGTAAAATCTATTTTGAGTAAATCCTTATCCTGGGCTGGACGGTCGGTCACGGTGATTATTTTTGCCATACGCTGACGCATTACTTCAATGGTCTGGTTGATATCTTCATCGGTGATACGCGGGGTTTCCATTTTCAGTTCAATGCTAGAGTAATCTTGCAGTTTTACGGTTGGGAGTACCTCGATAGATGCGGAAACAGTGATATCCGTTCCTTCTTCGGCATTGACCTCCAAAAGATGGGGCTGGCCCACCGCTCTCAGGTCTTTTTCTACAATGGCGTTATTGAGTTCCTCACTGATCAGATTGCTCAAGACTTCTTTTTTAACATCCGGGCCAAACTGTTTTTCCAGAAGTGCGAGTGGCACTTTTCCTTTGCGGAATCCGGGAACTTTAACCTGTTGTCCGAGTCTCTGATAATACTGTTTTACTTTTTTGTCGTATTCCTGGTGAGGGATTTCGAACTTGATTTTTTTGTTACAGGAATCGACGTCTTCGATTTCTATTTTCATAAATTTCCAAATGTTTTAAGAAGATTTCTATTTGTTCGGACATTTTCTCTAAGGCAACCACTAGCCCGGATATTGCATAGAGGCTGTAAATCACCCCAGCCCCTGTGATATTTCTTCATTAGCTTCATGCCCCGAAGGGGTATTTCCGCCCCATTACCACCGGGCGTTGCCCGGTTATTTGCCGCTCCCGTTAGGGAGTGCGGATGAGAGGACTTGAACCTCCACTCCGTAAGGAACATGATCCTAAATCATGCGCGTCTGCCAGTTCCGCCACATCCGCAGTCTATTTTACAATAGTTTACACTGTTTTTTAATTTCCATTCAAACGCTTGTACAACTACTTGTATAACTTTTGTTGGACTCCAAACACTCCACACCAGAAATTATACCAGATTTTTTTTCATATCAAAAGATTGGAAAGTAAATAAAACTCTCCAAAGTAATGATTACCAATTTATCCAGTATGCTGTTCCAAATACTGTTCTCTGACGTAACGAATGTAAGACGATACTGCTTCTCGTAATACTTGACTTTGGTTTCTATCATACATAACACAAACTTCTTCCAAATCTTGTTTGAGTATCGTTGGTAAAATAAACGACAACATACTCTCTGTATTTTTATTGTAAGACATATTTATTTTTCTCCATTATTTCTTTCCAAGTAGTTTTTTCCAATCTCTTTCCAACATCATCTCTATTCGTTTGAAAATAGTATCTATCTGTTTCAACAAAGATTTTGTAGTATTATTTTTCATC
>Ga0066860_10000595_pt1 | contig 16035 bp, 16 predicted proteins | sample ETN07SmetaG_FD_65601 | JGI IMG/M metagenome (GOLD analysis project Ga0066860, IMG submission 65601) | Marine microbial and viral communities from oxygen minimum zone, Eastern Pacific Ocean - ETNP2014F14-07SV275 | ecosystem: Environmental > Aquatic > Marine > Oceanic ... | reverse complement strand
GATCATGATGGCAAACTCAGCCGGTGAAACCAGCCCACCCGACATGAGCGCGGCTGAAAACCCTAGGCCCGAGTGGTCCAAGGTTGGGAGTAGTACATAAGGCGCCAGATTCTACCTCTGAATGGAAACGATCAGGGGAGCACGTCACCGCTGATCCGGATAACCAATAGCTTGCTTCGGCTCTTGTCTCGCAATACGTTTAGGGCTTGGTTCTGATTTTTCCGGGGGGGGGCAGTACATCAGATGGGATCGGCTCCCGAGAAAACCATCGGTCACTGTGAAAAGTCGTCCGACCGCCGCTTACACAATGCGGATGGTGCCGTCATAGTAAACGGAAATAAATTCTGAAGAGAACTATCAATCAGATCAGTTCCAACCCCAGCGTGTGCGTTCCCCATGTGCTCAAAAATGCTCGGCACCTACGAGGAAAGCTTCGCACGCGGGAGCGCTTGTCACAATGGCGTTTGAGCGCCGGACATCAGGGCCGATTGATCGAGATCGATTCGCGGTCCATAACGAATTCGAATCCGCTTTTCCGTGGGCTGGCTTAGGATACAAACGATAAATCTGGATAAGCGATATGGTTAGTCAACCGCGAACGGGCTTAATATACTTAGCATGCCAGGAAAGTCGTTTTTTAATTAAGATGCATTTTATGGATGTAGAGTTTCATTACTTTGAGGTGGGCCGTGTCTAGTGAAGAATTTGCGAAAGTCGATAGAAGGCGCTTGATAGTTTTCAGACAAGAATTTGATCTCGCGGTGAAGAGAGTGTTCGATTCCTTGGTCGCTCTTGCCTTAATTGCGATTCTCGCACCCTTGTTTGCAATTATTGCTGGGCTCGTTCGGGTAAAGTTGGGCTCACCAATTCTGTATTCACAGAAGCGGCCGGGCTTGGGCGAAAAGATCTTCACTATGTATAAGTTTCGGAGTATGACGAATGAGCGAGATGAGTTGGGGAATTTGCTGCCTGATCAAATGCGACTGACCGCGTTCGGCGCTTTTCTTAGAAGTTCGAGTTTGGATGAGTTGCCTGGTCTTTGGAGCGTATTGAAAGGTGATATGAGTCTGGTCGGGCCGAGACCTCTACTCATTGAATATTTAGACTTCTATACTCCCGAAGAGAGAAGGCGTCATACCGTAAGGCCCGGCCTAACTGGGCTCGCGCAGGTTTCGGGGCGCAACAATCTACCTTGGGATGATCGTCTTCAAGCTGACATCCAGTACGTCGCGAACCGAAATTTGCTCTTGGATCTAAGGATTTTGCTTTTAACCTTGATAAAAGTCCTTCGGAAGGAGGGTATCGATGTTGTCCCGTCAACAAGAATCGGAAAGCTCAGTGAGGTAAGGAGGCATCATGCAAGCAGCGAATTCTCCTGAAACTTTGCTTAATGTCCCATTTGGAAGTGGGAAACTCAGGGTAAAAAGAGATGATATGTTGCTCGATTTTCTTGGCGGCAACAAAGTGCGGAAAAACACTTTCATTCTGAAAGCTTTACCGAGTTTACCAGAAGTCATAATTACAACCGGTAGTACGTCTTCGAACCACGCGCGAGTTTGTGCTTTGATGGCCGCGCGTTTAGGGATCAAGTGTCATCTTGTGTTGCACGGAACATCAAGCGAACCTGAGTATTTGCATGGTAATTCGTTTTTGCTCCGCTGTTCCGATGCCAAGGTTGATTATGTGGCTGCTGATCAAATCGCCAATTCAATAAATGCGGCCGAACGTCACTATGTATCACGCGGGTTAAAAGTTCTCGTCATTCCGGGAGGGGCTCATTCTCTCGAGGGGGCGAAAGCATACATGGAGGCTGTGAATGAGGTAGTTCAGGAGCCAGACTATATTGTACTACCTAGTGGAACGGGGGCAACCCAAGCCGGTGTATTGGCTGGTGTAAGAAAGCGAACATGGAAGACGAAGGTAATCGGAATTTCAGTCGCCCGCCCTGAAGCGCGCGGTGTTGAGGCTATCAATGAAATTTACAAACCGTTATGTAAGACTAGCAATTTGCTGTACGATGTAAAGGATATCCATTTTGTGGATGAATTTCGATTTGGTGGATATGGAAAATACAACCGTGAAATCTTAGATTTTATATCTAGCATGATATGCTATACCGGCATTCCATTCGACCCTGTCTATACTGGCAAAGCTTTGTTTGGACTTCGTGAATTAATATCGCGCGGTGAAATTCAATCAAATAAATCTGTCCTGTTTTGGCATACGGGCGGTCTACTTAATCTACAATCTTCGAGGGTTCTTTGATATGAGGATTATAGTATTTGGAAATGTCCCTCTCGCTAGCTGGCTGATAGAGCGGTTGTGCACTTCCGAGCTGGAATTGGTTGGGGTCGTTTGTGATGAGTATGATGAAAACGCTTTTGCGCATCACGGTATGAATTACCCTTCGGCGAATGCGATGTGCGAGCGCCTCGCTATTTCAAAAATTTCTTTTGATGAGGCTCACGCATTAGCGCAGAATTCTGAGGTCCTCGGTATGTCGGTTCGCTACCATAGGTTGTTTAAACGACAGTATTTCGAAAGCTTCACTCCTGGTATTATTAATTTTCATGGAGGAGAACTGCCTAGGTTCAGGGGGACAAACATCGCGAACCATGCTATTCTGCAAGGAGTTGAGCGTGGGGCCGGGACTCTTCACTATATTGACGATGGTGTCGATCAGGGGGATGTGGTATTCAGGGAGTTCTTTGACGTGGCGCCTGAGTGGACGGCTTTCGACTATTTCACTCAAACTATAGAGGCTCTTCAGATTGCAGCGAGCAAGCTAATTACGGTCATCGAGAATGATCAGCCTATCCCTCGAGTATCGCAAGAGTATTTTATACAGCAACTGGGGGAGAGCGCTCGGGAATATAAGAGAAGAGAGCTTGAGCCCCTTAAAAAGGTTGCTGTTGCAGATGTTCTAAATTGCGGAGTCCGTAGAAAAGTCCGGGCGTTCACGTTCGGTAATCATAGCGGTGCCTATTTTGAAGAAGAGGGTGAGAGGTTTTTGCTGAGCAAGGTTTTGCCATGAATATTCTTTTGTCGTGTGTTGGGCGTCGAAAGTACTTGATAGATTACTTCAAACAGGAGGTGGGTCCTGGCAATAAAATTGTGGGCGTAGATATGTCGCGCACCGCACCTGCTCTAGCTAGTTGCGACAGTTGGGAACTGGTTCCGAGTATCTATGAAGAAGGATATCTTGATAGAATTCTTGATATCTGTTTGCGTAATTCGATCGATGCACTAATTTCACTGAATGATTTGGAGCTACCGATCTTGGGCCGCGGCCGTCATTTGTTTCGTGATGCTGGGGTTGAGCTTGTTGTTTCCAGCGATAGCGTAATTGATATATGTTCGGATAAATACAAAACCTATTTATTTTGTGAGGATAATCTAATTCCGGCGCCAGTGAGTTTTGTAAGTCTCGATCGCGCGCTGGCGGCTATTTCGACCGGATCTGTCAGATATCCTCTTGTTGTAAAGCCGCGTTGGGGGTCGGCTTCTTTCGGTCTGCATATTGTTAACGATGAGAAAGAGCTTGTTAGGGCTTATGGGTCTTGTCACGCTTCTTTAGAAAATTCCTATTTGTCGCGATTTGCGGAGTCAGTTGACGACGTGATTATCCAGGAGTTTATTTCTGGAAAGGAATACGGCCTGGACATTTTCAATGACGTGTTAGGACGTTACAAAGGAGTAGTTTGTAAAGAGAAGCTCGCTATGAGGGCAGGTGAAACGGATAAAGCCATGACTGTCGACTCCGGGCGCTTCGAAAGTTTAGCGACTGCTATTGGTCGGAAGTTGGGGCATGTAGGTAACATGGACTGTGACTTTCTTGAACGCGATGGTCGGTTATACCTTCTCGAGTTGAATCCAAGGTTCGGTGGGGGGTATCCTTTCTCACATGAGGCTGGCGCTAATTTGGTTAGGGCGCTGCTTTTGTCGCTCGCCGGTCGAAGTAATGATATCGAAATAAGCTATGAGTTCGATCGTGTGTTCGCAAAGTGCGACTCTATAGTTTCGTTTTATGATTAGTTAACTGCATTTCGATGGTACCTATAGGGGCGGTCCACACTAGACGGAGGTGGCTGAATCACGTTTGAGATATATTGATGATAGAGAATGGCTTTAATTGGGGCCCGAAGCGTTCGGACGTAACCTACTCTCTCTCTCCTCCTTCAGCCTAATGGTGGAGTTAAAGTTGAGAACCATTCTATCGGATCGGTGCTGCATTAAATGATAAACTATGCGGTGCAGCTTGCTGGGAGTAGCAAAGCGGTCTGTTGACAATCCAGTCGGGGGTGAAGATTCCCCGGGCTGTGCGTTCAATAGCAGTATGCCGTTTCTCTCGATGTTAATCTGTTGCTCAAGCAACTTTGTGGGGGCATAGGGGGCGATATAGAAGTTCTCATTGGCGATTCTTTCGCCCATGCGGCCGCTGAAGTTTTCGCATAGATTGTTCCGCATTCGCTGGATCGGGGTTCCACGCGTGGCGATCGAACGGTTAGATTGGTGTAGTTCGTCGCGTCAATAGCAACCTTCTCGGCATCTCTTAGCGACAAAAATTCTGCCCATTTGCGCTGATAATGTATTCGGTTAATGGGCATCCGGCATATGAGCGGTATAGCCGACGATTTTTATGGTGTGCCATCGTATAGAAGCGCCAGAGCAAATTAGTTGCGTTCTGGCGTCCGTTTGGAGTGTACAGTGCGTATATACCTTTCTCGCCCCCATATGTCGGGCAACGAACAGATCCGTGTCTCTGAGGCATTTGCATCAAATTTCATCGCGCCGTTAGGTCCTCAGCTAGATGAGTTCGAGGAGCGGGTTTCGGCTTATTTCGGCGGAGACAGGTATTGTGTGGGACTGTCTTCCGGATCCGCCGCGCTTCATTTAGCGTTGCGTATCTCTGGCGTAACTCATGGGGACGAGGTTTGGGCATCATCAATGACGTTCGCTGGTGGTATTTTTCCAGTCAATTATCTAGGTGCAAAGCCTAGATTTTTCGATTTAGATCCCGAGACCTGGACTATTCACGTCCAACTACTTGCTGAGGAGTTGGAGAAAGCGGCGCGGAAAGGAAGGTTGCCTCGAGCGATATTGCCAACGGACTTGTATGGGCAAAGCGTCGATCTAGAGGCTCTGGAAGGCTTGGCCGCAAAGTATGGTGTTCGCCTAATCGTAGACTCGGCAGAAAGCCTTGGCGCTATTGGTAAGGAGGGGCGAAAGGCAGGCACAGGGGGCGATGCGGCAATTCTCTCTTTCAATGGTAATAAGATCATCACCACCTCGGGAGGCGGAATGTTAGTTACGAAGCATAAAGCTTGGGCTGACGAAGCGCGTTTTCTGGCCACACAAGCCAGAGATGTCGCCCCACATTATGAGCACTCCACATTTGGGTACAATTATCGCCTCTCGAATGTCTGTGCGGCTATCGGTCTCGGTCAATTGGAAGTGTTAGAGAAACGGGTGGCGCGCCGACGGGAAATATTCCGTCGCTATGTAGTTGCTCTTTCTGGTATGGGCCTAACGTTTATGCCGCAACCGCCTGGGGCACGGTCCAGCTGTTGGCTTACCGCTTTCACCATAAATCCGGCGAAAACAGGTGTTTCTCGGGAGGATATACGTTTGATGTTGCTTAAGAATGGGATCGAAGCGCGCCCGCTGTGGAAGCCTATGCATACCCAACCCTTGTATCGAGAAGCCCAATATCATGGCGTTGGATTTGATGAGCATCTGTTTCGCGATGGTCTATGCCTCCCTTCGGGCAGTGATATGACTGAGGCTGAGCAGGACGAAATTATCGACAGAATATCGGTTATGCTGTAGTTAAGAAGATAGGCTTCCTGATTTGCGAAGTTCTGGATATAAGCTTTGCCTTAAGCATGGATGAGGTCGCTGCCAGATGGCGTGACCCCCAGCTTTCCCCGAGCGGAGATTAGAGCCGACTGGTCGTTGTACTACTCCCAACCTTGGACCACTCGGGCCTAGGGTTTTCAGCCGCGCTCATGTCGGGTGGGCTGGTTTCACCGGCTGAGTTTGCCATCATGATCGGCTTCCCGATCGCGCTATGCGGTCGCTCCTCGTTATAGTGTCTACGCCAGGCCTCTAGCTTTTCGCAAGCATCTTGCAGCGACAGGAGCTAGTGAGCGTTCAGGCATTCGCTGCGCAGCCCGCTATTGAGCGCCTCTATTACGCGTTGTCCGTGTGCCTGCCAGGGCGGGAGAAGTTCAGGATTACACCGCGCTGGTGAGGCCATAGATCCATATCCCGAGAGATAAACTCGCTGCCATTGTCGACCCTGATCGTCTTTGGGTAGCCGATCTTCCAGCACGCCCGGTGCAGCGTCGCCACCACGTCCTCGCCACGATAGCTGAACCGGGGATCGACCACCCGCGATAGCCGCGAGAACGTATCGACCACGGTCAGGAGGCGCAGCGTGCGGCCCGTCGCCAGCTGGTCGTGAACGAAGTCCATCGCCCAGACATCGTTCGGCCGGATCGCCGGAGCACTGTCCTCCCTCAGCTTCGCTTTAACCCGCCGCTTGAGGGTCTTATTGCGCAGCTGCAAGCCCAACTCCCTGTAAAGCCGATAGACTTTCTTCATATTCACATGCCAGCCATCACGGCGCAGGATGTAATACACCCGCCGGTAGCCATAGCGGACATGCGTCTCGCAAATCTCCTTGATCCGCTTCTTCAGGAAGGACAAATCGGTTCAGCGGGACCGGTAGCGATAGGTGGAGCGATCGAAATGCAGCGCTGCGCACGCCCTGCGGATCGTCACCTGTCAGTCCTGCCAAACCGCGTCGATAATCTCGCGCTTGCCATCCGGCCTCAAAGCTTTCGCTTGATGACATCCTGCGGCCTCTCGCGATCAAGCGTCAGATCAGCAACGATCTTCTTCAGCCGCCTGTTCTCGTCCCCAAACTCGCGCAGCCGCCGCATTTCTGTCGGCAGCAGCCCCGCGCATTTCTTCTTTCAGTTGAAATAGGTTGTTTGGCTGATAACCGCCTTGCGGCAAATACTCGGCGAACGGCGTTGCTTCCTCGCCTTCCTTGATGTCGAACGCCTTCTGAGCGTCGAAGAACCTCGATGCCTTCACCCCAAACCTCCTCGCCCAGCCAAGGAAACCTACGGCGGAACACTCTACCCGCAAGTGGCCCAGTTCTCAAATGGCAGAGCATCACGGTACCACCGTGTCCGCCATGCAGCACCTTGCTTCAGCCGCGCTGATGCGCGAAACAACCGCACACCAACTGGGGAAAGCTGAGGGTCGCGTCAGGCCGTGAAATTCCCTTACCCTTACCGTAGCCATCGCGATATCGCGACCTTGTGTCAGGCAAGGATGAATTAGAATGGTGAGTAATGGCCTTACTTGAAAAAGATGGATTTTTGCTCTCGGGGTGTCTAGGACGAATTCGTGCCCCAACGAGTATGCTTAGAAAAGATGAAACGTAATTGCGATGCGGACACACCTCATGATCAATGAGATTCAACGTCTTACTATATTAAGAAGAAATCACAAAGTTATGCTGCAGATCATATCTGATGCTGCTGCAATGACACTGTGTTTCTTTGTTGCAATGGTGATAAGGCTTGAGAGTTTTCAATTTGTATACCGGCATAACATTTGGCCTCCAGTCGGTATTTCTGTTCTTGCCACAATTTACACATTATGGGTCGCAGGGCTTTATCGAGCCCTTGTACGTTCCGTAAGTGGAGAAATTTTATTGATCACGAGCAAGGGAGTGTTTGTTTTTGGTGCCACTCTCTTTATAGCGAACGAATTTCTGAACTCGGGCATACCCAGATCAGTACCTGTAATTGGGAGCATTCTGTCAGTCATCGTAGTGGGTGGATATCGTTTCCTAATTCGCAATGCGCTGCGTGTCCCAGTATCAGTGCGTAAGGATCCAGTTATTATCTACGGGGCCGGTGACGCTGGTCGCGAGCTTTTGCATTCCCTTCAGCATGGGTGCGATTATACTGCTCTTGCCTTTGTCGATGATGATAGCCACTTACATGGTCTGACGGTAGGCGGGCTCCCGGTGTTTCCGCCACAAGTTTTGCCTGAGTTAGTCGAGGCTGCGAACCTCAAAGTTGTACTTCTCGCGATGCCGAATCTTAGTCAGTCGCGACGTCTGGAGATTTTCGAATCGATCGAAAGTCTGAGTTTAGAGGTTAAAACCATCCCAGGCGTTTCGGATTTGATCAGAGGTAAAGCTGAGCTGTCAGAATTGCGCGACGTAACTGCTGAAGACCTTCTCGGACGCGATCCAATCTCTCCAGATGAAACACTGCTAAAAGCGAATATCGCGGGCAGGGCGGTCATGGTGACTGGGGCTGGTGGTTCAATTGGTAGCGAATTATGTAGGCAGATACTGAAGCAGGGGCCGGAGAAATTGGTTCTTTTCGAAGTCTCCGAATTTGCATTGTACACAATTGAGCAAGAACTGTCTGAGAAAGCTTTAAAAGCAGGTTCCTCGACCGAAATTTATCCTGTTCTCGGCTCTGTTCAAAATGAGTCGAGGCTCGAAACGGTCATAGTAGAGTTTAAAGTCGATACGATCTACCATGCAGCGGCTTATAAACATGTTCCTATTGTAGAAGACAATGCAATTGAGGGAATCCTGAATAACGTTTTTGGAACACTAGCTGTCGTCAAGTTGGCCGACAAGCATGGGGTCGATAATTTTATTCTTATATCAACTGACAAAGCCGTCCGTCCTGCAAACGTGATGGGTGCGAGTAAGCGGATCGCAGAGTTGGTATGCCAAGCGTTCGCTCAAAAGGCGGCGAGGACCACTTTCTCGATGGTTCGTTTCGGGAACGTACTTGGCTCATCTGGCTCGGTAATTCCGCGGTTTCGCGCCCAAATCGAGGCCGGGGGTCCCGTTACCGTCACGCATCCTGAAATCAACCGTTATTTCATGACTATTCCGGAGGCGGCTGAGCTAGTAATTCAAGCCGGCGCTTTGGCGAGCGGGGGGGAGGTATTCGTTCTCGATATGGGCGATCCCGTTAAAATTGTTAATTTGGCCGAGAGCATGATCAGATTGCACGGGTTCACACCCTATTTTAGCGACGAATCAGATAGTGTCCTTGCTGATGCCGATAGTATACCCATACAGTTTACCGGTTTGCGAAAGGGAGAGAAATTGTATGAAGAACTATTGATCGGAAATCGCCCACAACCTACTGAGCATCCACGTATTTTGTCGGCTAGCGAGGTTTTTCTAGACATCGAGGATCTTACTTGCTGGCTAATTAAGTTACGGACAGCGTGTGAGTCGCTTGATTTGAGGGTTGTGTATTCCATCCTTCGCGAGCTCCCAATCGAATATACTGTAGAAGGTTCCCAACTTAGTCATTTGGGGGGGCGAAGCGGTTGTGTTGAGAGTGCTGATAAGGGGCCATCGCTTGCCGCAAGCAATGTGCTCGAGTTGCGCGTAACTCCTGATTAGACCTTGTTGACAAAAGAGATTCCCTTTTGCGCCGACTATTGATCGAAGACTGCGTTTTTGAGAGCAGGCGTTGTTCGCGGGACCTATCGGACGCCAAGTGGGAACTGATCGGACCGTTTCCGGTGCATAACCGTGGTTTCTGCGCGAGGCCAGCACGGGACAACTGGCGCTTCTTCAATGGCATCTTTCATTTGCTGCGGGACGGTTGTCCTTGGCGCGCTATGTATCGGTGCTACGGCAAATGGAACTCGATCTATGTCCTGTTCCTGCGCTGGACGGCGCAAGGCATTTGGGATGCTTTTTGCAAACGCTAGTCGATCTAGGCCTCACAGGTGGTTGGCAGCACACGATCGACCGCACCAGCTTTCGCGGCCACGTCTACTAAGTGGGATTTATGCTAACGCTATTAGTCGATCATGCAGCGGCTTTACGAGCAAGATCCACGCCCGCTGGGACAATCAGGTATTGCCTCTCGGCTGGCGGCGAGGCACCTGATGACGTGACCCCAAGCTTTCCCTTAGCAAATTAGAGCCAGGCCCTTGCTTATCCAGTTCGGCGGCGAACGCCGCCGGTGTTGCGTATCCAAAGGAGGAGTTCGGTCTCCTCTGGTTGTAGCCCTTGACTCAGGCGCGATCTTGACGCGGGCATTGGCAATGCTAAGGAACAACGCCTCGTTGAGCAGTTCATGCGCATCCGGCCGTTAAAACTCTCGACGTATCTGTTCTGCATCGGCCTGCCCGGTGCGATGTAATGCTAATCCACGCCGAGATCCCGCCCTATGCCAGTACAGCGTTGGAGGTCAGTTCGGTGCCGTTGTCGCTGACAATCATGCCGAGCTTGCCGCGCTGGGCGATCAGTTGGGTCAGTTCGCGCACGACCCGGCGGCCCGAGATCGACTTGTCCGGAACCGCTGCCAAGCACTCTCGGGTCACGTCATCACCACGTGCAGCACGCGGAACCGCCTACCAGACACCATCTGGTCGTGCACAAAGTCGGGGCTCCAGCGCTGGTTTGGCAAGGCGAGCGCCGAAGCAGGTACTCTTGTGCCGACAGCACGTTTGCCGCTGCGTCGTCGCCTCACCGCCAGCCCTTCCTCCTTATAGAGCCGCTGGGTCCTCTTGCGGTTGATCAAGACTCCCTCTCTGCGCAGCAGGATATGCAGACGCCGATAGCCGAACCGGCGGCGCTGGTTAGCCAACTCGCGCAGCTTCTCGCGAAGCGCAGCGTCATCGTCCTGCGTGGAACGGTAACGCACGCTCTTGCGATCGGCATCGATGACACGGCACGCCCGCCGTTCGCTCATTCCATGACGGGTCCGGAGATGAACGACAGCTTCCCGCTTGGTGGCGGGCGTCAGAACTTTTTTGCCAGGAGGTCCATCACCGCAGCCTGATCGAGCTTCGCACCGGCCATTAGCCGCTCGAGCTTCGCGTTCTCGCTCTCCAGCTCCTTCAGGCGGCGAGCATCGGACATTTCCATCCCGCCATACTTCGACTTCCAGTTGTAGATCGTCGCTTCCGACACACCGTGCCGCCGGGCCAGGTCGGCGGTCTTCGCGCCCGCCTCGGCCTCCTTCAGCACACCGATGATTTGCTCTCCCGTTAACTTCGTTCTCTTCATCTCATCCGTCCCTCTCGTGGGGCCGGAGTCTAATCAAAACTGGAGGAAGAAGGGGGTCACGTCCAGAGGCGCCATAAGCCTGTGGACATTGACGTTGCTATATGCCCAACGCTCTTGCAAAGCGCCAAGGTGCTTCAAATGCTGCGCAGCAAAAAAATGATGGGGTGAGAGCGAAGATGGTTGGTGGCGACGAGCGTAGAGTGCAGGTGGGAGAAATGGGAGAAGGATTAAATAGGGGCTGGATCATACTGGCGCTGCTGGCGGCCGTGGCGGCATTTACGGGTGGGGCGTCCAGGTTTGATGCAATCCAAATCGTTCCTCTGCGCTCTTTGTCCGCCCTATTTTTGGTTTTATCGCTTTTTTTTCTAACGAAGGAAAGGCTAAAGGCCGAGCGCGCGCTCATCATCTTGTTTTTATGTTTTGCGCTGATCGTAATGCTTCAACTCGTGCCGGTACCCCCTCGGATATGGCAAAGTCTAATGGGGCACATAGGCATTCTTCCATTGGATACCGCACTAGGTCTCGAAAGAATCTGGCGCCCTTTGACGCTGGCCCCGATGCGGAGTTGGAATGTGCTAGGGAGCCTGATCGTGCCGGCAGCTGGCTTGTTGCTGGCAGTTGCCGTTCGTGCGTCTTCTCTGACGCTATTGCGAATTGTTGCAGGGTTGGGTGTTCTCAACGCGCTGTTTGGTCTTCTCCAAATTGCAACGGGAAGATCAAGTTTTTTCTATTTCTATGAAGTAACCAACCGGGGCGGGGCAGTAGGTGTTTTTGCTAACGAGAACCACGCGGCAGTTTTCGCGGCTTGTTCCATGCTGGTAGTGACATTGCTCGGTCTAAGGGTCCGTAAGGAGGGGGGTGCGGTTTGGGAGCGCCTAGTCTACCCTGCTGCCTTTTTCCTGATCCTTTTGGTTGCATTGGCCGGGGGGTCAAGGGCTGGCTTCATAGCCGTGATCGGCACGATTCTGGTTTCAATGACAATGCTCGCTTTGTCTCCGCGCCCGCGCAGAAGGCTTCGCGCTGAGCAGTCAGCGGGGCGGTGGTTTGACCAGCACCCTCGTCTGATACTGGCCGTTCCGGTCATTTTGGTGTCGCTCACGGCAACTGCATTTCTGGCGCTTGACCGGACGCCAGCCTTTCGTGACATTCTGGTGAGAGATAGTTTTGAGGACTTGAGATGGTCGTTATGGCCGGTGATTATTGCGATGCTTGAAGGCCATTGGGCCCTAGGGACGGGATTCGGATCCTTTGAACAAGTATATCATATCTACGAGCCATCGGGATTGCTGATGCCCTCTTATCTCAATCAAGCGCATAACGATTGGGCGCAGTTAATTATCGAAGGAGGGTTGCTGGCCGGGTTACTTTTGACTGGGCTTTCTGCTTGGATGGTAAAGGCAATCGGGACCATGTTGTTCCATCGGACACGGACGGTCGACGCAACCTTTTGGATGAGTATCTTTGCGATTATCGCATCTGCGTCCCTAGTGGATTATCCCCTGAAAACTCCTCTCTTTCAATTGGCCACAGTCTGGCTATTGCTCGCCCTTTCGCGAGACGCCCGTGATATGAATGCAACATAGTTTTCTAGTTGCGCGAGTTTCTTGGTCAACGCGGCTATTATCGCTTTGGAGTTGCGCTATGGCGCGCATCATGAAGACAACAAAATCAGTAAGAAATTTCAGGCTAGGCTTGAGCGGGTTGATGCTACCTCTTGCTCTTTCGGGGTGCGCAACGGATCGGACCTATGGTCAGGCGCCCGGAATCGAAATTGCCGAGCTTCAAGAGTTGCCGGCTCCTCGCATCGAAAACTTGTATGTTATCGGCCCCCAGGAAGCGCTAGAAATCGAAGTGGTGGGTGCTGAACGGTTAAGCGGGAAGTATCTCACGGATGGGGAAGGGCGCATCTCCTTTCCGCTCGTGGGTTTACTTGATATTGGAGGGATGGCCCCCAATGAGGCGGCCGACATGATCGCGAACTTCTTGAGGGGCAGTTATTTGCTGAATCCTCAAGTGCGCGTGATTCCAGAAGAAATTCCTCCCCCTACGGTATCGGTCGGGGGGCAGGTTGATAAACCTGGAGAGTACCCGGTGCTTGGTCGACAATCACTCTTGCGTGTGGTCAATCAAGCGGGTGGCTTGGCAGAATATGCAAAATTGGACGACGTACTGATTCTACGGACCGTGGGGGGGCAGCGCTATATCGGCGCATATAATATCCAGGCGATACAACGAGGCAATTACGGAGATCCGACTGTGTATCCCAATGACATAGTAATCGTTGGCGATTCGCCAAGTCGGAGGCGGCTGGACAGCATTTTACGATTCGCTCCCTTGCTCTCAACTTCTGCTATTCTTATTGATCGGATTGGACGTTGAACAATCTCAATTTTGCGTCTCATCAACTCGCTGGACGAGATGATCGTCGTGAGCTGATCGATGATCGTGATTCCAGCGATGGCTCTTTTGCCATCGACCTTGATCGCTATTGGCACGAGGCTATTGGCCTAAAGTACTGGCTCGCGGGTATAATCGCGTTGGGTCTCTTGTTCGGCATTCTTATCACGTTGCTAGCTACACCGCTGTTCCAGGCCAGCGCACGCTTGGAAGTGTCTCAAGTCACGGCCGACGTCACGAATCTCGACTCACTCGAGGTTGATAGCCAGATATCGGAATTGCAGTACCTTAACACCCAGTATGAGCTTCTGGTTTCAAGGTTCATGGCCAAGCGCGTGATGGAGGCTGGTAATCTCTCTCGGGACGAAGCTTTTCGCGAGGCATTCGTGATCGAAGACGGAGAAGATTTTGATAAGAGGATCGAGGAAACACTCTTCGCCAATGTGAGGATCGATCCGATCACACAGTCGAGCCTGGTCGATGTGAAGTTTTCCAGCCCAAATCCGGTTGTGTCCGCCGAGATCGCGAATCTTTGGGCCCAGGAATTCGTAGCCGCCAATTATGAGAAGCGCTTTGGCGCGAATATAGAGGCCCGGGATTTCCTTCAGAGCCAGATTGCAGAGTTGCGGGAGCGGCTTTCCGATTCCGAGCGTGAACTTGTCGAATACGCAAATGCCAACGAGATCCTCGTGCTTAATGCGGGTGGGGATTCTGGCTCAGAGAGCGCAGGGCAAACTCTTGTCGGAGCGGATTTACAAGCGCTCAATATGGCGCTCGCGGCTGCGGTTGCAGATCGCGTAAGTGCCCAAGCCGCAGTCGTTGGAGGAAATTTTCCCAACAATGATCCGCGAAATCAATTGCTGACAAATTTGAGCGAAGCCGAGGCACAGTTAGCTGTCCTACGCGCGAATTTTGGACCCGAGTATCCTGAAGTCCAAGAGAAACAGGCAGAGGTAAATTCACTGCGTGCTGCGATATCCGGTGGTGCGCGCGGTCTGCTTGAGTCGGCACGGATCAGGGAAGCCGAACTTCGCGAGCAGGTCGAGCAAGTGAAACAGCGCTTTCTCAGCCAACAGGGTCAGGGGATAAGTTACGGGATTCTGAAACGAGAAGTCGACACAAACCGGGAGATTTACGATGCGCTCCTGCAGCGCTTCAAGGAGCTTGAAGCATCAGGAGCAGGGCAGAACAACATTCAGATAATTGATGAAGCAAGCGTGCCGAATGAGCCTTACGCACCTTCACTTATCAAAAACGTTCTAGTTTCCGTTATCGTCAGTTTGTTGGCCGCGATTGGTCTTGTCTATCTCAAGGTGGCCCTTAGCCAAACGCTTAAGGATCCCGAAGACGTCCGCCGTCGTCTTCATCTCGCGTTGCTCGGGGCAATCCCGCGTAACACGGAGGGGGCAATGGTCGACCGCATCACCGAGCGTTCGTCGCATATCAACGAGGCCTATACGACCGTGAGGACGAACATGAACTTCCTCACCCCGCAGGGCGCGCCCGAGGTACTTATGTTCACCTCCTCGGTGCCTTCGGAAGGCAAGTCCATTTCGTCGCTCGGTGTCGCCACGAGCTTCGCGCAATTGGGCAAGCGTGTCCTGCTGATCGATGCCGATCTGCGTAATTCGAAGCTCCGCGATACTCTCGAATTGCATGATTACGACAAGGGCGGGCTGGTGCCGCTGCTCGCCAATCAGCAAACCGATATGGCATCGCAGATCATTCATCTCGAGGACTTCGGCTTCGACTTTCTGCCCATGGGGCGGACACCGCCGAACCCGGTCGAGCTCTTGGCAGGCGATCGCTTCTCGCAGATTATCGAGGCGGCACGCAGTCAATACGACCAGGTGTTGATCGATGGCGCACCGATGCTTGCACTCGCCGACGCGATCGAAATGTCAAAGGCCGTCGATGGTGTGATCTTCGTGATCCAGACCGAGCGGATCAAGCTGCGCGGCATCGAGAACGCGCTGGGTCGTCTGCAGCGTTCGGGTGCGAAGGTCTATGGCGCGATCGTCACCAAGGTCAGCCAGAACAATTCGGCTTACGGCTATGGCTACGGCTATGGCTACGGGTACGGCTATGGCTATGGTGAAGAGCGTGACGCGGAACCGGCATAAGGCTGCGCCATGACAGTCGCTCGTCCTGTTCGCCTCGGTATCTCAATCGCGCTCGGGTTGGTGCTCGCGGCTGCGCTAGGTGCGCAGTCCGCGGGGATCGCACTAACGAAGAAGGCGCCGGACACGGCTATCGCGGCGTTCCCGCTAAACGGGTTGGCCTACGAGAACATTGCGTCTGCTGTATTCCTCGCTACGACCGAAGCGACCGGTTCTCCCGAGGAGGGCGCAAAGGCAGCCCGGCCGTGGGCTCTCGAAGCCTATCGCTTGGAACCCCTGGTGCCCAAAGCACACGCAATCCTTGCTCTTGCCGAGGATGACCCGGAAAAGCGTCGGCAGATTCTCGATGCGGCATTGGCTTTGAATCGGCGCGAGCCTCGTCTTCAGGCGGTGGTCTTGCAGCAGCAGGTTGCCGATGCGGATTATCCCGCG
>Ga0066860_10000582_pt1 | contig 16173 bp, 17 predicted proteins | sample ETN07SmetaG_FD_65601 | JGI IMG/M metagenome (GOLD analysis project Ga0066860, IMG submission 65601) | Marine microbial and viral communities from oxygen minimum zone, Eastern Pacific Ocean - ETNP2014F14-07SV275 | ecosystem: Environmental > Aquatic > Marine > Oceanic ... | reverse complement strand
ACAAAATCAGATCAATAACTTTAATATTTGGAAAATATTTGCAGATGAGTTAAATTAGAAGCAAGTTATCACCCAAACATATCAGTAACTTTATATGAGAATAATGAAGCAATGGAAAGAGCAACAGCTAGGGCGTAGAACGCCATTTCAGTTTCAAAAAAACTACAAGTAGTGAAAAGTATTGTTTGTGGTCTTTTCGTTTTTTGTTAATGCCTGCGTGGAGCAAAGCAATGGAATTCGTATGGATTGAATTAGAGTGCGGCAATAATGATGCAGACGCAGCTCAGTTAACCCTTGACTTGAAGAATATTCATGACAGCACTTCTGCTACAGTTAAGCTGTACACCGAGCCCAATAGGGTCAAAAATTCAGAAACCCAAGGCTTTCACATTCTACAACCTACAACAGACAACTGTTTGGCAGAAACCGGAAAGGATTTAAGAGACACGAAAGCAGTATGCTTCATCCGTTGCTCTTACCGTAGCCCAGCCGACAAAGCCATGAACTTTCTAAACGACTTTGCTCCTGAAAGCGGCCACCTATTTGGCAAGTTGCCGGGCCTTATGTGTAAGTTTTTTATCGCCAATGATGAGACTAATGCCTATGGAGGACTGTACTTTTGGAATAACGTTGATGATATGTTGGCTTATGTAGATGGAAAACCAGGTCATTTATTAGATGGGGCGGTGTACGTGAAGCAAGAAATCATAGATGCTAACTACCTAGTACGGCCGCAGTTTGTATCCTACAAGACAGTTTAGGAGGGGCAACTGCCTACGAATTAATTGTAGTATTAACCAAATTTATTTGCAACAGTTCTCGATTCAGTTTTTTATTTTGTCTTGCTGACCAAAGAATGATACCTCTTTAGGGTATTCCGGCAATTCAACACTGTAACTCGTGCATCGAACGTTGCCGGTTTGTTCGCCACGCACAATCATACCGTCGAGCTCACTTGGTAAGGGGTTAGGCGCCAACGAAATTGCGTCTTCTGCGGAGTAGGAAACAATATATAAGCAACGCGCTAAATCGGAATTATTGGCAGCCGAACCGTGCAATAATTTAGAGTGCATTAAGCATGCTGAGCCAGCCTTGCCAAAGCAACTTACTGCCTTGCTTTTGTTCTGTGCCTCAACATCTGGCGAGACCGCACCGGTAAACACTCCATTATGCCAGAGCGTGTGCAGTGGCCCCTTATGTGTGCCGGGCACTACTTCCAAAGGTCCATTTTCAAGTGTCACATCATCGAGGAAAAACAAAACCGTCACTATGTCTTCGTTCGAATGAGGCTCAAACGGGAAATCCTGGTGGAACTTTACCTCAGTGCCGGAGCTTGGAAGCTTTAAGTTAATTTTGTTTGTCCAGTGCTTGATGTTTGGCCCAAAAAACTGTGTGACAAGATCTAGCGTGTGGTTGTCTTTTACAACATCAAGACAAGCATCCGAAATTTCGGCTGGTGAGGTAATCCTTCTAAGAGCAGGTTTTTCAGATGTGTGGGTGATTGGCTCAATGTCAAAGCGCGGCCTGCCGTCCATAATTTGGCCAAAAGGTTGAGTGTGATGTTTGCTTTCTTCAACCCATTTCAATAGATCTTTTTTAACGAGAGATAGTTGAGAATCGCTTAGTGCATTTTCAATAACAACAAAGCCATCTCTTTGAAACTGCTCAAGTTGTTGTTGAGTGGTCGTGGATTTTTCAGTACTCATAACACCCCATGAAATATTCAAGCGCCTAGATAGCGAATGATATATAAAAAACTTGCTTGGTGTTTACAAAAACAACTGCACTGATATGCCCAACCCACATGGAAAATAGCATGGTTGTTTTGGGTGGATGGCTTATTTGCTATTGACAGCGAATAACAGGGGGGGGTAGAATGACTGTTCGGTGTCTATGTGAGCCAGAAATAACTCAAACCCTTTGGGTTTTTAATTTTTATAATTAATGGAGAAATAAAATGCCAAGTTTAGTAAAAAAATCTTTTGATAATCCTGATGAATTGGTAACCCCTGATAAAACTCGTGCAGAGATACTTGAGTTTGGTACGGTTAAAGCGGCTCGAGTAACAGCCCAACCGGGCTGGAAGTGGTCGGAATGCATTCAGCCTCATGTTGGCGGCGAAAGTTGTCAGGCCGGACATTTAGGTGCTTGCGTGCAAGGCAGTATGCGCGTGACTCATGATGATGGCAGCGAGCTAATTGTCAATGCGGGTGATGCTTATTCCATTGCGCCTGGGCATGACGGTGAAGTGATTAGCGATGTGGCTTTTATTGGTTACGAGTTTAACAATCAAGGTAAGGATTTTGCCGTTTGGGAAAAATCTTAGCAGGTATTTTTTTAGATACTAATCTTGGTTTTATAAATCCTTTTTCGTAAATTTTCCAAATTTACTCTTTTAGGCTTTGTTACCTTTCTGCTTGTCCAGAAAGGTAACCGAAAGAAGACACCCTAGTGTGAAGCCTGCCCTCGGGTGCAACAAAATCGATTAATCTTAAATTCGTTTTCGCGAATTATGCTGATATTCACTACGTTCATTTAACGCAAATTCTTAAACGAAAACTTTATTAAAGTTAATTAACGATTTTGATTGTCAAGGGGGAAGTCAAAAACCAAAGTGGATTGACCACTTTGGTTTTTGATGGTTGAGTGCCGCTCGTTTTCCACATTCAATAGTTATTTAGATTTTTATTGCCATTGACAGCGAGTAGAAGGAGGGCAGAATGATTATTCGGTGTCAAGTTGATCCGAATTCTTTTTAATTAATAGGAAAAATACGATGGAAATTTCAACTAATATACAATTAATAGCTAAGCCGGGAATGGGCGTTGAGCTTCTAGAGCTCCTTAAAAACATACTGCCTGACACAAGATCGTATGATGACAATCTTGGCCAATATTTGGTTTCAGATGTAGAGGACAGCGATAAAATTGAGGGCTTTGGACACTGGGAAAGCAAAGAAAAATTTGAAGCTTACTTTCAACGGCGAGTTGAAACTGGCTTCGTAGAAAAGCTGGGCGAGTATCTAGCTGCTGAGCCGGCAGTTCGCGTTCATAAAGTTGAAGAGATTTATTAAGAGTAAGCTCTATATTTGTAGAAATGCCCACTTAAAGTGGGCATTTTTTATTCAGAGTCAATCGGTTCTGGGGCCAATACCTGGCGGTTTCCAGCGCTGCTCATGCTGCTGACTACGCCACTGGCCTCCATATCTTCAATAATACGCGCGGCGCGATTGTAACCAATGCGCATACGGCGCTGAAGGCTTGATATTGATGCCCTTCTTGTCGAGGTAACAATCTGCACGGCTTCGTCGTAAAGCGGGTCTAATTCACCCGACGGCGAAGCACCACCTTCGCTTGAACCTGCCATTCCTTCTTGTGGATTGAGAACGCCAGCAAGGTAGTTTGGCTCAGAGTTTGCCTTCAGGTGTTTGACGACTCGAGAAATTTCAGCGTCGTCAACATAGGCACCATGTACGCGGTTAAGGCGTGAAATGCTTGGCGCCATATAAAGCATATCGCCCATGCCGAGTAATTGCTCTGCGCCGGACTGATCAAGAATGGTACGTGAGTCGGTTTTTGAGGAGACTTTAAACGAAATTCTCGTTGGCACGTTAGATTTGATTAGGCCCGTGATTACGTCCACACTTGGCCTTTGGGTCGCGATGATTAGATGAATACCGGCAGCGCGTGCTTTTTGTGCAATACGAACAATCAAGCCTTCGACACGCTTGGATTTGTTGCGATCTTCCTGCGCAAGTGCACCCAACATATCTGCGTATTCGTCAATAACAATCACAATCAGTGGTAACTCATCAAGCTCCGGGGCTTTTTCGCCTTCTGCTGCGGTGTTTGCATTGAAAGATGGGTCTAATAAAGGCTTGCCGGCCTTTTTGGATTTGACTAGCTTGTCGTTAAAAGCGTCGATATTTCTAACACCAAATTTAGCCAACAAAGTGTAACGCCTCTCCATTTCGTTGACGCACCACCACAATGCGCTTGCCGCCTCATTCATATCGGTGACAACTGGCGCCAATAAATGAGGAATACCGGCGTAACAGGCAAGCTCAACGATTTTTGGGTCGATCATAATGAATCGAACCTGCTCGGGCTTGGCCTTATATAAAATACTTAAAATGATCGCATTAAGGCCAACAGACTTGCCCATGCCCGTTGCACCAGCAACAAGCAAGTGTGGCATTTTGGCTAAATCCGCAACAACAGGGTTGCCATTAATATCCTTGCCAAGCCCCATAGAAAGTATGGATTTGGATTTAGTGAAGGCGTCGGCCGAGAGGATTTCTTTGAGGCCAATCAGCTCACGTTCGCTGTTTGGGATTTCAAGACCAATGACGGGCTTGCCTGGAATAACATCAACTATTCGCACACTCTCAACCAACAATGCTCTAGCAAGGTCTTTGTTGAGGTTCATTATTTGACTGACCTTAATTCCTGGTGCTAGCGAGATTTCAAATTGAGTGACAACCGGTCCCGGGGTGACCGCGGTTATGGCGACATCAAAGCCAAAATCTTTAAGTTTGAGTTCGACTTGTTCCGATATCAATTCCAGCTCGCTGTCGCTATAGCCTACTTCGGTATTATTAACCTCATCAAGTAGGTCAATATCTGGTAGCCCGCTTGTGGTGCTGGCTTTGTATAAGTTACTGGTTTCAGAGGTCTTGGGCTTTTTTAGCCTGGCAGCAGCAATCACCTTTTCTTTGACTGGTTTTGGCGCTTTTGTTTTCACTACTTCTGGTGCTCGAACTGGTTTGAGCGCTTGTTTAGCAGCACGTTTTTGACTTGCTAGTTGGTGCCGTTCTTTTGATTTGGCACGTTGATTTTTTACGCCACTCAACATAACACCTGCAATTTTTATCCAAGAGGCGCTGGCGGCAAGACTAAGGCCAACCATAATAATGCCAATATAAATAATGGTAGAAACACTACCGAAAAGCTCTCTAAAGAACATGTCATGCATCATTTCGCCTATCCAGCCACCACCAATGCCGGGTTTTGGCATGTGTTGGTTAAACAGTGCCGTGGTAAAAATCAGCATCGCCAGATAGGAAAGCAGGCGCATCACGAAGATCGCCTGGTTCTTGTTTTCAGCCTTGGCATTTCGATGAAAGTTATATCCCAACCACAATATAGAGATAGGAATCACGTAGGCAGCATACCCCAAGACAGCAAAAGAGATATCACTCAACCAAGCACCAAAGACACCTGCTGCATTACTCACAGGTTTCAACAAGACAACGTCGCCTGTCCAAGGATCTTCGGAGGGCAGGTGGCTAACAAGCGAAATTAAGTAAACAACGCCCAGCGTTGCCAGTAAAATACAAATGACTTCGTTGGTCACTCGGGAGCGGCTATTTTTGCTTTTCGGCGAGACTGTCCGTTTGTTATTTTTTTTCAATGTGCTTTAAAGATTTTTGTATAATATTCGCTTCTTAAACAGTATAAAGTAATTCAAATGAGTGATATTAAGCATTGTCGAGTTTTGATTGTTGGATCAGGCCCTGCCGGCTATTCTGCAGCTGTCTATGCAGCTCGTGCAAATTTAAATCCAGTGATGGTAAGCGGCCTTGAACAGGGCGGTCAGCTAATGACAACTACGGATGTTGATAACTGGCCTGGCGATAATGATGGCGTTCAAGGCCCAGACTTGATGGAGCGCATGAAAGAGCACGCTGTACGTTTTAATACCGAAATCATTAACGACCATATCACTGAAGTTGATTTTTCTAAGCGCCCTTTCACCCTTACAGGCGGCGAGACAACATACACAGCCGACGCAGTGATTATTGCCACAGGCGCTACTGCCATGTATTTAGGGCTTGAATCGGAAGAAGCCTTTAAGGGAAAAGGCGTATCGGCTTGCGCAACTTGCGACGGTTTTTTCTATCGTGGCCAGAAAGTGGCTGTAGTTGGTGGCGGTAATACGGCGGTCGAAGAGGCACTGTATTTATCTAATATTGCTGACCAAGTCACTATTATTCATCGTCGCGATAAGTTCCGCAGCGAGAAAATCCTTGCCGACCAACTCATGGAAAAAGCCGCAAATGGCAATATTTCCATTGAGTGGAATCACAATCTTGATGAAGTACTTGGCGACGAGATGGGTGTTACTGGTTTGCGATTAAAGGGCAATGATGGTAGCACTAAAGAAATCGATGTCCACGGCGTTTTTATTGCCATTGGCCATAAGCCAAATACCGGCATTTTTGAAGGCCAGATTGATATTGTGAGCGGCTACATTCAAGTGAAAAGTGGTATTAAGGGCAATGCAACACATACCAGCGTCGAGGGTGTGTTTGCCGCAGGGGATGTTGCAGACCATGTTTATCGTCAAGCAGTAACATCTGCTGGCTCGGGCTGTATGGCGGCATTAGACGCTGAACGCTACTTGGATAATTTATAGAAAACAAAGCACTATCGAGAGAAAAACCGATGCTATTTTGTGTATAATTTCACGTTTTTGGCCACATAGCTCAGTTGGTAGAGCAAGGGACTGAAAATCCCTGTGTCCCTAGTTCAATTCTAGGTGTGGCCACCATCATCCAAAACCGAACTAAAGACTTACTGTCTTCGTTCGGTTTTTTGGTTTCTGGGCAGGCAAAAAGCAAAAACAGTCTTTTGTGTTATACTGAGTGTTAGGTAAGAAGACACGATATCAGGATGGCGCCCCTTAAAGACAATTCGGTTACCGACGAAAAAACCTACCACAATCGCCGAGCATTCATCAAACAAAGCTTGCGCTTAGGTGTGGGGCTGTCGTTTGCCCTTAAAGCGCCATGGAGTTTGGCCGAAGGTGTTGAGGGCGGTGACTTTGATCTTATTTCACAGAGCAAGTACGGAGGAGACTTAGAGTTACATTCCTATAAGGAAATTACCAATTACAATAACTTTTACGAATTTGGTACGGGCAAGCGAGATCCTGCTAAAAATGCCCATACCCTAAAACCAAAGCCGTGGCATATTAGCGTTTCAGGCGAATGCGAAAACAAAGGCGAGTTTGATTTAGAGGATTTTATTGCGCCTTATCAATTGGAAGAAAGAATTTACCGACTTCGCTGTGTTGAGGGTTGGTCTATGGTGATTCCGTGGGTGGGTGTGCCGTTAGCTGCGGTGTTAAAAACCTTCAAACCGACATCCAAAGCCAAATACGTTGTTTTTAAAACTTTGCTGGATTCCGAGCAAATGCCCGGGCAAAAACGCCCCATATTGGATTGGCCTTATTTGGAAGGCTTGACCATTGGCGAGGCGATGAACCCGCTCAGTATTTTGTCGGTGGGGCTCTATGGCAAAGTTTTACCGAACCAAAACGGCGCACCCATTCGCTTAATAGTGCCGTGGAAATATGGCTTTAAGAGCATTAAATCGATTGTTTCGATTCATTTTCAAGCGAACCAGCCGCTCAACACTTGGCAAGCGCAAGCGCCAAGCGAGTATGGTTTTTATGCCAACGTGAATCCGGATGTTGATCATCCGCGCTGGTCGCAGGCCAGCGAGCGCGTGATTGGACGGGGTGGTTTTTTCTCGCCTGAAAAACGCCAAACTGAGCTCTTTAATGGCTACCAAGAAGAAGTGAGCCATTTGTATGATGGGCTTGACTTAGCGCGGAACTTCTAATTTATTTGTGCGCACCATTCCTTGGCAAAAGCCCTTATTATTCGTCCTGCTAGCAACGCCTTTTTTATTACTGCTCTTTGATGTTCTGTCGGGCTATGTGATTGATCCAATAGAGGAAATTACCACACCAACGGGACGCTGGGCATTGCGTTTTTTACTGCTGACCCTGGCAGTAAGCCCGCTAAACAAGCTTTTGCCTTTTTCAATTATTAAATATCGGCGGATGATTGGCGTTTTCAGTTTTTTTTACGCTTGCCTGCATTTTTCTATTTGGCTCATTGACCGAGGTTTTGATCTCAACGCCATTGTAGAAGACATTATAAAAAGGCCTTATATAACAATTGGCTTTAGTGCTTTTGTGTTGCTAAGTTTGCTGGCGATAACATCCACTAACAACATGGCTCGGCGCCTTGGCAAACGTTGGAAAAAACTGCATAAATCGATTTATCTGATTGCAGTGTTAGTGGTGGTGCATTTTTATTGGCAGGCTAAATCGGATATGGATATTGAACCGATGATTTACGGGGCGGTTGCCTTGATACTTCTAGGGTTTCGAATTAATTGGGCACGCCTTTGGCAAAGGCTTTATAGCGTCTTGAAGGGAAAGTAATGACCGCCCAGTGAAGGGCGTTGTGAATAGTGCCTACTTATAAACCCGAGTTAAACAGCTGTTTAACTCGGGTTTTTTATGACTATCGTTTTGTTAATCGCTAGCGCGACACTTCCAAAAGAATAGAGCCGCAAAAATAGCGGTTGGAATTATAGCCATCGGATCAAATTTAGCCGCCTCGCTTGAGACATGAAACAACCCCACAGCAATAAACAATACATTTAAACCAACACCATACACCATACCAACTTGCTTGACGTTATCTCCCGTCCAAGTTGGGGCCATCCATGCAAGAACTCCAATGCCCAACATAGGAACACTAAAAATCTGCATTAAGGACTCCATGTTGGGAGTCAAAGCCCAGCCAGATGGCTCAATAACCATGTCTGGTGCAACCCAAAGTAGAACCACCCAAATCCAAGCAAAAATTGCTTGGGCTTTAAATACATGCGTTAAAGTCATTTTCTTTCTCCTTTATTCAGAGGTCTTTGAAACAATCATTTTAAGTTTGATAGTGGGGTTTTTATTATTTTACAAGGCATATTTATAGAAGCTCTACTTGTTGTCTAGTGATATAAATTAACACAGGAAAATAATAAAAACACCCTATCCCAAAGGGCTGAGGCTAAAAAAGATAAAAAGTGCAGAAAAACTCTCATCCATAGCTAGTGCTATTAATTTCAAATTTTTACACATTTTTTATTCATTTTTATCATTCAGCAAATTTTAAAATGATTGTTTCAAAGACCTCTATTAAAAAAACATCTTCAGTCACCCCAGTTGCTGTGTTGCCAAAAAGAGCTAAATATCATTATAGAAAAAAAATGGACTGAATTAAGCTATTTTTTTAATTAAATTGAGGATAAAGCTTGATTAAGCCTTAGTGAAGTACGTCAGGGCTGATGTAGTCTTGCTTAGAGGGTTGCAAGGTTTCCTGAATAAGAAGCACGCCCATTCTGACAAATTCGACGATTTCGCTGAAATCTTCCGCATTATCTTCGCTTTCAAGCAACTCGGCATCCAGTTGAGAAATTTCACTAATGTCCTTTATCATTTCCAGCACCTCTTCATCGCTAGCTTGCACTTCGCTCAAGCCAAGGCCGACCAAAAACCCCTGACACCACTCAACCAATGTATGCGCTTGTTCGCGCAGCGAGTGAGCGTCATCTGCAATCAACAAGGCAAAGCTAAGGGTTGGATCAGCAAGTTGTTCATTGGTGCTGTTGAAAATCTCAGCAAGTCGCCCAAAGGCTTCTTTTTCGCTAAGATTATTAAGATCGATATTAACCAAGACCTCACCTAGCCAGTCATCGATAGTCACATCGGGCTTGACGCAAGCAAAACCACAAAGAATGCCATGTGCAGAGCTAACGGTGTCATCTGTATTGAGGCCGTGCAATACATCTTTGACGATATCGTAGTCAATTGCTTCGCTCATCAGTTACGCCTTGCCCGCCAAAACCACCATCACCGCCATTCTAATGGCGATGCCATTGGTTACTTGTTGTAGGATGACGGATTGAGGGCCATCAGCAACCCCAGAGTCAAGCTCGATGCCGCGATTAACAGGGCCTGGATGCATAACGATTGCTTCCGGCTGGGCTAATTTAAGTTTTTCTTCGGTGATACCATAAGTTTTAAAATAGGCCTGTTCATTTGGAATGTCAGCGGCCACCATTCTTTCTTTTTGTAAGCGAAGTGTCATCACCACGTCAACACCATCAATGCCCTCTTGTAAGTTGTCAAGACGACTAATGCCTTCTGTGAGTGTGCCCTTATATTGCAAATATTGAGGCGCTACTAGGCGAATGTCTTTAACGCCTAGCGTGCTAAGTGCTTGAATGTCTGAATGCGCCACACGTGAATGACGAATGTCACCAATAATTGCCACCGATAAATCCTCGAATGAACCCTTGTGTTGGCGAATAGTCATCATGTCTAGCAACGCTTGTGTTGGGTGGGCGTTAATGCCATCACCGGCGTTAATAATGGCAACACTGTCGATGTTGCTGGCAATGCGATGCGGCAAGCCGTTTTTTTTGTGGCGGATAACGAACATATCAATTTGCATCGCTTTAAGCGTTTGCATGGTGTCCATCAGTGTTTCGTTTTTCTTGGTCGCCGAGTTCGCAAGGTCAACGTTGATGGTGTTAGCGCTGGTGCGTTTGGCGGCAATTTCAAAGGTGTTTCGAGTTCGAGTTGAAGGCTCGAAAAATAAATTTGCCACCGACATGTCGTCTAACGCCTTTGATTTTTTTAGATTGCCTTGGCCGTCCAACAGGTCGTCTGCAACATCAAGAATGTGCTCGAGTTCTTTTTTAGGAAGGCCTTTTAAGCCCAATAGATGGATGAGTTTTCCGGAGGCGTCTAGCTGAGCGTCGTTGCTAATCGATTCAGGATTCATTGAGCCAAGTTTGTAATATGAGTTGAGCAGAGCGCATATCAACATCGCCTCTATCGGCGTTACTGTGCTCGTAGTGCCATTTTAATTGGTTTTTTGCTTCTGAAGAGGATAAATATTCGTCGACAAAGGCAACTTCTGTATCGAATCGTTCAGACATTTTTTTGCCAAACGAGCGAGCAATAAAAGTCATTTCTTGCTCTTTGCCCTCTTTGTCGTAAGGCAAGCCGACAACAAAAAGATTCGCAGGGTGTTTGGCGATAATGTCTTCGATTGCACTCCAGTTGGTAGAGCCGTTCTTATTGTGTCTTACCGTATCGATACCGTTGGCTTGAGACGTTAGGCTGTTGGCAATTGCTATGCCGGTTCGTTTTGTACCAACATCAAAACCAAGATAGGTTTGAATGGTCATTGCAGTCTTTGAAACAACTCGTAGCCGACGTAGCCGTCAGCAATCATACCAATATCTCTTTGAAAGTTTTTGGCAGCAGCGCGGGTTTTTGGGCCTGCAATACCATCAGCTTCGCCCGCATCATAACCGAGTAAGCTAAGCGTTTGCTGGATTACCACAACATCATCCCTTTTAAGTAGCGGCTCATCTATCGGTGTGGCTAGTAGTGCGCCTCCACCACTTAGCCTGTCTGCCAAATGACCGATCGCTAACGCGTATAAAGTGGAATGGTTCCAGCCTAGAATAGAGCGGAAGTTTTGATAAACAAGAAAAGCCGGTCCTTTGTAGCCCATTGGCAAAATCAATGAAGCGCCCATGCGCGATTTCGGCAAACTAGAGCCATTGGCACGGCGAACGCCGAGTGCCTGCCATTCATCAAGTTGTTTTTGAGTATTGAGTCCAACATTTTCATAGTTAAAGCTCTCTGTAAGGGTAACCTCTCGCCCCCATTTTTCGCCGCGATTCCAGCCGAGGCGCTCAAGGAAATTAGCAGCACTTGCTAATATGTCTGCTTGGTCATTCCACAAATCAATTTTGCCGTCATTGTCAGCGTCAACACCGTAGGCAATTACATTACTTGGCATAAACTGTACAGCGCCCATTGCTCCTGCCCAGGAGCCTGTTGCTTCCAACGGCACTTTGCCGTCGTCAATCAGTTTTAATAGTGCGATTAGCTCAGAAGTAAAAAAATCAGAACGTCTGGGATCAAAAGCGAGCGTTGCCAAAGAGCGCACCAAGCTATGGCTGCCGGTGTTATTGCCATAATTACTTTCTAGCCCTAAAAACGACACCAGAACATGCGCCGGAACACCGTACTGCTTATAGGTTTTGTTAAGTAGTGAGCGGTTTTGTTTTAATGTATCATAACCATTATCCAAACGATATTGACTGACCCTTTTGCCGAGATAACTCCAAAAGTTTTGGCTGAACTCCGCTTGAGAGCGGTCGGATGAAAGTATATCGAGATTGGGCGTAAGCTGAAAAAAAGCTTTATCTATGGTTGCTTTGGAAACGCCTTGCTCGGTAGCGAGCTGACGAATATTGCTTAGAAAATCTTCAAAAGTGTTGGAGTTAGCTACAACGCTCAACGAGAGTAAAACAAGGCAAATAAAGCGTAAAAGCATGGGCAAATTATAATGAGACATCTGCACAAATGGTTATAAAATTCAAAATACTTGTTGCCTAAGCCCTCAAATGCATAAAACCTGCCTTGTTCTGATATTTTTTCTCCTAAGTGGTTGTCTAGAAACCAATAATGACGAACGCATTCTGGGCGAAAGCATGGGCACGACCTACAGCATCAATGTTTTGGGCGATGAGCGCGTACAACAAGATGCAATTGAACAGCGCTTATTAGAAATTAACGCTGTTTTTTCGACCTGGCAGGCAGATTCTGAAATTTCACGATTGAACGAATCACCAATAGACGAATGGATTCAGGTTTCGGATGAGTTTTCTCAATTATTAAAGACCTCCGAAATAGTGTATCTTCAAACAAGTGGATTTTTTGACCCTGGCATTGGTCGCCTGATTGATCTTTGGGGCTTTGGAGCAGAAGGAGGGCGAACAGGCGCGCCGCTACGCAATGAAATTAACACAGCTTTTAAAAACTCTTCAATAGAATATTTAGAGTTTGGCGATGGCCAAGTTAAAAAATTGAGAGACATTCATTTCAACCTATCTGCAATTGCAAAAGGCTACGCCGTGGATGAAGTGGCGCGTCTTATCGAGGCGGCGGGTGTTAAGGATTTCTTAATTGAAATTGGTGGCGAAGTTTACGCATCTGGCACAAATGATGGTGATGAATGGACGATTGGTGTGGAGCGGCCTGACAATAAAGCGCCAATTCCAATTGCACTTAATAATTCATCAGTTGCCACTTCAGGTAGTTATCGAAATTACTTTATTTGGGAAGGTGAGAAGTACATGCATATTTTTGACCCCAAAAGCGGTTTGCCCGCCAATAATGACCTTGCTTCTGTGAGTGTTGTTCATCATCGTAGTGCCCTAGCTGACGCTTACGCCACAGCAATGATGGCAATGGGCAGTGAGATGGCAATTGAGCTTGCGAACGAATTGCAATTATCTGTTTTATTGATGGTGATAAAAGATGATAATGTCCAAATTATTAGAGTTAATCTAAAATGATTGTTGCAAAGGTCTTAGAATAATGCCCACTTATCAGCCACTAGCAGAGATTATGCGTCCAGATTCGTTGACGGATTTTGTTGGCCAGCAGCATCTGCTTGGTGTGGATCAACCACTCGGTAAGTCGCTTGATGAAGGGCAACTACACTCCATGGTTTTGTGGGGCCCGTCTGGCACTGGTAAAACTACTTTGGCGCGAATTATTTGCAGGCAAGTGGGTGCTCATTTTGAACAAATGTCAGCGGTTTTGGATGGCGTAAAAGAACTAAGAGTTGTATTGGATCATGCGAGGCGCTATCAACAACACAACAAAAGCACAGTGTTATTTGTTGATGAGATTCATCGTTTTAATAAATCTCAGCAAGATGCATTTTTGCCTCATATTGAGTCGGGTCTGATTACGCTTATCGGCGCAACCACCGAAAATCCCTCGTTTGAGCTTAATCGAGCATTGTTATCTAGACTTAGAGTTTATATACTAAATGCCCTAAGTGTAGAAGAGCTTGGCGTTGTGGCAACAAGAGCAATCAAGCACAGGAAAATTTTGCTTGAAAACGATGGGGCCCTGGAAAGTATTATTGCGGCAAGTAGTGGCGACGCCAGAAGACTGATTAACATCATTGAACAGCTCTCTCGGAGTGACGACAAGCCCTTAAATAAAAAAGATGTTAGTAAAATTTTGCAGGGCAAAATTAGCGCCTTTGACAAAGGTGGCGATATTTATTATCAGCAACTCTCCGCATTTCATAAAGCCGTACGTGGCTCCTCGCCAGATGGCGCCTTGTACTGGATGGCAAGAATGTTGGTTGCAGGCTGTGATGCAAAAGTAATTGCCAGACGACTGCTGGCGATCGCCTCAGAGGATATCGGCAACGCTGATCCAAGAGCGTTACAAATTACGCTTAACGCCTGGGATGTTTATCAGCGTGTTGGCGACAAAGAAGGCAATAGGGCAATCGCGCAAGCCGCGGTTTTTTGCGCTTGTGCGCCGAAATCCAACGCCGTGCACAAAGCCTTTAATGAAGCGATGCAGGCCGCAAGAGAAACGGGTGATTTAGAGGTGCCGACGCATCTTTGCAATGCTAGCACCAAGCTGATGGAAGAGCTAGGCTATGGCCAAGGCTATCGCTATGCGCATAACGAGCCTAGTGGTTTTAGCGCAGGACAAACGTATTTTCCTGAAGCAATGGGAGAACAGGTTTATTATCAACCCACCGATCGCGGTCTAGAGATTAAAATTGGGGAAAAATTAAAACAACTTAGGCGAGACTTATGAGCGCTGTGGGTACAGTTTTGGCAATTGGCGTTGGCGCAACTATCGGCGCGAGCTGTCGCTATTATTTGGGCGTCTTGTCACTTCAGTGGTTGGGCAAAGCGCTGCCTTATGGCACACTCATCTCCAACGTTTTGGGCTCGTTGATTGCCGGTATTTTGGTGTTTGTGATTCTGGAGAAGGCATTATTGAACGAAACTTACCGTTTAATGCTCTTGGTCGGCTTAACGGGCTCGCTGACGACAATGTCGACTTTGTCTTTTGAGTCAGTGGAAATGCTCAGTAGTGGTCATTATTCACAAGCGCTATTAAACATCTTGCTCAATGTTGGCCTCTCCCTGTTGGCTGCAGCCCTTGGTGTGATGTTGGCAAAGTATGGTTTTAGCTTAGCGCAAAGTTAATTTTTTCTCGACTTCATCCAGAAGAAGCGCAGAAATATTGAGATTAAACAGTATGTCCAGTTCACGGATACAAGTTGGGCTGGTGACATTGATTTCAGTGATGTAATCACCAATTACGTCAAGGCCAACAAACAGTAATTCTTTTTCAATCAGCATTGGTGCTATTTGTTCACAAAGATAGTAGTCGCGTTCGCTGAGTGGTTGTCCTTTTCCTGTTGCGCCTGCAGCTAAGTTCCCTTTAAAATTTCCCTCGGCTGGAATGCGTGCTAGCGCATAATCAACTGGCTTGCCATTAATCAATAAAATGCGCTTATCGCCGTCTTTAATCGCACCCAAAAATTCCTGCGCCATGATAAGCCTTTGGCCTTTATTGGTTAGCTTTGAGACAATATCAGCGATGCTGTCATCGCCCTTGTGAAGCTTGTAAATGTCGGTACCACCCATGCCGTCTAGTGGTTTAACAACGGCCACACCCATACGCTCAATAAAATTAAAAAGTTGCTTAACATCAGCACTCACCAGCGTTTTCGGGATGCAGTGAGGGAAATTTAAGGCGAAGAGCTTCTCATTGGCGTCGCGTAGCGAGCTTGGCTTATTAATCACCAAAACACCGCCATTTTCAGCTTGCTCAAGAAGGTAAGTGGCGTAGATGTAGTTCATATCAAATGGCGGATCTTTACGCATGAAAATGACATCGATATTGCTCAGTGCAATTATTTCGGGATCTTCGCGACAATGCCATTGATCTTCATTGTTCTCAACAAAGGTTTTGCGCGCACTGGCAAAGACTTCGCCATCTTGGTGAAACATGTTGGTGCTATCAAATGTGAAGATCGTCCATCCACGATGTTGAGCCTCCAACATCATCGCAAAGGAAGAGTCCTTTTTTGGCTTGATGCCGGCGATGTCGTCCATCAACACGGCCAGTGTAATTGCTTGCATAGGGTTATTATAAGGAGACCTTTGCATAATTATGAATAATCTGGTATTTTGTCAACCATGTATAAATACTCGGAGACCTCATAAGAGTCTCTGTAACAATAGTTTTAATATTTTCTGCATGGAAAAATCAAATATTTTCAGTACAAATAATCTTGACGCCAAAAGTTCTTGATGGGGCGCCCTTTTCAGCGTATAATTGCCCCTCTTTAGTGCGGGGTGGAGCAGTATGGTAGCTCGTCGGGCTCATAACCCGAAGGTCATAGGTTCAAATCCTATCCCCGCTACCAAATTTCCTTAAGTGTTATAATAGGAAGATTAA
>Ga0066860_10000562_pt1 | contig 16416 bp, 15 predicted proteins | sample ETN07SmetaG_FD_65601 | JGI IMG/M metagenome (GOLD analysis project Ga0066860, IMG submission 65601) | Marine microbial and viral communities from oxygen minimum zone, Eastern Pacific Ocean - ETNP2014F14-07SV275 | ecosystem: Environmental > Aquatic > Marine > Oceanic ... | reverse complement strand
CATCTTTATGACAGCCTGACGAATGTCATTTGCATTATTTTGAGTGTAGATAGCTGTATTTCCAAAATAATTTCTTAGGGTTTCAGTGTCGGATAACACTATAGGTTTTTCAAGTGAAAGTGCCTCGTATCCCCCCGAAAGGAGTGTCATCTCTCGCGTGGTTAAAATCAAGATCATATCCGAAGATTGAAGAAGTTTTAAATAATCATTCTCCGATAAAAAACCTGTAAAAAAGATTCTATCTTCAGGATATTTTGAAATATCAAATGTGGCTTTTTGATGATTTCCTGTGATATAAAACAGACAATTATCGATTTTGGAAACTGCATCCAGAAATTCTTGGATGGGTTCGTCTGGCGCAAAACGGGAAATTAAAACACATTTTAATTCATTTGAATCAAGTTCAGAATTGAAAGAAGGGAATTCTGGAAGTGCGTCTTCCAGTACAAACAGTTTGTCTTTTAATTCATCAATAGCATTCCCGAGAAATGTTTTAGATTCATCATTATGAACCAATATTAATGGGCATTTTCCCATGATCCATTTTCCCAAGGCACCCTGTATACCTGTAAAATGGTTTGTATAGGCTGCAGTGTGAAGATCCGGTATTACAACACCTTTTCCTGTAAACCAAGTTCCCAACTTTGCAGAAATAGATATAAATGGGTGAGCTTGAAAAGTGAAAATAAATTTTGGACGATGAAATACCACCCAGAATAATGTTTTTACAAAATTAAATATTAATGAACATGTTAAAGAAATGTCCGATTGACCCCACCGATTATATCGGACATAAGTCAACTCAAAATATTTCGCCAAGTGTTCTGACCTTCTTGAAACTCGAGTCCAAGCAAAAAATACAGAATCATTTAACGGCAGTTTATTAGTCATAATATTTTTTCGTGAATCCGGTCCATTTATCCCGTTTAAATATAAACCTATTAATAAAGTTCAGAATAAATCCTGTGGCATATCCAATAATCTGAGCTGGAATAACGATAAATAAAAGTGGTAGTATTCGTATATCTCCTTTTTTTACTGCACCAAAAATTGAAAGTGAACTTAATGGGATAAAAATCAACAAGAGAAAATAATTCAATGCTAATTTTGAAAATAATACCAAGCCGAGAAGAGAAATTCCTATTAGAGTTGCGACTGAAGGTAAAAAGTGAATGGGTTCCAGCATAGATGAATCAATTTTCCCCAGATTGATTCGTGCGACACCCCAATTGAACACTTGTTTTAAAAACTGTTTTAAAGATGTGCGGCGGCGATGATAAACAATCGCATCCAGAATAAATTTGATTCGTGCACCCGATTTCCGAATTCGATTACTGAATTCAATATCTTGTCCATGACGTAAGTCTCCAAATCCTCCCACCTTTTCATATACCGTTCTTTTTATTCCCATATTATGGGTGCGTGGAAAAAACTTAGCGATCATTTTTTCACTATGGCCTCTCATGCCACCCGTTGTAAAAAAAGATGTCATAGCAAAATCAATTGCTTTTTGTAATATAGTAAAATCATCCTTTGCTCCATCTGGCCCACCACACGCATCAAAAGAATCTTTTAAATATTCATTATAAATAGTTTTGATCCAATCGGGATGAGCTTCACAGTCAGAATCAATAAATAAGATTAATTCACCATGACAATTTTTCAATCCATGATTGCGAGCAGCACCAGGACCTTGATTTTCTTGAGTTATAAATTTTATTGTGAATGGTGAATCATTTTGCCATTGTTTAACAGTTGTTTCAGTTGAGTCGGTGGAACCATCATCTGAAACAATGAACTCAATGAGGGTCAAATCAATGGATTGATCTTTAAGAGATTGATACAAATATTGAAGTTCATCAATCCGATTAAATGAGGGTGTAACAATACTGATGATCGGTGATACGCCGGTCATTTTGAGGCTATTAATCTTTCGTTATGACTTTACGAACCCTATCTTCCTGACTTTGGGTAGATCGTGCTATCATTTCTCCCAAAAGGCCAATAGAGAAAAATTGGATCCCGATTACGATTAACATAATCCCAAGCATCAGGAGAGCCATATGCAAAGCGAAAGGTTCTCCGAGGCCATATTTATAATATAAAACAATACATTCCACAATGATTCCAAGTTTGAGTGCCCCTAACCCAAAAAACCCAAAAAGATGAAGCGGTTGTTGGGTATATCGGTTCAAGAATAATAGGGTAATCAAATCAAAGAAACCGTGAAATATTCTTGATCCACCATATTTTGTTTCACCAAACTGTCGGGGTCTATGGTTAACGACAATTTCTGTTACTTTAAATTTTCGCTGTCCTGCGAGAGCTGGTATATAACGGTGGCGTCCTCCATAAACTTCAATCGATTTAACGACAGCCTTTTTATATCCTTTCAATCCACAATTAAAATCATGGATCTTCACTCCCGTCATTAACCGAGTTACAAAATTAAATAATTTTGATGGTATTCTTTTACTTAAAGGGTCATGCCGAGTTTTTTTCCACCCTGATACAAGATCCCAACCCTCTTCAAGTTTTGAAATTAAGGTTTGAATTTCAGCGGGATCATCCTGCAAATCACCATCCATGGTAATAATATAATCACCATTGGCAGCTTTAAATCCTTCAGAAAGAGCTGCAGATTTCCCATAATTACGAAAAAATTGGATTAATTTATAATTGGGATTTTGTTCACACTGGTTTGCAAGCCATTCTGATGATCCATCAGATGAACCATCATCAATAAAGATAACTTCCCACTCAGAAGTTGAATTTAAAGATTGATTTAGCTCCTTAACCAATTCAGATAAGGAACCTCTCTCATTAAAAACCGGGATGATGACAGAAACATTCATTTTATTTTATTAGCTGTGTATTAGTTTCCAAACTTTTTGAAGATTAATCTCATTGCGCTGAAGCGTTCTGCCCTTAATACGGATATTAACAGATTGATTAATTTTTTTATCATTAAAAGATGCAGTTACAAGCGCATTCTGGACAGAGCCTAATTCCTCATTACCAAATTGAAGAGCAATATGGCTAGACACCTTGGAATCTACACCATTTAATTTTTTATAATCAGGTTGTACTCCCCACAAAAATTTAGTGATATCCAAGGGTTCCACAACTTGTAAAAAAGGGAAAAAATCAAGAATCTGATTATAAACATATTGTTTATTCTCTATCAAATTCCATGCTGTCACATTAATTGGAGTTATCCACATGAGAAGCACCTTTCTACCCAATGGATCCTTAAACTGAAAAAAAGAGCTATCATTTTGTGAAATAAACGTGAATGAGAGTGCACCATGAAAAAAACCACGAGAATCAATTTTCCCTTTGCCAGAACAGGAAATAAATTCATCTACCAATTCCGGATATGATTTCTGAGGTGTTAAGGGAGAAACCTGTGGCATCCGTTTTGCACATCCTGCAATTAGGAGAAGAATAACCAAAAAACGAATAATCATTCAGTCCTGTTTTTCAGTCTGTTGAATAATAGGGGTAGTCTGATTTTGTTTTGCTTTTGTTACTTCTTCTAGATGGTTCTGTATTGTTTCATTTTCACCATCAATACTTAATGATTCAAAAATATAACTCAGTGCTTCATCAAACAGATTTAGTTTATAATATATCCATCCAATCGTATCCAAGTAAGGTGCAGAATTTGGAGTAAGCCGAATGGCATTTTTTGCCAACTCTAAGGCAAATTCAATATCAATTCCTCTTTCCACAAGACTATATGCATAATTGTTAAAAGCCTGGGCATCTGAGCTATCTGCAGCTATGAGTTCCATATATAATTTATCGGATTTAGTCCAATCACCATTAGAATCATAGATTAAAGCTAAATTGTGTTTGGTATTTTTTGACTCGGGGAAAATGGCCAATGCCTGAGATAAATGCAATTCTGAATTTCCATAATCCTTCACTTGGTAGAATGCTGTTCCTAACAAATACTGAATGGTGAAATCTTTAGAAAATTTATCTACATGAGGACTAAGTGCTAATATTGCATCTTCCGGTTTTTTTAAACTCATTGCAATGACTGCACTATTAATAAATCCTCTAGGGTCATTTGGGAAATTTACAAGAATTCGTTGATTATAAAGGATGGCTTGTTCATAATTATCTTTGCCCAACAAAAGAGTCACAAGTCGATGTAATATATCCACATTTGGACTATCGTGTTCCAATGCATCAACCAAAGATTGTAAAGCTTGATCCATATTACCTAATTCTTCAAAAAGAGCACTTTTCTGGAGAAAAAACTCTGTGGATGGTCCTAAGACACTCTCCATTTTTGAAACTGCATCAAGTGCCATATCATATTTTTTACTAAATAATGTTAAATCTCGAAAGGATTCCAAATAAGTGACATTTTCAGGATCATCTTCCAGTAATAAAAGACAAACTTCTTCTGCTCGATCAAAATTATTTGTTGTTAAAGCAATTTGAAGAGCTTGTTCCAAGCCAGTGATTGCCATTGAATTAATCTCAAATGCTTTTATATAATAATCAATGGCCTGATTCCAATTTTTTTGTAAACGTGCAAGGTCAGCCAGCATGAAATAATAATCAATATTTTCAGGATCTATCTCTAAAAGTTTCATGAATTCTAACTTTGCTGAACCTGCATCTTTCTTTAAAATATAAAGTTGGCCCAGCATTTCCCGAGCTTCTGTATCTTCTGGATCGAGCTCAAGGGCAGTTCTTAAATGGTTTTCTGCATGTCTGTTTTTACCGATTCGTCGGTAGGCATCAGCAATAGAAACATGAATAGTAGAAGCATTTGGATCCAAGTTAATCGCATCTTGGAATTCAAGAACAGCCAATGCATAATTCCCCTGATTCATCAGGAATTCTCCCTGCATAAAATGATGAAGTGCTAATTCCTCTTCCTGGCTCGTATTTGCTGACAGAAACGTCATGAGTGAAAGTAGGAATAAGATTAAAATATTAGATTTCATTGGATTAATCTTTTGGTGTTTCCTTTTTCTGATATATGATAACTCCATTTCCACCATTTTGTTTCGTTTCGTACATTGACTGATCTGCATATTCGATCAAATCTTTGATATTATCAGAATGTGTGGGGTATTCTGACATGCCAGCCGAAATCGCCATTCGAACTTTTTCACCATCCATTGAAAATTCATAATTTGCAATATTATCAACAATTCTCTGTGCCACGACCAACCCCATTTCAGCAGTCGTATTCACAAGAATAATTGCAAATTCTTCTCCACCATACCTAGCAACTACATCAATAGTACGAACATTTTCTGACATAATTCCCGAGACTGTTTTAATCACATAATCTCCATATACGTGTCCGTAAGTATCATTGATTCGTTTAAATTTATCCAAATCAAAAATCAAAACAGCCATATTGTGTTGGAATCGTTTTGCACGTTGAATTTCCTCACTGAATCTATTTTTGAACGTTTGATGATTCAATAACCCCGATAAGCCATCATGAGTTGCATCTTTATAGATTTTCTCATACTCGGAGATCCATGATAAAGCTGCTCCCAGAATACGCCCAATTAATTCTATATTATTTTGATCTGATTTAGAATAACTATTTTCTGAAATTCGTTCTAAAAATAAAGATCCAATACTTGTTCCGTCCACCATGATAGGAACCCCTAATACAGATTGAAACTTTGAATCTTCTTCAGATGAGTTGAATCGAGCAAGGTTCTGGTATGTTTCCTTCCAATTTCTATTTTGAACTGTCTCACCATTGGAAATGGGTAAACCATGTAATGTTCCATGAGTTGGAAATTCAGTTTCAGCATCAAATTTATCTTTTATTCCATCGACCATTTTTATTGTGGCATTATTCCCAGCATCCCAGTTTAACGATACGGTTAACCGATCATAATTAGTAAAAGAACGAATTAAATATTTAAATTGACCCAGAATTTGAGTTTCATCTGATTTATAATTTAAATCGGATATTAATTCTAAAATTTGAGATTTACTATTTTCTCCCAAAACGAATTTTTCTAACGATTCAAGGTTTACCAATCCATGAGAAATAAAATTTCCCAATGATTTTAGGACAATTGAATCTTTTTCGGTTAAATCGCTAAAATGGTTTACTTTTGCAAGAACAAATCCTGCAGGAGAACCATGGAGATTAATTGGGCTTCCAATTACACATTCGCTCCCTCGCCATGATGATGCATTAAATAATTCATTCCATGCTTCAGGATAGTCTTTTTGATGAATCTTATTTTTCCCACTCAAAATTGATTGAACAATTTTATTTGAAACAGGAACTCCATCCACAAAGCTATCGGAAGTTGAGCCTTGCAGCGAATAAACTTGAGCTTTTGGATCAATTATGTAGATAGCAGGCTCAACATTCGAGTTAACGGATGTAGCTGTTGATAGAATGAGTGATTTTAAATTATCATAGAGGGCATTCGCAATATCTGAACTTTGGGCAAAAGAGTCTTCATCTGATTGTTTGGGTTTTTCGTCACTAACTAATGAATTCAATCCTGACTGTTTAAGCAACTGATTATAAAATATTAAAATGCCAATAATGCCAATAAGGATACTGAACTTCAGAACCTGTTTCAGAGTGTCCGTTGATTCTGGTACAAGAATATAAAAAAATACAACCAGACAAAACAAAGTAAAAGCCCGTGTGAAAGATGTGAAATTGATCATAGATGACATATTATAAAAATCCCCGTCGATAAAATTAACTCTTAAAGACGGGGATTAAAACCGGTTTGGTCATAATGTCACAGTTTAATCATTTTCATTCACAAAATGCATTTTTTTAGAAAAGTCCTGATTGGGTTTTGATTTCTGATCTTCCATGACTGAATCTTCATCAACTTTCACAAAATCCGGTTGAGGATGATTCACCTTTTGCAAAGAAGGATTTGATAATGTTGGCAACGATTCATTTGCAAAATTTTGTGTTTGCAATGGAAGTCCGCCATCTTCCGGCGAAAACAATTGCATACTTACGAACACAGTTGCAATAACAAGTCCCGTCATTAAAGATGCATGAATAGGAGAAAATCCAAAATAGGTACGTTGAGAAGGAATCGGACGATCCAATTGTGCCCGATTGGTTTGAATACGATTGAAAAGACGATCGTTGAAATCTGAAGATGCCTTAACTTTTGGGATACCTTTCATTTGTGACATATTCGAACGGACAGATTCCACTAATTTCATTTCATCCGGGTTTTCTTCCAGATAGGCTTCAAATTCTTTCCGTTTGGAAAGGGATAATTCGTTTTCGATGTATTCAGAGATTAAATCTTCAAACTGGTAGCGGTTCATCAATAGGGTTACTCCTGTTTATCTTAAGTCTTTTAATTCGGCTTGCAACTGTAACCGAGCTCTGTTAATTCTTGATTTTACAGTTCCCAGCGGCACGCCTACAATACTACTAATATCATCATATGAAAGTTCCTGAATATCTCTCAAAATGATAACCGTTTTAAAATGTTCCGGCAATGAATGGATTGCCGATTGAATCAGTTTTTCTGCAAATTCACTTTGCACTTCTGAACCGGTATCGGGTTGAATAGCAGGTAATTCATATTCCCTTTCGTCTCGCGACATATGGCTCAATAAGGTGGTTTTTCTTCTTTTTCTTTTCCTTAATTCTGTATTTGCAAGATTCCGTGCAATGGTATAGATCCAAGTAGAAAATTTGGCAATCTCTCTGTAATAATGTTTTTTAACATATAATTTTAACATGGTATCCTGAACCACGTCTTCTGCTTGTTCCCTATCCCCAAGAAATTGGAACACAAAATTTATTAACCGATCCCTAAAACGATTTACTAGTTCTGCATAGGCTCGTTCATCCCCACTTTGAAATCGAGCAATTAATTGCTCGTCTGTGTAAATAAAGGGTTTATTTTGCTTATCCAATGACATGGCCGATAAATTGGATGAGTTCTGTTTCATCATGACTAAATGTTGTTTTTTGTCTTTTATCAATTTTGGATAATTCATTTAATGCAGATTCCAGTTCTGCTATTGTAAAACCACGTGAAAAGTATGGAATCCGCTTTTTTACTGACGGTGGTATGGGCATATAACCATGTGGTTCAGTGAAAGTTCCATTTTTCATTTTAACAAATAACATTTCTGTGAACATTGTAGTGAGTGGATATAGTAGTGCTATCATGGTATCATTCGAAGTAATGATGGTTTTACCTAAAGAGATTGCCTTTGGGAAATCCTTATTACCCAAAGCGAATAAAAATTCCCAACGCTGCCGTTCTCGTTTCCATCCTGAAAACATTTCAATATCTTTCGCTTCTATGGTCGGTCGGTTTCCAGCCCATAAACAAACTTTTTCTATTTCATTATTTAAATGAGCCACTGAATCACCGGCCATTTCTACCATAATATTGACCACACTCGAATGAACTCCTTTTCCCCTTTCTTTGAAAAAATAATTCGCCCATTTATTTATATCTGGAGAAAAAGGAGTTTGTGTATTAATGGGATCTGTAATTTTTTCAAGATGCGTAAAAAATGCTGCCTTTTTCATCCAATCATCATTGATTAAAACTAGTACATGGTTTGACATGGGTTTTCGGCAATACGCTAAAAGGTCATCTCCAACTTTTCCTTTGATTTGTTGTGGATCTCTTAAAATAAATAATTTTTTACTGGCAAACAGATCTCTCATGGTTAGTCGATCTAAGATTTCCTTCCCTTTCATATCATCCGGAAGCATAAGCGTTTTTTCTTCCGGTAAATCACCAAAAAAAGTTTCTGATACTTTTTGGATAAAGAAGGATTGAAGAAATTGGTCTCCACCCTTTAAATAATAAATAGGAAAAACTGATCCGGTTTTCAGATCATTTATTGCATCTTTTATTATCATTTTTGCGTTTGAAGGCTTACCACATAAACAGCGATAAATGCAAAAACAAAACTTGAAAGCCTTTCTGTAACAAGAGCATTTAATTCGGGTACATTGGCCCAAATAATTGTTGTGAGAAATCCCACCATTAAACCGGCAATTACACCTTCTCGCGTTGTCTTTCTCCACCAGAGTGTCATAACGAGTGCCGGACCAAATGCAGAGCCAAGTCCACTCCAGGCATAGCTGACCACACCAAATATTTTCTTTCCTTGTAATTCAGAAAAAATAGCAATCGCATACGCTATAAGTCCTAAAACAACAATCATAATTCGGCTCATTTTTACAAGAGATTCTTGCGTGACTTTTTTACCTAAATACTGATGATAAAAATCTTCCGTTACTGCAGAAGTTGAAACCAACAATTGTGAATCTGCCGTAGACATCATGGCAGCAACAGCGCCAGAAATAAAAAGCCCTGCCAAAATAGGATGAAGCAATTTACTGGCCAATAAAGGCATGGCTTGTTCAGGATCCATTGTTAGAAAATATTCAGGACCAAAATAGAGTAATGCTACAAGTCCAACCAAAAATGCACCTGTAATTCCCGGTATTGCCCAAGCAATGGCAATATTTCGGGCAACGGGAACATCTCTTGGACTTCGAATGGCCATATATCGAATAACAAGGTGTGGCTGGCCTAAATATCCGAGTCCCCAACTAAGTCCACCTAAAGCAGCTAACACGGCTGCAAAGCCGTCCTTTCCGCCGAAAAAGGAGCCGTTATTCTTATGGAAGACCGAATCTGCACGTGCTAATCCATCGGCAATGGTCATCCCAGATTCTGATAATTCGATATATCCTGCAATCGGAAGAATTACCAAGGTGCCAATCATGAGAATTCCTTGAAGTAAGTCCGTCCAAGCAACGGCGTAAAAGCCGCCCATGAGTGTGTAAACGATTATAATAGCAGCGCCAATGGAAATTCCGGTAATAGGATTCAAATCAAAAAGTGAATTCAGAACTTTGCCGCTGGCGTGGAATTGTGCAGAAACATAAAACAAAAAGAAAAATGCAATTATGACTGCAGAAAATAGCCGAATGATATTGGAGCTATCATTGAATTTTCGGTGAAGGTATTGCGGAATTGTAAGCGCATCGTATTTTTCTGTTTCTTCTCGCAGTCTTTCTGCAATCAAATACCAAGATGCAATAATCCCCAAAATAATGCCAACAACAGCCCAAGATTCAATGAGCCCCACCGTGATAGCTGCACCCGGAAGCGCTAATAATAGCCAAGCAGATTCACCTGAAGCTCGTTCGGAAAATGCTGTGACCCACGGCCCCAATTTTCGACCTGCGAGCAAATAATCTTCCTGGGTTTTATTAAACTTAAAAGTCCAAACACCGACCCCAAGTAGGAAACATAAATATAAAATAAATATTAAACCAATCGTGTCCATAAAAGTATCATCATTTAATTAATGTTTTTAATGTCCAATTTCGAAAATTTCTCACAAAGATAAACCACAAATATTTAGAGCACTAATGTAATAAGTCCCACCACAAAACAATAAATCCCAAAATAATGGAATTTCCCTTTCTCTAACCAACCTAAGAGCCATTTAAGAGCTACCACACCTACAACGAATGAACTGAGAATTCCAGCAACGGCCACCGTGATAGGAAGTTGAAATCCATCACCAACATCTAATGCAGTTAGGATGCCTGCACCCGAAATGGCTGGGATTGCCAATAAAAATGAAAATCGTGCTGCTTCTTTGGATGATAGACCTAAAAAAAGAGCTGCACTAATGGTCATTCCGCTTCGTGAAATCCCTGGAATTATTGCGACGGCTTGTGCACAGCCAATTAAAATTGCTGTGAAATAAGAATGATCCTTATTTTGGCGTTTTGCAAATGAAGATCCATAAAGCACCACGCCTGTAAAAATGAGAGCCCCGCCTACAGCAGCTACATTTTCAAAAAGAGATTTTAACAAATCTTTGAATCCAAGACCTACAAAAACGGCTGGTAGAGTTCCGATTAAAATAAATAATATAAAAGTTTGTGTCTTTTTTGATGTAAGCGAAAAAAGTAAGGATTTAATATCATCAAAAAAGACCACCAATACACTGGCTAGAGTTCCCAGATGAACGAGAATCTCAAATTCATTTCCGGGTTGATCGATCCCCAAAATCGCTTGTCCCAAAACCAAATGGCCTGAACTGCTAATGGGTAAAAATTCGGTGAATCCTTGAATAATGCCAAGAATAGTTGCTTCAATAAGTGTCATAAGTCAAAAAATTGTTGTGGGAATTTAAATGAGAGAATTGATAGGTGTATAAGGGATTATTTCATCCCTAATAATCCAATCATACGTCCAGCCTTATTACCGTTTCGTCGGTAGGAATGATATTTGTCTTCGTTACAAAAAGTACATTCATTTAAAATAGTAATTTTCTCAGATTGAAAGCCAGATTTGACTAATTGAGACAGTGCCATTTTCTGAAGATCAATCCTATACTTTCCATCTTCTTTTTTCTCAACAAATCTTGAATCGAATTGATCAATCACATCATCACTCACCTCGAAACAACAGTTTTGAATTGACGGCCCAATCAAAACATCAAAATCAGATAATGCTTTTTCATTTTCTTTGATGCATTTTGCTGATTGTAATAATATCCCATGAACCAATCCTCGCCACCCTGCATGAACCAACCCGAAAAAAGGTTTATTTTTATGGGCAAAATAAACAGGCATACAATCTGCCACCTGTATGGAACAAACTAATTTCGGATTGGAAGTGAAAATGCCATCTGTGTCCATAACGCTTCCAGGTTTTTCCCATAACACAACATTCGTAGAATGGGTTTGTTTTGGATTTAAAAGAGAATTTGGATTAAAACCGGTTTGGTGTGCTAAATTTTTTCGCCCTTCAATCCCGTTTGCTAAAAAACTTTTATACGAAAATATTGATATAATATTTGGGTTTGAGAAATGGTGGGACAGATCTAAGCAATCCTGATTAATTGTCATTGTACCAAATGCAGACTATCGCCATCGAATACACCTAAATGTTTCAAAATTTCTCCTGAATATTCCAAAACTTGGGCCACGCCATTTTCATTTTTATTGACACCTGTAAATTGGATATAGGTATGCTTTCCATTAAACCCTGAATGCTTTCTCAATTTTTCAATAAAAAGTCTCCTCTTCATTACACTATTGCCAACAATTGAATCGATAAACACTGCATGATCCACAGCCAATGCAAAATAATTTGAAAATACATCTTCAGAAGATCGTGATTTAGGTTGACTTACTTCAGACACAATATGCATTCCTTGGACATGTGGGCCAATTAAATCCTGGTTTAATTCTTCCATATTTAGCCAATTCTCATTTCCAAAAAGGATTGTGTTTAGATTATAAATTGGCAATTGTGTCCCCACATATGTCAATTCATTTTCACGAATTGGAATATATAATGCTTGAATAGTTTCAAGAATGATTTTTACAGAATCCCGTTTTACCATTTTATCATCTTCTTCGGGTAATACAAAAAAATCAGATACATCTACATCAAATAGAGCATCCAGACTATCAATTACCATATTCATGGCATTTTCATTTAAATCTTTTTCGGGTAAAAGGTCCCATGCCACTTTTCGGATCGATTTAAATTGCCTGGAAATATTTTCCGGTTTTTGGTGATACCATTCAAGAGCAACTGGGTCAACACCTAATTGAAATAATTCATCAATGAATTGATCTGTCATGAATTTGGATTTTGCATCTCCGGGAGAAAGAATTGCAATATTTTCTAATCCCATTTCATTCACCATCAATTGAGCTATTCGATGTGCGATTGTTTTATGTGAAGGAGAAAGAAAGAAAAGATTGCTGGACATGGCTGCTAACCCGGATGATCCTGATTTTGGAATAAGAATTGGGAGTGCACCACCCAGCCCCGAAACAGCCAATACTTCTTCATCTAACAACGGACCCAATACACCTATAATAGATCGATTTGAGATTAATGATTTAACAATATTTAATGTATTTACGCTAATTCCACCTGTATCATAAACCAGGAATCGGATTGAATTGTTATGGGTCGCCTTTTTAATATATTCTGAAAGACCCAAAAGATAGGATTGGCCTTTTTCTTTATTTATACCGGAAATAGGTAATAATACTGCTAGTGTGTTTTGAGATAAAATATGCTCATTTTTAAATTTTATTAAAGATGAATATGGTTTTTGAAAAAGGATGGGTAACCTTGTTGAATCAATGACTTCAATGGCCATGGCTAGATCATAACCATCTCCATTTTGCCATGCAAAATAAGCGCGAATCAAATTTAATATATTCCGATTGGTATCATTATTTTCACGAAATAATATTCCCTCTATCCGATCTTCTTTTAAACCAATCCCAACACAACTTAATAAACGTTTATCTAATTCAGATTGAAATTCAGGATCCTTTATTTTTGATCGAATTTCTAAAAATGCTTCAAATGCTTGGGTTGGTTTTCCACGGGTTAATGCTATATCTCCCAAAAGCATTCTGGCATGTATATCATAGGGTGAAAGATGATAATTTGAAATGATTGATTTCCCAGTATGGATCGCTTCATTCCACTTTCCTTGGCGATATTGAGATTTTCCCATCATGAGCTGAGCAGCAGGATCTCGATAATTACGATTCTCTTTTAAAATAATAGAGAATTTGTTTTCAGCAAGTCGGAACCGACCTTCTTTGTAATTATTAACCGCTAAGTCAAACCTATTATAATAGGATAGGGTGTCGAACCCGTCTGCTTTGAGCAAAGTTAATGTCAGAATCAGAATTATAGGATTAAGAAATCGCATGTTTGTTTTTTGGAATTTTTCCATATCTAAATTATCGACTATAACTCATGGATGGAACGATTGGTTTCATTGAATTTTGACTATTACAGGATTGCATAAAAAGGGTGAATAAAAAAATAATATCATTCCGGATCACCCTTCATCAAGCTTCCGCCTACACTCCGTTTCGGGCGGTCAAACAGAGTGGCAAAAAGGGTCGCAATTGAGATTACCGTATTTCTTTGTTAAACCACCCCTGATTTCGTTTTGAAATAATTAGCCGGATATACTCCCCTCCTTCACAAGGAGGGGAAATGGGGTGGATTGAAAATAATCAAGAAACTATCGATTAATAAATGTCAATTTCCCATATTCGAATTGATAATAAATCTTTTTCCCTAATTCGGTTCCATAGACCCATTGATCACTCATCCCGTGGCGACTTGATGTATGGTTTACTTCATCTGGATTCCCAATAGAAACCCTTATTTGTCTCTCAGTCATATCAATTTCCACCTCATTCCGAAGGACTTTTTTGATCATTGTTTTTCCCCACTTTTTCGGAAGTGGATTTGAAGTGTAATAATGGTCTTGAATCCCCACACGACCTTCTTCCCCATTATACCTTACTTTCGCCCTATCTCCAAACCGGGATTTAACCTTTAACCATACTGGATAATCTTCATGACGGTTCTGGAATGGAATTACATCCACAACTTCAACAGGATCAAATCTGGGGAATCCATATTCCGATGTTGTTGTAAAACCTGCTTTATCCCATGTATCATTCAACCAAATGGTTTTTCCGATCATTGCTTTTGCATCGTTTAAAACATCCACCGTTAACAAATAACTGGGGAGTTCGGGTGGGTTATCCAGAACGGGATCAAAGATCATTTTAAACCGTTTCCCCTTTCGGTTTTCTATAACCAGAAAATCGTGGTCCCATGTTTCATATAGCCCAATAATGGTGTGGGGATACTTTAGAAAACGGAAATAATACCTAAAGCGTGATCTCGTTAATTTCGACCAGACCTTATTGAAATTGAAGGATGTGCGGAGTTTGGGATCCAGGTCAACAAAATAGACCTTTTTCCCTGACCATTCATTGAGCGTGACACTTATTTCAGGGTTCTGAAAGAATGAACAGGCGGAAAGTGAGAATCCCGCAATGATAATAGTAATCTTACTTAGCATATCGGGGGTGAATTTGATTCAAATAATCACAAAAGGAAACACTACAAAATATGGGAATTTATTTGTAAAATAATAAAATATTTATTTAAAACCACCCCCCCCCTATATCTCCTTATTCCTTTTGATCAAGATAATTTTTCCCATCCTTTTTAAGGAAGGGAAAATTGGGCCGGATTAATAGAAAAAATTATCTCAAGAATTAGATTTCTGAGATTTCTTCAATGGGTCCTTTTTCTTCTTCTCGCCCAAGATGGCAATTTCAACTTTTTTTATTACTTGGATAAGATCCATGATTTACTCCTTTATTTAAAACGAGACTCAGGTTGTTTCTATAAAAATTGAAGATTCATTTATTGATTTCATTAAAGTAGTTTAAAGAGTTCTTTTGATTTTATAAAATTACCATGAATTAAAATTCCATCCTTATAGCTTCCTTTCCAATAAATTTTTCCATTTAAATCATAGTATATGTAATCACCCTGCAATTTCCCATGGGAATAATTCCCTACACTATTTATTTCACCCGTTTAAAAATAATGAATGATTTGTCCTTCTAGTATCCCATTTATATAATTTTCTACCTTTTTTTTAGAGTAGATATTTTTCTTTCCAAACCCGTAATAAATAAATTTGCCCTGTTTTTTCCCTTCACTATAATTTCCTACAGACCAAACAGACCCATCCATATTATAAAAAGTAAACCTGCCATCCCATTTCCCAGCTGTTAAGTTCCCTTTTAACCTTATTTCTCCCAATTCACGATATTCGATATATTCCTGACCGAAAGAAAAAGAGATCAAAAATAATACAGATAATAATGGATAGAGGTTTTTCATTTAATCAATCTTTCACAGAGCCATCTTCGTTCCATTGTTTTTCAGAAATCAATTTGCCACCTTCAAATTTTGATTCACGATACTTCTGTCCATTTTTATGCCAAACCGTCTCAGATCCATCAAATTTACCGACCTTATAATTTCCTTCCGAATTCTTCTGTCCGTTCTCATACCAACTTGTCCATGCCCCATCTCGTAAATGATTTGTATAATTACTTTCAAAACTCATCTGACCGTTTTCGTACCATGATGTGTTTAACCCGTCTTTCAGACCGTTCTTATAAGTTCCTTCAAATTGCTTCTGGCCATTATCATACCACCAATTGAATATTCCATCTACTCTTCCACCCTTATAATTTAATTCTGACCACTTTTGTCCATTTTCATACCATTTCCACTCTGTCCTACTTATCATTTTCCCATCTTTGAGCGTTCCTTCATTTTTTATTTTCCCATCATCATAAATAGAAAATACCTTTCCTGAGTAAGGTTCATTCGTTGCTTTGGCATGATAAACCCCATCTCGCTCAATTAATGTGGTTTCATAGTTGATAGGTTCCTGACTGAAAGAAAAAGAAATAAGACTTAATAATAATGTTAATAATATTTTCATATTGAACTCCTTTATCTAATCTAAAACAATTTCAATTGATTGATT
>Ga0066860_10000559_pt1 | contig 16451 bp, 16 predicted proteins | sample ETN07SmetaG_FD_65601 | JGI IMG/M metagenome (GOLD analysis project Ga0066860, IMG submission 65601) | Marine microbial and viral communities from oxygen minimum zone, Eastern Pacific Ocean - ETNP2014F14-07SV275 | ecosystem: Environmental > Aquatic > Marine > Oceanic ... | reverse complement strand
ATTTTTCATAAATTAGCCTCTTGGTTCTCCTGCATATCGGTAGAAAAGGTTGAAAAGGTTATATAATAACAAGAATTTAAAGTCATTGTGCCGGGTTTAGATTGTACTCCTGCAAGTCAATTTTTTTGTATGATATCACCCCTTGTCAATTGCCCATAATGACTTGGGCAACTTTTTCCCAGGTGAAATGCCTGAAACTCCCCTATTTTAATGATATAAAGGCTTTGGCTAATGCAGAGCAGGTCCAATTTTATATAATGTATTTTATGATTAAATTGTATATAAATAACTGATTTATATATATTATTATGGATTTATTTTTGAATCGCAGAGTGGTGGTTGTTTTATTTTTGGGGTTTTCCTCAGGGCTACCCTTGGCGTTATCGGGAGGAACTTTGCAGGCCTGGTTGACAGTGGAAGGGGTCGATATCAAGACTATTGGCCTGTTCACTTTGGTGGGTTTGCCTTATACCTTGAAGTTTCTCTGGTCCCCCTTGCTGGATCGGTATGTTGTTCCCCTGTTTGGGCGAAGACGGGGCTGGATTTGGGTATTTCAAGTCGTACTGCTTGTTTTGATTTTTATGATGAGCGTTGTGTCTCCCGTAAAAGCTCCCTGGGTCCTTGCTTTTCTCGCCTTCGGTTTGGCTTTTGCCTCCTCTTCCCAGGATATTGTTTTTGATGCTTATCGCACAGAAGTGCTGAGGGAAAAGGAACGGGGATTGGGGGCGGCGGTTTCGGTAACAGGGTATCGGATTGCGATGCTGGTTTCCGGGGCTCTGGCTTTGATCCTGTCAGAATTTTTAGGATGGCGTTTAACGTATATGATTATGGCGGGGCTGATGGTTGTGGGTATGATGGCTGTCTGGCTGGGGCCCGAACCCGAGGACCCGGGGGTTCCACCCAAGACATTGGGGGAGGCCATTGGCGGGCCTTTAGTCGAATTCTTTTCCCGTGATGGTGCCTGGATGTTGTTGGCCCTGATTGTTCTCTATAAGCTGGGAGATGCTTTTGCCGGAAGCCTGACAACGACCTTTCTAATCCGTGGTATCGGCTTTTCTGTAGGTGAAGTGGGGGCGATCAACAAAGGTATGGGGCTGGCGGCAACAATTGTTGGGGCTCTGTTTGGCGGTGCCCTCATGGCTCGTTTGGGACTTTTTCGCTCACTTTTGTTTTTCGGAGTTTTACAGGCTGTCTCAAATCTATCATTTATGGTTTTAGCCTGGGTGGGGAAAAGTTATGCAATGTTAGTTTTCACCATTGGCTTTGAGAATTTGGCGGGAGGGATGGGAACGGCGGCTTTCGTGGCTTTCTTGATGGCGTTGTGCAACCATAATTTTACAGCAACACAATTTGCCCTGTTCTCGGCTTTGGCTTCCCTGGGGCGGGTGTTTGTCGGGCCGGCATCGGGTGTTTTGGTGGATGAGTTTGGTTGGCTTCTGTTTTTCCTGATAACATTTTTAGCTGCAATACCGGGACTACTACTCTTGTGGAAAATGCGCCATAGGCTTCAGGCCCTCGATCGGCCAGCGGCCGATGGCAGATAGCCAAGACTTGTCAGGCCGAGATAACTCGTTATTTGCCAGAAAAAGTTATTCCCATTTACCACCGTCGGTTCGCCGGTAGTTTGTGATGACAGAATTTATTTACCTTCACGGGTTCGCGTCAGGACCGGGTTCCCAAAAAGCCCGTGTGTTCAAAGATCGTTTTGAGGAAGCTAAGCTTCCCCTCACGATTCCGGACCTGCAGCAGGGCGATTTTGAAAATCTGACGCTGACGAACCAGATTTCGCTGGTTCAAAGTATTATTGATGAGAAACCCGGCACACGTTTTGCCTTAATAGGCAGTAGCATGGGTGGCTATGTCGCGGCATTGACTGCAGAAACTCGAAAAGAAATAGACGCATTATATCTGATGGCACCTGGCTTCAATTTCCTCAGCCGGTGGATGGAAAATATGGGCTGGGATAAAAAATTCGCCATTCCAGACTTGATCCGGGTATTTCATTATAGCTACAATAAGGAAGTAACACTGAATACGAATTTGTTTCGTGATGCAATACACTGGGACTCCTTACCGTTGAATCGCAATATCCCAATCCGTGTTGTCCACGGAATCCATGATGAAGCGATAAATATCCAGGAGTCCAGAGACTTCGCCAGGTCGCGCCCCTGGTGCCAGTTAAAAGAATTGGATTCTGACCATGGGCTTTTTTCATGCATTGATTGGATTATCGATGATTGTATGAAATTTTTTTCGGATGGTCGGTTACTAACTTTTTGTAAACCAGGAAAAAAATGAATCACCGAATCCTTTTAGTCGACGATGATAAGGAGCTATTAGCGGCCTTGGAAGTAAAACTCCAAAAAGAAGGCTACCAGATTGATACTGCTCCTGATGGTGAAGTGCCAATGCATAGATCTCGCTTTTGAGGTCTTTTTTGTTTCGGCCGCAGGATTACCCCTCAAATGTGGGGGGCAGAATTTTTCTAACCGGGAGGCTCGTTAATAATGAGTAGACAAATTGAAAATCAGAAAACCACCGGAAAACGATTGAGAGCATGGAGGAAGTCTGTTCCATTAAAGCTGATGCAATTGTCCCGCTTGATTAAAGTTTCACAGGGTTCGCTTTCGGATTTAGAGAATGATAAGTCTTTGCCCTCGGCTACTACGTTGGCAAATTTATCAATCTATACTGATTTAAATATTTATTGGCTATTAACCGGTAAAGGCCCGGTATACAGGGTGCTGGCCCCTGAAATGGAAAAGTCTACAGAACAGTCCCGCCTGTATGAAGACTTTATGTTCATGATGCAGGACAGGAAATTAAAAGGCGTTGTAGAAAAAGTGATTGCGGTTTACAGGGATGGGGATGTCAAGAAAAAAGCCCAGATGCAGGGGTTCCTTTCCGCGTTAAGTTAAATCCAGGGCTAAAGTCCGGGATTCAGCGTTTCTTCAAACATTGCGTTATCTAAAAACGCATCCAGATCGGTGTATTCGTCCATTTCCTGGTCTTCAGTAGCCAAGTCAGTAAATTTTTTAAGCCTGCCGGATTGTATCCGACTCCTCATTTCCTCAATTCTTCTGGTTTCCTGCTCTTCAAGATTTTTCTTTATCATTTGAAACTCTCTGACCTTTTCAAAAACCTGCTCCCGCAAAGCTGTTATCCTTTGGGAATTAATTTCCTCCATGAGTTTTCTCTGTTTTTTTACCAGGAATTCAGCCACGAGGTCCTCAATTGTTCTTTGTTTTTGATAGCCCTTCAGCAGGGCTTCAATGATTTCCTGTTTTTTATAATCCTTGAGGGTTATGCCATGCAGAAAAGCCTGTTTGAGCACCGCTCTTTCAGCACGGGGCCTGCCCCAACGGTATTCATCCTTTTCATCGACTTTAATTGTCATGACCCCATTTTTAACTTTTAGTTTGGAATAGGCACCAATATCTGAATACCCGTGATAATTATAGTTGGCTTTTAATTCGCTTGCGACGAGATCCATGATTTCCGGAGTCATGTTTAATCCGTTCCCCAAATCAAGATAACCATCCAGAAAATAAGGGTCGATGAGGGTATTGCCCGTAACGCGGATTTTTTTAACAAAGGAATTTCCAGCCAGAGATATCTCCGCTGTTATAAGAAAAAGGGCCGACAAAATAAACGGCAATAAACGGCAATGGGGAGTGCGGTTTGGTTTCATAACTGTTTTTCCAAAAATACTTCGATAGATTTGAAAGAAGGGGTTTTCGATTGAGGATCAAACTGGCGTGGTACCAAAACGTTGCTTTCCGGATAATACATCATGATATTTCCCTGTTTAATGGGATAGGCCTGTAATTTTTGTCCGGTCATAATCCCCGTATCATTTTTGATCGTTATCAGGTCGCCTTCTTTAGATCCGATTCTTTTTATATCTTCTTCGTTTATTAAAACGACATTGCGGGAAGAGACACCACGATATCGGTCGTCCGGTTCATAAACTACGGTGTTGAATTGACCCTCCGAGCGAACCGTCATCAAAATAAAGCTGTTTTCCTTGTTCCTCCTAACGGCAGGAATGGGGCAGACTTTAAAACTGGCTTTGCCGTCAGGGCAGGGGAATTTTGGAGTATGGAGAATTCTTCCGTTAATATGGAACTCTTTTCCTGTCCGGTCAATATTCTTCAATTGCTCGAACCCTGGGATGATCGCACTGATGATTTCCCGTATGTTTCCCGTTTTGCTTAAAGATTTCCAGGGCAACGGAGAATCATCCAGAACACGTTGGGCAATTTCCGCGATTATTTTCACCTCACTTCTGGGTCCCGAGTAGCGTTGCAGGCCCCCGTTACTGAGCCTTATAAAGCTGAACATGCTTTCCTGTGTGGTGGGTTCCGGTTCTTCGTCCCTGGCTACAACGGGGAGAATGAGGCTGGTTTCGCCCCGCCCGAGAAAATGTCCCTGATTCAAGGTGGTATTGAGAAAAAGACTGAAACCAATTTTGGCAAGGGCTGTCTGGGCGAACCGGGAATCTGGATTGGAGCCATATAAATTACCTCCAAGGTTCCAGGCAAAATCAAATTCTCCATTGTTTGCGGCTTCCACGCACCCCAAGGTGTCGAGACCCGGTTGCGTAGGCAGGGTCACCGGGAATTTAGATTCCAGATTATCCAAAACCGCCTTTTTCAATTGCGGGGTGAAACCTATTGAACCGATTCCCTGTACATTGCTATGTCCTCTCAAGGGCAAGAGCCCGGCATATTTTTTCCCCACCATTCCCCGCATGAGTGCCAGGTTGACGATGGCCTGGACATTATCCACACCAAAAGCATGGTGGGTAATTCCCATAGCCCAGACAAACACGGTATTTTTACTCTTTGAATAAATTCGCGCGGTTTTTTCTATTTCCTCCCGTGATATACCGGAAGTGGACTCTAAAGTTTGCCATGATTCTGCTTTGATATCTTCCTCGACTTCCGCAAAGTTTTGCGTGTGGCTGGCAATAAAGTTTCGGTCCAGACAACTTTTATCCGACAGGAGGGATTTTGCGATAGCTTTGAACAGGGGGATGTCTCCGCCTATATGGGGTTGCAGGTAAAGGCTGGCGATTTCTGAACCGAACAACAGACTCCGTACATCAGAAGGGACACTGAAATTTTCCAAGCCACGTTCCCTCGCTGGGTTGATCACGATCACTTGTCCCCCGCGTCGGCGAACATCCATGAGAATACGCATGAAACGGGGGTGATTGGAGGCGGGATTGGCGCCAATTAAAAAAACCAGATCGGTGTGATCAAGGTCTTCCAGGTCAACGGTGGCGGTACCTGTTCCCAGGCTCTGGTTCAGTCCAACTCCGGAAGCCTGATGGCAGAAAAAGGAACAGTTGTTGACGTTGTTGGTTCCATAAATTCTGGCAAACAGTTGCAGAAGAAAACCTGCTTCATTGGAAGAACGCCCACTGGCATAAAAGAAAGACCTGTATGCTGAAGTTGTTTTGAGTTTGTCGACCACCCGGTTCATGGCTTCTGACCAGGAAATAGGACGGTAGTGGGAATCTCCGGGTTCACAGAGAACGGGCTGGGTCAACCGTCCGCTCAATTCCAAGTCACGAGGAGACCATTTGGAAAGAGTGGAAATATCGAATTGATTGAAAAAATTTTCAGCTATGGCTCCTTGCATATCTGAAGCCTGGGCCATGAAGGACTTATTGCAAACAGCGGGGAAATTGCCATTCTCATCGCGCATTCCGCCTTTTTGTCCGCCCATTCCCAGTGCACAACTTTTGCAGTTATTTCGGGAGGCCAGCGCTTTGAGCATGGGCCACAAGCCTCCGGCCCGATCCGCCATTTTCAGCGAATAGCGTATGGCACCCCAGCCGCCTGCACTGCGAGGCAATTTAATGCTCATGGTTTCTACTCCTTTGAGAGGGAACGGAGCAAGGTTTGGTTGAGCCGAGATAAGTCGTTGTTACAGCAAAAAGCTATTGCTCGTTGCTACCGGCGCCTAGTGGCCGATGGAATTTTTTGGGACCCAGCCTTTTTGTTCATCGTTGAGACGAACTTCCAGCCAATTTTCATATTTGTCGGTGACGGTAACCAGAGCACCTTCGTGTAGTTGGAATAAAGTGACGGCATCTTCAGCACGCCCGGACTTTATTTCTACTCTTTCGGCCAGAACCACTGCCAGTTTAAAATCGGACTCACTCTTAAGTTTAACTCCGATTGAAAAAAATGAAAGCAAAAGAAAACAAAAAAGAGCGTTACGGATGATTTTCAGGGAAGGAAAATACAGCCACAGGGCCAGACTGACCCAGAAAACGAAATTCAAGCCTATGGCGAGATAAATAAGTTCGTTTAAATTAAAATCGTTGCTCCAGAAAAAAAGAGTGCTTAGAGTTCCGGGTGCTGGGGGCTCTATTTTGTCCTGAGTTTGTTGAATGGCAAATTTCAAATTGGCTTCCAGGTTTTCATCGCGCGGGATCCATTTTTGGGCACGGACATAATTTAAAACGGCAGGCCCGGTTTTTCCCATACGAATATAAGTATTGCCCAGGTTGTAATACAAGTATCCGCTACGTATGCCCTTATCGATTAAAGCTTCATAAGCTTCAGCGGATTGGGCATAACGTTTTTCAGAATACAAATCATTGGCGCGAACGATTTCCTGCAAATATTCAGAGCCCTCTGTGGGGAGACTGATAAAGAGCGTTAGTGCAAAAAATAAAAATACTGAAAAACCGTTTTTCATGACTGTTTCTCCAGTAGCTTGATCAGGTTTTCAGATTCGCGGAGTAGTTCCTTTGTATTGCCACGGGTTGTCGGAGCAAACTGCAGGATTTCACATCTTTCGAGAAGTTTTCGGGTAACTTCGGCGGATTCATAGTCCGCTTCTTTTAGCCGGGTCTCCACTTCCTCAGCGGTGATGGCTTTTCCTTGCAGGTTCAGCTTGTTGCCGACATATTCCCGCAGAATTTCCGATAGCTCCCGGCCAAACTCTTTGGGGGCGGAAGGGTCGGAATGTTCCGACATTTTTTTTAAGCGCCGGGTTGCATTTTTATAAGCATTTCGGCGGCGATAAAAAGCCACATCGTGTTTCATGCGTCTTTGCCGTTTAATTATAAATGCCGAAATGAAGAAGAGAAGCACGGGAGATCCAAAACGAGTTGCCAGGAATGCCGGTGAATGAGAACGGGCATTTTGAAACTTATCCAGTTCGGTGTAGATGGGAAAAATATCTCTGCCAAGAATTTCAATTTCAGGTGCCTGCGCGTTTTGTTGTCTGGACTGCACCAGATTGAGCTCTTCTTTTGCTGCAGAAGGTTTTATGTTTAGAGAAATGGGTTGGGTTTGAGCGACACGGTATTGGGCTTTTCCTGGGTCAAAAAAGGCCAGTGAAAATTTGGGCAGGGTTCTACTTCCTGCTTCCAGAGGCACCAGGGCAAATTTGAAAACTTTTTTCCCCATAATTTGATTGTTTTGAACGGTTTGATGAAACTCGGGTTTATCCGGATAGATTTTAAAATAGCTTTTTAAATCTGGTTCATCAAAAATGATATCTTGAACATTACCTTTTCCCGAAACGGTCACCGTCAGGGTGGTGGTGTCCCCGACTTCAAGATCGTTTTTTCCAAGTTCTGCGGAAATATTAAATTGTCCGATTATGTTTTCAAATCCTTCGGGTGCTCCATCGGGTAGAGGTAGAACTTCAATGGAAAGGGATTGAGACCGCAGAACCTTATGCTCGGCCTGAGTGCGTTGGCCGAAAAACTGGCTGAAGGGATCCCGGCGGGAACGGTTTTTCATTGGGTGGAAAAGATCCAGCTCAATCATGGCGGAAGGAATTTCATGCAGTCCTTTTTTAAGTGGGAAAAGTGCCAGTGATAACTCCTGCACGTGATACTGAAGTCCATTATTGATTTTAATATAGGTTTTGGGTTCTCCAAGTTCTTCTTTATGAAACCGGGTCTTATCGAAAGGCAGACGTAAATTCAGGTTTTTAGCGTCAACGCGATGAAACAAGCGGAAGGTATAAACCAGTTGTTCTCCAACATAGGCTTTTTTGCTGGATAAGGTGGTAACAACAAATGCGTTTTTGTTTCCGGTTGTTTCCTGGTTTGAAGGTTTTTGTGCTTCATTTTGCACTGCAATCGTTATGGGCTGGGTGGCATAAGTTTTTCCGTTTGCCCGCACCCGTGTGGGACCAATGACAAATGTCCCCGTGTTCATGGGAGTCAGCCGGTAATTGTAGGTGATGGAAACACTGCGTTGGGTATTGATGTACTGGGTGGATGAGGAAGTGCCTGCGGAAACAACTCTAAAATCTGGCAAAGAAGGCAGCTCGGGAGGAGGCGTGTTCTGGGTTCCCTGAATAACGATGGAAAGTTGTAGGACATCTTCCAGGCTCAAACGGTTTTTATCCACCGTTGCCGTGACAGAGATCTCCTGGCCCTGGGCGACAGGGTTTAGCAAGAGAAACAGAAAAAGGCAGAGTGTTGCAACCTTATAAATAGAGACCCCATTAAACTTACATAGTTTCATTTTTACCAGTCATTCCCCTGATATGAAGATTTTGTTTTCCCGGCCTGCATGCGGCTGATGCTTTTTAAATCTTCGGTGAGTCTTTCCAGTATCCGCTCTGCTTCTTTCTCAGATATTTCACTCTCCATTCCGGGCTCTTCAGGCTGTTCGGAGGAATCATTTTTTTCCGCATCGTCATTTTCCGGCGGGGGAGGGGGTTGCTGGTTCTCGGCTTGTGGGTCTTCATTTGCTCCCTGTTCTTTTTCAGAATCGGAATTGTTGTCTTCGTTTTTCTGCTTGCCCTGATCGGAATCCTGTTCTTCTTTCTTTTTTAATTGCTCGCGGATATATTCCAGATTGAACTTGGCATCCATATCATCCGGGTCGAGGCGCAGGACTTTTTTATAGGCCGACTCGGCTTCTTTCAGTTTTCCAAGTTTTACCAGAGTGTTGCCGGTGTTGTAGATTGCATTTTTCCTGATGTCCGGATTCTTTTTGTCTAAAGAAGACTGGGTGAAAGCTTGAAGCGCTTCAGGAAAACTACCTTCCTTATAGTGAGCATTTCCCTGGTTATAGGGTATGCGTGAATCGTCAGGGCGATCTACGCGCGCTGAAGAGAAACTTTGTCCGGCATCCTTAAATTTCCCTTCATGATACTGGGAGATGCCTTCTTGAATTTTAGAGTCCACCGATTCCGCAAACCCGGTCAAGGGCAGGGATAATATAAGAATAAAGATGGCGGGGGTCATGGCTTGAAGAATGCAAACCCTGATTGTAGAAACTGGGGTGTTCCCGGCCCCAGGGAGCCGGGAACTGTCCAAATTGAAATGATAGACTTTCAACTTACCTTCTGTCTCCCATCAGCCTCAGAAGCATGAGGAACAGATTGATGAAGTCCAGATACAGGGTTAGAGCTCCACGGATAGCTTCTTTGGTATCTTCATCGGTGCCTTCATTTCCGAGAATATTCATCTCTTTGATCTTTTGCGTATCATAGGCGGTCAGGCCCACAAAGATGAGTACTCCGGCGTAAGTGATGATCGTATGCATCATGCTACTTTGCATGAACATATTCACCACTGAAGCAATGATGATTCCAATAAGTCCCATGAACAAAAAGCTTCCCCAGGAAGTCAGGTCTTTTTTTGTTGTATAACCGTATAGGCTCATTGCACCAAAAGTACCCGCTGTGACCAGGAACGTGGAGGTAATGGATGCGGAGGTATAAACCACAAAAATAAAGGAAAAAGTGATACCGGTCAGGCCCGCATAGAGCATGAAAACACCCGTCGCCTGACTTACGCTCATTTGCATGACTCTTGATGCCAGCCAGAACACCAGCCCGATCTGAACAATCATGAGAACAATCGGCATAAAGGGATTGCCAAAAATGATGCCCATTATCGTTTCATTGTTGGAAACATAAAAGGCCATGAAACCGGTTATTGCCAGTCCGGCGGTCATCCAGTTATAGACACGCACCATGAACCGCTGTTGCTCTGCGGCAACGGAATCTACGCTCATGGTTCTAAGTGAATCTTGCATTATTTCTTCCTTTCGTATTTATTAATACAGAACGTTGCTGGTTACTCTAATGGATAAAACCTTGAAGGTTGTTTGTCAAGGCCACTAGGCGTGGTGCCAGCGTACAATCGCATTATTTAGCGAGCAAAGAGTTTTCTCGGCGCAATGAGTCATTGCCCAGTAGCCCCCCTGCTAAGGGGCTATTGATATTTTACCAAAATTATCGGTCCGGCAAGCGTTTTTTTTCAGCCAAACAGGTCTCTATGACGAGGCAAATTAATGCGGCAAAAATAAACCATTGGAAACGCTCCTGCCAGATTTTGCGACGCTCGGACTTCAGTTCTTTTTTCTCGATATGTTTTTTGATTTGGCCTTTATAAATGGTTTTTAGATCGATATCCCCGGTGACGGAGCGGACGTAACTACCTCCTGTTGCCAGGGCTATCTTTTGCAATGTAGTCTCATCCAGTTTTGAGAGGATAACTTCTCCGTGCTGATTTTTCCTGAATCCTCCATCGGCAGATGGGTTAGGCAAGGGGGCACCAATTTCTCCACCGATTCCGATCGTATATATTTTTACACCCTGGGTTTTTGCCGCTTTTGCGGCCGCAAGAGCTTTTCCTGTTTGATCTTCCCCATCAGTTATCAAAATCAGGGCTTTGGATTTTTTATCCTGAGTGCGAAACGCTTTAACAGCGGTCTCGATGGCATTGCCGATGGCGGTTCCTTGTACGGGGATCAATTGTGTGTCAATGGCGGAAAGAAATATTCTGGCGGCACTATAATCCAGAGTCAGAGGACACTGGACGAAGGCGGTTCCGGCAAAGGCGACGAGTCCAATTCGATCCCCCTCCAACATATTAAGAAGATCAGAAATTTTTCGTTTGGCCCTCTCAAGTCGGTTGGGTTTAATATCTTCTGCCAGCATGCTGGTGGAAACATCCAGGGCGATGATGACATCGACTCCTCGCTGATGCAGATCTTCCCAATGGTAGCCCCAGCGTGGGCGAGTGACTGCCAGTAAGAGGAACAAGACGGCCAGAAAAACAAAAATGATTTGTTTATGCTGCCTTTTTTTCACTCCAGGGTTCACCAGTCTGGAAAGCAAAGAGGGGCTGCAAAATTTGAGGGTGAGTTGCATTTTCTTTTTCATGCCCCACAACATAAAAATGATCAATGGGATCAGGCCCCACAATAAATGAAAATAAACAGGCTCGCCAAATCGCATAATTTAAGGAATCCTCCTCAAAAGGGAATTGGAAAGACCGATTTCCAGTAAAAGAAACAGGAGTCCCGGTACCAGAAAATAAGAGAAAAGTTCCTTGTATTCCGAGTGGTCGATCACTTTGACTTCCGACTTTTCCATTACATCTATCTGATCGTAAATATTTTTCAAAGATTCCAGGTCGGTGGCGCGGAAATATTCGCCGCCGGTGACTTGGGATATTTTCTTAAGCGTAGTTTCATCGATATCTACTTGCTGATAGACGTAGCGTTGGCCAAAAATGGAGTTGACCAGAAAAGGTGCCTTGCCTTTGGTGCCCACACCAATAGTATAGATTTTTATGCCGAAGGTTTTGGCTGTCTGGGCCGCCTGAAGGGGGGGCAGGGACCCGGCATTGTTCCTGCCATCGGTCAGCAGAATGATGATTTTGGACTTTGATTGCAGATCCTTGAGTCGTTTTACTGCGATACCTATTGCCGAACCGATGGCTGTGGAGTCTCCGGCCATGCCAATTTCCAGCTTGCTAAGAAATGATTGCAGGATGCCCTGATCGAGAGTCAATGGACATTGGGTGTAGGCCTGTTCCCCGAATACCACCATGCCAATTCGGTCATTGGGACGATTGTCGATGAATTTGGAGACCACTCCTTTTACTACAGCGAGTCGAGTGATGCGTTTTTCATCTTCAATAAAGTCCAGTGCCCGCATGCTTCCCGAGGTGTCCAATGCCAGCATGATGTCGACCCCGATAGAAAGAATTTCCGTGCTCTTGTGTCCTTCCTGCGGGCGGGCCAGAGCGATGATTAAAAGAGCCAATGCCAAAAAGCGAATCATAAGAGGCAGCCCAGCGTAAAAATCGACTCGGGATGGACGCAGGGCTTTCAGGGCAACGATGGAAGAAAAATGTAGTGTTGCTCCCTGCTTTTTTTGCAGAGCAAGCAGGGGCAACCCTAACAGGAACAACAATAGCCAGGGATCTTGAAATTGGAAAAAATTCATGATTACTTTGAAACTTGAGAAACGGGCTCGGTTGACCCGGTTTCCTGGGCAAAGCCCCGGGCTTCCTTAATAAAGTTGATGACAGATTGCATTTCATTCCGTCCTTCTGCCTGTTCGGCCTTGGCAAATTTAACACGGTCAGTTTGAGTCAGGATGGTCCGGGCTTGTTGTTTTAAGTCTTCGCTGAGCTTAGGAAAGTGTTTAAAATGGGCCGTAATTTCTTCCGTGGTCCATTCCCGTGCCGGAAATTGGTAACGGTTTTCCAGGTACCGGCGAAAGATTTCCGACAATTCAAAAAAATGATCTTGAATCCGTCCAATTTGAAGCCATCCTTTGGTTCTGAGTGCCTCGAGTTCTTTATATGCCAACTGCTCTGGCGTTAAAGCCGGGACTGCGGCGGAACGAACTTGTGAAATGGACCGGGATTTCCATTTCCGCCAGAGAAAATAGAACAGTGCTAAAAGGGCGAGCACTCCCAGAGCCGTCCAAAGGTAATGAATCCAGGGAGGGGGAATTTCCTCCAGTGGTTTGATATCGTGAATCCCTTCAGGGTTTCCGGCTATGGCTAGAAGAGACTGCACTTCCAGGGTTGCCTTTGGGGCCAAGATGGTTCCCTGAATGGTTTTTCCCGATTCTTTTGGGTCTGGCGCGTCAAAGGAAACAGGGATGGCAGGAAGCGCCAGCTTGCCAATATCATCGACTCGAAGTTTATACCAGTATTCATGGACGGTTTGCCCGTTAATTGTCCGAGGCGGATTTTCCCCTTTGCTAACAAACTCCAAGCCTTTTTTGGGCGGGATATCGGGGGCGGCAGGATGGATGTCGGCATCATGCTGAACGGTAATGGTGTAAGTCGCTATATCTCCAAGAGTGAAAGTATTGGGAGTGATGCGGGTGGTGACGGAAACCGGGGCTTCCCCGGTACCAGCAAACAGAGTAGAAAAAAATAAAAGAAGGATGGAAAGAGCGGAAAAAGAAAAAACTCCTGCCGAAAATGGTGTCCAAAATTTTACATTTTTCATTGGCCGGAAATTTTGCCCCTGACTTTTGCCAGACATGCATCGATGAGTGGTGCCAGAGTTTTTTCTAAACCCGAAATTTCTGCCTCCGATATTTCTGTCCCCGATGCTTTTGCACGAAACAGCCAGACCAGGGCTTCCTGGCAGTTGCCAAGGTCGGCATATAAACGTCCCACAGTTTGTGCCGCTTTCGACCTTTCCACGCTACCCATTTTTTGCATCTGCCATACTTTGATGAACTGGTCGATGGCCTGTTCTTTTAAACCGGCATTTATCAGGCGTGTTCCCACCTCTTGGTATTCATTGCTCAAGCTCTGCTGGGGTTCTTGAACAGCAGGTACGTTTTTGCTGGTTGGTCTGTTTGAAAACTTGTTGAACAAGGCGATAAAGGCCAAAAAGATTAATACCGTAAGCATAATGACAACGGTTTTCAGCTTTTTGCTGACCCCATCGGCTGGAATTAATTTTGGATTTTCGCTCATGTCAGTGTTTTTTCTCCCGCATCTTAAAATAGCGGATGATGGGTTCTGTTAAAGACCGGTTTGTGTAGATTTCGATGGTGTCGATACCTATGGAGTGAAAATAAGTTTTTCTTTTTTCCCTTTTTTCACGGAACTGTCTGGCGTACTGCCGGGTCATCTCGTCATCGCTGGTGTCCACCAATAAGGTTTCTCCCGATTCCGCATCCTCAAGTTGAATCAAACCGACATTGGGCAGGGTTTCCTCTCGTTGATCGGTAATGCTGATGGCGATCAGATCGTGTTTTTGTTTTGCCAGTTTCAGTTTTGTTTCATAGTTGGTATCTTGAAAATCGGAAATTAAAAAGGCGGTGGCCTTTCGTTTTTGAATATTCAAAAGATATTCCAGGGGTAGGGAAAGGTTGGTGCCTTTTCCTTCTGGTTTGAAATTAAGAATGGTTCGGATAATATTCCAGATATGGGCCTTGCCTTTTTTTGGTGGTATGGTGTGCTCGATTTTGTCCGAGAACACGATCAATCCTATCTTGTCGTTGTTTTTGATGGAAACGAAAGCGAGTATAGATGCAATTTCGGCGGAAATTTCATTTTTAAGTTTCCCGGCGGAACCGAATTCGCCAGAAGAGCTCACGTCAACCAGAAGCATGAGGGTCAATTCCCGTTCTTCCTTGAACTCCTTAATGAAAGGTTGATTCATCCTGGCGGTCACGTTCCAGTCAATCAACCGGACATCATCTCCGGGCTGGTATTCCCTCACCTCGCTGAATTCCATTCCCCGGCCTTTAAATGCAGAGACGTATTCTCCTGCCATGATGTCATTGACCAGATAATTAGTCTTCACCTGAATGGCTTTGATGCGTTGCAATAGTTCAGGCGACAGATTTTTATCCGGCTCAGGTATTGGAATCGGTTCCTGGAACCAATCTCGAATTGTATGAGTTAAGATTTGTAACATAGTGATGCTTAAGGAACCTCAAGGGTATCGAATATTTTCTTGAGAATATCATCCGCTGTCACATTCTCAGCTTCGGCCTCATAAGTAAGGATGATCCGGTGTCTCAGCACATCCAGGCCGATGCTTTTAATATCATGCGGGATGACATAACCCCGGCCTTGCAAAAAGGCATAAGCTTTTGCGCACCGGTTCAGAAATATGGATGCCCGTGGGGACGCACCATACTGGATCATTCCTTTCAGGGAGGATATCTGGTGGCCTGCCGGGTCGCGTGTTGCCGCAACCAGGCTGATGATATAGTCTTGCAGGTTTTCATCGATATATATTTCGTCGAACACTTTTCGCGCTTGCAAAATTTCGGCAGGGGACACCACCTGCTTGACCTGATAAGCATTATTGGTGGTCGACATCCTTTGCATGATAATTTTTTCTTCTTCCCGGGTCGGGTAATCAATATGAAGTTTAAACATGAACCTGTCCACCTGAGCTTCCGGTAAGGGATAGGTGCCCTCTTGTTCAATCGGGTTTTGGGTGGCGATCACCATGAACGGTTCTTCGAGTTTGAAGGTTGTGCCGGCAATGGTAATCTGCCTCTCCTGCATGGCCTCAAGCAGGGCGCTTTGAACTTTAGCAGGGGCCCGGTTGATTTCATCGGCAAGGATGATGTTGGCGAAAAGAGGCCCCTTTTTAATACTGAATTCGCCGGTTTTGGGTTGATATATCTGGGTTCCCAATAGATCGGCCGGTAACAGGTCAGGGGTAAACTGAATGCGCTTGAAATCGGCTTTTACAGATTGGGCCAGGGTTTTTACCGCAGTGGTCTTGGCAAGCCCCGGTACTCCCTCCAAAAGAATATGTTCTCCGGTCAGCAGTCCCAGTACCAATCGCTCGGTCAGATATTTTTGCCCTACAATGATTTGCTCCAATTCATGAAACAGGGAGGGGACAAATCTGTTGGCCTGGTTGATGCGCTCTGTAATTTCATCGATCTTTTGTGGCATTTGAAAAACCTTTGGGTAAGTTGATTAGGTTATACGGGGGACAGCGCTCTCTTAGTGGAGCTTTGAAAATATAATTTAATTTTTTGAATAATGATATTAATAATTTTTAATTTTTCAAGAGCTCCTATTTATTTGGTAATTTTCGCTATTTCAAAAGCCAATGTTTTACAAGACTTCATAGAAATAATGCAAATTTGGGCTAATGGAGGGAAAAATCGTATTTTAAGCTTTACAAGTTTAGATACTGTCTTAAAATAGCAGATTACTCTTAATATACCGATTTTTATCTGGAGCGTGTGCGAATGGCGGAAAAAGAAGTCAAAGATATCGATGGCCTCATTGACCAGGGATTGAATGCTGAAAACAATGAACTGGATTTGAGGGAAAAGGAACTGGATGATGAGGACTTGATAAAGGTTCTGGAATCCGACAAGGTTAAAGGAGTCACCGCCCTGTTTTTGGAGTTTAACGATATCGGGGATGAGGGCCTCAAGGCTTTGGTGGAAAGCGACAAAATGAAGTTTTTGACAGCCTTGAATTTATTTAAAAATAAGGTGACCGATGAGGGCCTCAAGGCTTTGGTCAAGTCTAAAAATATGCTCAACCTTTCTGAGTTGATATTGAGTGATAATGAAATCAGCCATGAAGGTGCCAAAATGGTGGCAACATCTAATATTATGGGTAGCCTGGTATCCCTGTGGTTGGGAGACAAGGTTGGGGATGAAGGCGTAAAGGCCCTGGCGACTTCTGAAACGCTCACCCGGCT
>Ga0066860_10000558_pt1 | contig 16452 bp, 15 predicted proteins | sample ETN07SmetaG_FD_65601 | JGI IMG/M metagenome (GOLD analysis project Ga0066860, IMG submission 65601) | Marine microbial and viral communities from oxygen minimum zone, Eastern Pacific Ocean - ETNP2014F14-07SV275 | ecosystem: Environmental > Aquatic > Marine > Oceanic ... | reverse complement strand
GACTCGACGGTCTGGCCCGGGACGAAGTGGACGTCAACCAAGATGGTGCACAGGTCGGGGATATAAGGGGGTTCGACCAGCACATACTCGCTCCCAATGCCGCCGATGATGCTGCCGACGTTCAGTCTGGGCAGCAACGGCATGTCCGCTCTGCGTTCGTGAGTGAACTCGACGGACTGGAGCCTGTCGATAATCTTCGTCATCTTCAGAACGGCGTTAACTGGCCCCTCGGTCTCCCGAATATGGCCTGTCACGCCGTAAGTGTGGATTGCCATGTGAACGATGCCAGCGTGCACCGTTGCCAGATTCCCAAGACCGAACGGTTCGGCGACCACGGCCATATCGGTTCTGAACCCAGTCTCCATCAGATGATAGGTTCCTTCACCGCCCTGGGTCTCGCCGACGACGCAGGCCACAACCAGATCGCCCCTTAGAGACACACCCGACTGGCGCACAGCCTCCGCGGCCATGATTATCGACGCGAGACCGCCCTTCATGTTCTGGACTCCCTGACCATAAAGGCGGTCGCCTTCGACACTGGGTCTCCACGGGTCCCGCTTCCAACGCCGACCCAGGGAGTTTATGTCGGTGTGACCGTTGAGCATCAGGCTCTTGCCGCCGCCTGTTCCGGGCAATGTCGCGATTGTTTGGAAGCGCCCCGGTTCGACCTCTTGTAACTCGACCCGATAGTCTCGACTGCGGAAAAATTCAGCAAGAAAAATCGCTACTGGAGTCTCGTCGGGCTTGAAACTGGGAATTCTGATCAGGTCGCTGGCGAGTCCTACAATGGCCTTCTCATCAACGTGGTTGATAACACGATTTAGGAGGGGGGAGTTAGTAGTCATAATAGTTTCGAATCTTAAGGCGAACTACGCTAGAACGCAATGCGCCTGAATCGGTTCGAGTGGCAGAGAACGGAAACAGTAGAACAGGAGAAGCGGACAGACAGTATTGGTCGTGGTGGGGAGACTCGAACTCACGGCCTCTACGTACCGAGAGTGATATGATCGGCGTTGGGGTCGAGTTCCTGGACTAGCTTGCGCCCAGAGCCAATCTCACAACTTAAAAGTAATTGCCGACGAGCCAGGGTCCAATCATCGAGGTCTAAGGGCAAGGGACCAGATGCAATTATCGGCTTCCAGAAAACCACGTTGAAGGACCACAGCAGGAGACGTGAATGAGTTTTCCCGATTCAAGCCAGATCCAATTCACGTCTGACCTGCGGGTGTGCCGTATCCTGAATGGCATGTGGCAGGTATCCGGAGCACACGGACACATCGATCCTGCTATGGCCATCCGGAGTATGTTCGACTACTTTGAGGCGGGATTCACTACCTGGGACCTAGCTGACCATTACGGTCCAGCTGAAGACTTTATTGGAGAGTTCCGACGCCAACTGGCTGAACATCGCGGTGAGGCTGCGTCTTCTAGCATCCAGGCATTCACCAAGTGGGTGCCTCATCCGGGGCCGATGACGCGCCAGATAGTCGAACGCAACATTGACATTTCGCTGCGCCGAATGGGCGTAGAAATCTTGGACCTGCTTCAGTTCCATTGGTGGGACTACAACGACCCACGATATACGGACGCCCTCACTCATTTGGCTAGTTTGAGGGAGGAAGGCAAAATTAGGCACCTAGCCTTGACCAACTTCGACACCGAACATCTTCGTCAGATTACGGATCAAGGGATCAGAGTTGTCTCCAATCAGGTTCAGTACTCACTTATCGACCGCAGACCAATGATCCAGATGGCGCAATATTGTCAGGAACATGACATCAAGCTACTGGCATACGGGACAGTTTGCGGGGGGTTGCTCTCAAAGAGATATCTGGGACAACCTGCCCCTAGCGGCGCGGCGCTGAACACGGCCAGCTTGCACAAATACAAGCAAATGATAGATGCCTGGGGCGGCTGGGAATTATTCCAGAATCTACTGGCAACCCTCGGAGACGTCGCTGGAAAACATGGGGTCAGCATCGCCAACATAGCTGTCCGTTATATGCTGGAGCGCCCCGCAGTGGCCGGAGTGATCATTGGCGCCAGATTAGGGGTGACAGATCATCAAGCGGACAACGCCAGAGTGTTCGATTTTGCCCTTGGCCAGGAAGACAATGAACAAATAGAAACCATTCTCAGTCAGTCACGGAACCTGTACCAGATGATCGGCGACTGTGGTGATGAGTACAGGTAGTGTCAATTTGGCTAAGCACTCTTAAGCACAGAACACAGCAAGAAAGTACAACCCTCCAGTGGAACTGGAGCTATAAACGGACACCTGGAGCGTGAATCGTCGCTGACGTCGTGAAGGTCCGCCTTGCCAGCTACTTCCCCTGTGCGATCCAGTCGGCAACGCGTTCTCCGATCATGATCGAGGTGGCGTTTGTGTTCGCTCTAATCACGTCCGGCATGATCGATGCGTCCGCGACACGTAGTCCTTCAACGCCGCGGACCCAGCTGAACTGATCCAACACCGCCATAGGGTCCGTGTCTGGTCCCATTTTACAAGTGCCTGAGATGTGATGTGAGCTACCTACGTTGCGCATGAGCCAATCATTGAGAGCGTCATCATCGACTAGATCATCGTCAGTGGGAGTTACCCGGTCAATAATAATGTCCTTGAAGGTCTCATGGTCAGCCAGACTTACGCAAAGCCTGATCGCCTTGCGCATACGTTCGAGGTCCAGTGGTTCGGTGAAGTAGTTATAGTCCAAGTACGGCTGCACGTTGGGGTCCTTCGATGATAGCCGCAACTCCCCTGCGCCTATGGCAAGCTGCAAGCTGGCGCTCAGCCCTATGTAGTTCCTTTCATCATCGATTTGGACTTGGGCCGGCCGGTGTTCACTGGTCATCAGCATAGGACTGATCTGCATATCGTTACTAATATTGGAACCCTCAACGGTGTAACGGAGTCCCACCTGAATTACTGGAGCCTGCACATCTGCGCGTTCGCCAACGGCCTGGAACAGAACACATGCAGTGGGATGATCCCTCAGGTTCTGGCCGACACCAGGCAAGTTTTGGACCACATCGATTCCCAATGATGCGAGCTGGTCCTTGGGGCCAATTCCGGACAGGAGCAGGAGTTGAGGGGAACCGATTGTTCCTGCGCACAACACGATCTGATCACCTTCCACAGTGAATACTTCACCACCGCTTTCTGCCTCAACTGCTACCGCGCGCCTGCCGTCAAATAAAATCCTCCTCGACGTGACGTCGCCCTTGATCGTGAGATTGAGCCGATGGCGGGCGGGGTCCAGGTATGCCAAAGCCATACTGATGCGAACGCCGTCTAGAGTATTTCTAGCCCTGGGGGACACTCCGGTCGATTCTGGGTGATTTTGATCTGCGTCCGCAGGAAACCCGTGCGCCAAACAAGCATCTTCAAACGCTACAGCATGAGGCATCCACTCGCCTCTCGGATATCTGCGCACTGGCACTGGGCCGTTTGAGCCGTGGAAGTCGCCACCGAAGTCCAGATCTGTTTCTAATTTTCGAAAATAGGGTAGAACGTTCGTATAGGACCACTCGTCGTTGCCTAAATCCGCCCAACTGTCGTAGTCTTCAGGTATCCCTCGGTACAGAACCTGCCCATTAATTGCGCTTGAACCGCCAGTGGCCTTGCCTCTGGGAATCGTTAGATTGGTTTGTTGATCGGTGACCCGAGCTCTATAGTCCCAGCTATGTGGCCCGTAGGCGGAAAGCCAAACGTTGTTACCCAGCTTCAAGTCCTCGGGTAGGTGGTCGATATCAGGGTAGTCGGGGCCAGCCTCAAGCAATAGCACGGACCGAGTTGGGTCTTCTGACAATCGGCCGGCCACAACGCTCCCCGCTGACCCCGCTCCGATTACGATCACGTTGTATTTCATTGTGTCACTTCACCATTCACATTTGCAGGCTGGAATTCGGAGCCGCCATTGATCTGAGGCTACGATAAATTTTGTATTTACGACCTCTGGCGCTACGAACCCCATACAAACCATTCGTATGCCGCCATTTTAGATCGCACAACAAGATTCGCGAATCTCTCTGTTACCGGGTGTCCGCATCGTATCATAAGCACCCGTTGATGTTGCTGCAAAATCCAAAGACGGCAACGTAAGTGGGGCGCCTTAGCACTTTGACCCATTTTCACTGTTGACGGCAGAAGCCTATGACCAGAATTTACCAATAATTCTTGGGTTACGTTGTGGCTGCGTTCGCAAGGCTTTCGGCTTCCTTCGTTCTGGGAGCCGCTTAGAAACGTCGGCGCCTGCCTCGGACAGGGCGTTTACTGCCGCCGGTTTGGTTTGCTGAGGTCAATCTCCGCATCGTCGAAGCTTTCCTCTAGTGTCGCGATGTGCAACCCTGGAACGCCATCGTCCAGTTGGCAGAGCATGTCAATTCTGGACGGGACTGCTATTCGGATCCCCGTAGCCGGGAAATTGCGTTAATTGAAATTGTTCACAGTTTGTTGACTTGCTAGGCGGTCTGTGGTTGAATCCCAACGTAGCAAAAGAATTTGTGATCAATTTCGGTAATTAGGGGCAGCCCGGCCCAATTCAGGAGGAAAAGATGTTCGGGAAACGAAGTAATATGAAAGCGTCTATAGCATTTGGGGCTGCCCTTTTCGTGGCTCTTTTTGCTATGGCCTGCGGCGAGACCGTAGTGGTCGAGAAGGAAGTCATTAAGACAATTGAAGTACCGGGCCAGACTGTCACAACCGAGGTGATAAAAGAGGTACAGGTCCCTGGTGAGACCATCACCGTCACCAAAGAGGTGATCAAAGAAGTCCAGGTCGCTGGCGAGACCGTGATCGTGACTAAAGAGGTCGTCAAAGAAGTCCAGGTCGCTGGCGAGACCGTGATCGTGACTCAAGAGGTCGTCAAAGAAGTAGAAGTAATTAAGGAAGTCCCTGTTGAGGTTCAGGTTCCCTTCGAGAAGATCGTGCTGAAGGAGATACCTTCAGCTCCCGGCATTACCGCGGACAATCCCCCAGGATCGTATTCTTGGCCGAGGTATGTGCCGGACTTTATGCCCGCCACTTACCAAGAGGCTCCAATGCTCTCGAAACTGGTTGTCACAGGCCAATTGCCCCCAGTTTATGAACGGCTGCCCAAGAACCCGCTGGTTATCGAACCGGCTGAGGGCATAGGACAATACGGGGGAACTTGGTTCCGAGCGTTCACCGGCCCTGCCGACGGACAGAACATGGAACGTCCTCTAAAGGACCACATGCTGTACTTCGACACCGGCATGACCACACCCCAGCCCAACATAGCAGCCAGCTGGACAGTTAACGCTGACGCCACAGTGTTCACCTTCACTTTGAGGGAGGACATGAAGTGGTCGGATGGGGAACCATTCACTACTCGGGACGTTATGTTCTGGGTCAACCACATGTTGAATGACGAAGATATCAACCCAACCCCGCCTGCCTGGGCAGTTCATGGCGGCGAGATGCTGAAGTTCGAGGCGCTCAACGACCTTACCTGGCAGGTCACCTCGGCAGAACCTTATGGTCTGTTCATTCCGCTCATGGCTTCGGTCATTGTCGCGGGACCCCACACCAGGGGTGATTCGGGCGACGGAGGCTATGCAGCTGCCCATTACCTGGAACAGTTCCATCCGGACTTTGTCGGCCTGGATACAGCAAACGCAAATGCCGTAGAGGCAGGGTTTGACAACTGGGCCACGTACTTCCTTAACAGGAACCATTTGAATGCAAACCCAGAAGCGCCTTCCATGATGGCATGGATGGTCACCGAAAGCATAAACACATCACGATGGGTCTTTGAGCGCAACCCGTACTACTTCGCGGTGGACACGGCCGGCAACCAGTTGCCCTACATAGACAAAGTCGTCCTGACTCTGGCAGAGGACCTTGAGGTTTTGAACCTGAGAGCTATTGCCGGTGACTTTACGGTCATGGGTAGGCACATAGATATCGCTAAACTGCCTATCTTCCTGGACAACGCCCCTGATCAAAATTATAGGGTGCAGTTCTGGAGGCAGCCTGAGAGCGGCATCGCCAATCTTTACTTCAACGAGTCATGGATTCCTGAGGGCGGTGGAGCCGAAGCTGAAGAGGTCCTGAGTTTCGCCCAGCAGGTAGAGTTCCGCAGGGCGCTGTCGCTGGGTATTGAGCGGGACCAGATCAACGAAGTGTTCTTCCTGAGCATTGGCGAGTCCACAGGCCTGTGTCGCGGATTCGACGACCCCAACAACCCCGGGAAATACTACGGGGAAGATGACGTCCGGCTAGACCCAGACATGGCGAACGCGATTCTTGACGGTCTTGGGCTGGACAAGAAGGACGGTGAAGGCTACAGGCTGATGCCCAGTGGAGCTCGGCTGACCCTACCAATAACCGCGATCGTGGCCTCGTTCGAGGATTACCCTGGTATGAGCGAAATGATCGCGCAACACTGGAAGAAAAACCTGGGCATCCACGCTCGCGTGGACTCCCTGGAGCGGAGCCTGGCCAGCACAAGAGGCCAGAATAACCAAACGCTGATCAGCATCTGGGAGTCGTCAGGACGAGACGCTGTTCTGATTACGCCTCAGCATCTTCTTGCTGTCGCTGGTGGTGGAAACCCCGACAGGTTAGGGATGGAATGGTACGATAGCGGTGGAACCGCCGGTCGTGAGCCAGTCTCTTCCTTCATTAGCGCACAGCAGGTACTCTACACTGAAGGTATCTCCACCAGTGATGGAGAAAGATACCTCGAGATCGCACGTAGGGTAGTTGAGATCAACTGTGAGATGGTTAACCCCATTACCACAGTCATGAACAAGCCCACCTACACGGCGATCATAAAGAGAAACGTGCATAACATCCCGAATCCTCTGCCCTTCTCATACCACGCGCAGACCTCAGGGAATGGATTCCCGGAGACGTGGTGGATAGAGCGGTAGGGCTGACTAAATCTGGAATCGAAGGGTCGAGTAACGAGCGCCCCCTCCCCAGTTCCTTATCAGGGAGGGGGCGCGTTCATACGTGTTCAAACCAAGGGCAGCGCCTGCCCAGAATTGGCGTATCTTGCCAGCAAATATAATGACTGACCAGTGTTAAATTATCTCTTGCGCCGTGCCCTCTACGCCGTCATGGCTATATGGGCGGTCTCGATCATATCGTTTTTCATAATTAATCTGCCGCCTGGTGATTATGTAACATCATACATAGCTCAATTACAAAACACGGGCAGCATAATATTGGCGGATGAGGCGGAAAACCTGCGCGAGTTTTATGGCATCAACAGGCCGCTGTACGTTCAGTACGGCAAATGGATTAACCAGATTGCTCATGGTAACCTGGGCTATTCGTTTGAATTCGGGCTTCCTGTCAATGATGTCATTGGTGAACGTCTCATTCTCACCATGATTCTGGCGTTGGTAACAGTGGTGTTCATTTGGATTGTCGCAATACCCATCGGTATCTTCAGCGCAGTCCAGCAGTACTCCATCTGGGACCACACATTCACCTTCTTCGGATTTATCGGTCTGGCGGTGCCAGATTTTCTGCTCGCCCTTATTATGATGTATATGTCCTTCGTTCTGTTCGATTTCAGCATTGGAGGCTTGTTCTCACCGGACTACGTCGCCGTCGGTTGGTCGCTAGGAAGAGTATGGGACCTCATGAAGCACATGGTGATTCCCGTCATCATACTCGGAACATCCGGCACAGCCTCCCTAATTCGGATAACGCGCGCCAACCTGCTGGACGAACTCAGAAAGCCATACGTAGCCACCGCACGGGCGAAGGGGCTGCCCGAGTGGAAGCTGGTTCTCAAGTATCCAGTACGATTGGCTCTGAACCCTGCAGTGAGCCTTACAGCTTACATCCTTCCGTTCTTGGTCTCAGGCAGCATTGTGGTGTCTGTGGTTCTCGGCCTGCCAACGGTAGGTCCGATACTTCTGAAAGCGCTGGTTGCCCAGGATATGTTCCTTGCTGGCGCAATTATCCTGATCATCGGGTGGATGACCGTGGTGGGAACTTTCTTCTCGGACCTGTTGCTGGTATTGATTGATCCCCGCGTGCGATTCGAGGGGCGGTAACAGATGGCTGTCGAATCATTAGAGCAACCGATACAGGGTAGGGAATTCGAAGATCGAGTAAGCGTCGCCACCCAACGGCAACTCATCTGGTGGAGATTCAAACGGCACAAGCTCGCGCTGGTCGCCTCTATCGTCGTCGCCATGTTTTATTTGGTTGTGGTGTTTGCCGATTTTCTCGCCACCAGCGACCCGTCTGATTCAGAGGCATTCAGAGGGCTAATGCCCATTCAGGCCATCAAATTCTTCGATGGCGTAAAACCAAACCTACAGGTATGCAAAATCGAAGGGGAAAGAGACCTACAAACCTTCAAGCGAGTGTACGTCAGAGACTGTAACGATACAACAGAAATAGGACTGTTCGCCCACGGCTACAAGTACAAGCTGTTTGGATTCATTCCTACCGATCGGCACCTCATCGGGATGAGCGATAGGTCCCTGCGTGCGGAAGACCACATTTACCTCCTCGGCACAGACAAGCAGGGGAGGGACATGTACTCCAGGCTCATATTCGGGACAAGAATATCCCTCACTATCGGGCTTTTCGGGGTTGGACTGAGCATATTCCTGGGCATTTTCCTCGGAGCTATATCTGGATTCTATGGCGGATTGATCGACAACCTCATTCAACGAGTAGTGGAGATAGTTCGGTCCATCCCCGCCATTCCCCTATACATGGGAATGGCAGCAGCGTTCCCGCCTGACTGGTCGATCCTGAGGATATATTTCGCTATCACGATCGTGATCTCCTTGTTCGCGTGGACGGACTTAGCCCGGGTGATTAGAGGGAAGTTCCTCAGCATGCGTGACGAGGACTTCGTGATGGCCGCCTTGATAGCGGGAGCCAGCCAGCGGCGCATAATATTCCGGCATATGCTCCCATCCTTCTACAGCCACATTATTGCCGCTGCGTCCCTCGCGCTGCCTTTTATGATTATCACTGAAACTACACTCAGTTTCCTCGGCCTGGGTCTTCGACCGCCAGCCATCAGCTGGGGAGTGTTGCTGAAAGACGCGCAGAATGTCCAGACCATCGCCCTTACTCCCTGGTTGTTGATTCCGGCGATTCCTGTAATCGTGGTGATCCTGGCATTGAACTTCATGGGAGACGGACTTCGCGATGCAGCCGACCCTTATTCGTCTTAGAACACAGGCAGATTTTCTATGTCTTCGGGAGAAATTGTGACACGTAGCGACGAGGCTAGCCGGAACCCGCTCCTACAGGTCAAAGGACTCGAAACCCATTTTTTCACGGACGAAGGCACCGTGCTTGCTGTCGATGGCGCGGAGTTCGAAGTCTACGCAGGCCGAACTCTGGGTATCGTGGGCGAGAGCGGCTGTGGCAAGAGCGTAACTGCCAAGTCCATACTTCAGATTGTGGATCGGCCTGGGAGAGTCGTGGATGGGGAGATCATCTACAGCCCTCGGGCGGAGCCTGAAAGGGATCTCCTGAAACTAGGAGCAAATAGCCACGAGATGCGCACCGTGAGAGGCGGCGAGATCTCGATGATATTTCAGGAGCCCATCTCTTCGTTCAGCCCGGTGCATACCTTCGGCAATCAGATTATCGAAGCAATCAAACTGCACACAGACCTTAATAACGACGCCGCCTATGACCTTGCTGTGAAATGGCTCGAACGTGTGGGCATACCGAATCCTCAACAACGTCTCTCTGAGTATCCGCACCAGTTCAGCGGTGGGCAACGTCAGCGTGCGATGATAGCAATGGCCCTATGCACTGACCCACGGATACTGATCGCAGACGAGCCAACCACGGCTCTGGACGTGACCACCCAGGCCCAGATACTGGACCTGCTTTTGCAACTGAGAGACGAGAATGAGATGGCGATAATTTTCATCACTCACGACCTTGGGGTCATTGCCGAGATTGCTGATGATGTGGCCGTCATGTACCTCGGCCAGGTGGTCGAGACGGCTCCAGTCGAAGAGATATTCGAATCGCCCAAGCATCCGTACACAACTGCGCTGCTGAACTCCATTCCCTCAATGGTTGCAGCGCCGAGGGACAGACTGCCCTCTATAACCGGAGCGATTCCACATCCGCAAAACCGGCCCTCTGGATGTCCATTTCATCCCAGATGCCCATCGTTTATCCCGGACGTTTGCAACCAGCGGGAGCCATCGAATACGATGATCGACTCAGACCGCAAAGTGCGTTGTTTCTTGCATGAGGCTATCTAGATGACAGCAATCAGTCAGAACCAAGACCCTAAACCTCTTGTGGAGATAAAGGAACTCAAGAAATATTTCCCCATTCACAAGGGCTTTTTGAGGCGGGAGGTCGGCGCCGTCCGCGCTGTGGATGATGTGTCGTTCTACATAAACGAAGGCGAGACAGTTGGCCTGGTCGGGGAAAGCGGCTGCGGCAAGACCACGACTGCGCGATGCATAGTCAAGGCCATCGACACAACAGCCGGCGAAATCATGTACAGGACCGTCGACGGCTCGACAGTCGATCTGACGCAACTGTCTAATGCAGAAATGCGTCCTCTGAGAAGAGACATCCAGATGATCTTTCAGGACCCCTTCTCATCACTCAATCCAAGGATGACCATTTTTGAGATCATCAGCGAACCTCTGCTAGTGAATAACATCGGCACCCGCCAGGAACGGGAGGACAGAGTCCATGAGTTGCTCAATCAGGTAGGGCTCCGACAGGAGTTCATGCAGCGGTTCCCGCACGCCTTCAGCGGTGGCCAGCGTCAGCGCATAGGGATTGCCAGGGCGCTGGCAGCACAGCCTCGTCTCATCATTGCCGACGAGCCTGTATCCGGCCTGGATGTGTCGGTACAGGCCCAGGTCCTCAACCTGATGATGGACCTCCAGGACGACTTCAGTCTAACGTACCTCTTCGTTTCGCACGATCTCAACGTTATCAACCAGATAAGCGACCGGGTAGTGGTCATGTACGTGGGCAGAGTCGTCGAGGTCGGCACGCCGAAGGAGTTGTTCTCTTCGCCGAAACACCCTTACACTGCCGCGTTGATTTCGGCGCTGCCCAAGCCGGACCCCAAGCAGAAGAGACAGAGAACTGTACTGGAAGGTGAAGTGGCAAATCCCGCGGCGCCGCCAGCTGGATGCTACTTCCATCCACGGTGCCCTCACGCAATCGAATTATGCAAGACGGAAGCCCCTGGCATGGAAGAGATTTCGCCTGGCAGATTTGTAAGCTGCCACCGTGCTTCCGAACTCGACCTGGCCGGAGTATCGATACCTGCCAGCGCTGATTGAGATGAATTCAAACGTTCCAGTGATTACACGGAGACCCGCCAATCTGATCCTAGAACCGGCGCCCGTCCCAGACCATAAGAGGCGCAGAAGGCTAACTGCTTCCGTCACCCTTCTTGGGTGCATGATTGGCGCTGCCGCTGTTCTCGTATCCATCATGGGGCAGACTAGCCAATTCGACGAAGCCAGTCACATGCCCGCGTTGCCCACGGCATTTTTCATGGCAGCAGGTTCCCTCGTAGCCCTGCTCATCACGCCGTTTGCCATCTACCACGTCAGAGATAACGCAGATCATGCCGCAAACCCACTGATATGGATTGGATTGGGGATTGGATTCGGAATCACGTGGGCTTTCTTAGAAGGAGCCTTAACCCCATTGACTCTGACGCTCCTCTCCTATGCGGAAAATCAGGCGGCTCAATCAACTCTTGCTTCTCAGATAATCGACTCCATCCTCGGTGGAATTCGGTCGTTTTTCGTACAGGGCGCTCTGATGATAGTAACCGGACTGCTGTTTGGCGTGATCTTCTGCCTCGGAGGGTTTGCGATAGATGTGTTGAATGCTCGACAAACGGTCCGTCTGTCGAGCATTGGGCCGTGGGCGGTGTCAATCGGTCTGGGCACCGCGATTCTTGCATTCAGTCTGTTCGGCCCCCCAGAGTTCCTGAGGACGCTCCGTTGATAACCCATGGAGAGCCAGAGCAAGGCAGGGAAGCCTTGAGGATCGAAGGCATCCAGGTCCATCCTAGAACCGCCTGAGCCCTGAAGAAGAGTCTGTGGCGCTGGAAGTGGCCCTTGAGCAAACGGATCTGAGTTCCAGGCTGTTGGCCGCATGGATTACCGACAACAAGGATTTTTCAGTCTCAGAGCCCAATGTGTATCGACTCCTCAAGCGTCAGGGACTGATCAAGTGTCCTGAGATGAAGATGGCCGCTGGCAAAGACGGCGGCCCTGCCCCACGGATCATCCCAAGTAAAACTAGACCGGCTGGCAAACACGGACTCGTTCAGGGTTTCTAAATAAGAAAATATAAAAGCCCACTGCGACACCGAGGCAAGCGGGCCATGTTATGGAGCGCAACTATCTTGCGCTGGCCTATTTCGCCACTAAGAACCGCCAGATTGTGCGTGTTCGGCTACCTTCGCCAACTCATTCATAAAAATACCGTGATCGTAGGCGACGCCAGTCAAGTACACACTGTCGCGCGCAACACCTGAGGCCACCACAATGGCCTCCTGAATCTCCTGATCCGAGGCTCCGCTGAGCTGTGCCAGCCCAGTCAAGAACGGTACTCAATAGTCACATCTGAAGGTCGACGCAGCTCCAATGCCAATCAAGGCCTTGTTTTTGGCGGACAATGCGGTATCCACCATGAGGAAGTCTTTCAAGAAGGCCCACGTGTGCTCCAAGACCATGTCGGGCATACCATCCATGAACCCAGGCACGATTCCAAACGTGGACTCAATATCACTCAGTACATCTTGTCGCGGCACAGTTCATCCTCCTTCATCCGTTGGGGTCCGTAAATTCAGTTGACCTAGCGCATCGGATAGCAAAAGAAGAAAAATCGTGGAACGTCAACGAATGGGTGACCGATTTGGACTTGGAAATAAGGGACTTTTTTCAATTCCCAAACTTCGGTAGCGCCAGAGGAGCAATCCGGTGGGAGGGGAGAGATTTCAAGGCGATCACTGAGTCAGTGATGTTCCAAGGAATCTCGCGCAAGCATTCTAATACCGTGCGAATCCCGTTGGCCCTACCTGCACAAATCAGGTGAGCTGACCCCAGTTGTCATCAAGTCGGTCAAATCGACGCTGCAATTCCACAACGATTGTCGACAACAGGCTAGAACCATGTTTTACTCTTTCGATATTATCCTGCATATGGGATGGATTTTGAGTGCCGACGATGGCAGTCGTTACATCTGAATGAGCCAGAACAAAGCCAATTGCGGTTAGGAAACGATCCTCGGGCTCGCCCGATATTGGACCCAGTCCAGCCATAAGTTGCGCACGGCGGAAATACTCGTCACCATACACGCGCATGGGTCGGTAACGCAGATTGGCTGTCGGGTTAATGGCCGAACGCCATGCACCGTTGGCGATTGGTCGTTTAGTTATAATGCCCATTTTGCGTGCGTGCGCAGGTTCGAAAAGATTAGTACGAGCATGTTGATCAGGGATGCTAAAGCTGGTCTGAAGAGTATCGAAATAACCACTGTTGACTGCCCAGATCGCTGCCTCGTTGTCACCACTGTATCCGACAAACCTGGTTTTGCCTGCGGTTTGGGCTTCGAGTAGCGCTTCAATTACCTCGCCTCTTTCAAGTATCTCTTTACTACACGAGTGAAGTTGGACGAGGTCCAGATAGTCAGTCTTCATCCTTGTCAGACTTCGGTCGATGTGTTGGTGAATAAGCTCCTTGGTCCACATATCAATTGCCGATTTGTCTGTGACATAACCAGCCTTAGTAGCGAGCACAAACTCTGTTCGGCGGTGGGAAACAGTACGGCCAACCAACTCTTCACTAACTAGATAATTTGCAGAAGTATCCAAAAAATTAATTCCGCCGTCCAATGCGGCATTTAACACCTTCCCTGCCCGATCGACTTCGTCAATAGTCAACTCTTCGCCTATCGCGGCAAGTCCGACTCCCAAACGACTGATCTTTAGCCCTGTTTTTCCAAGGTATGATTGTTCCATAGTATCTTCCTGCCCTGAAATTCACAGGGCCACTAAAATAAATGAGTTCCGGTGTTCTAAATCGTTTGACACTGACCGAGGTTGCAAACGCCCACGGTGATGTTATCAACTTGTGGCTACAAGGGTCCTCATACTTTCCTCAACTGTCCCGGCCGTTGAAGCAGATGGTTCTTCAGGCAACGAATCCAAAATCGGTGCGATCTCGGAATGCCGTTCGTACCAGCCGCGAACCTTGGCAGTCGCGGGAGCGTTGATTGCGCGGTGTAACCAGGGTGCGTCTACGGTTTCGATGTCTACTGTAGGCCCATACACCCGACTTGTAACGGAACGGCAATATTGGTGATCCTGCAGGCGCAATCGGTCCGCCAGTAACCTCAGTGTGTCGAAACTGTACGGTATTAGGCCCCCTAAAACACGTGCCGGATGGACTCGCGGTGGTTATGTCCAGTACGGGCTGACATCAGTAGAAGTATGGCCTTTTGCGTCAGAAGGTTATCACACACAATAAACTCCGGTTCCTCTTTCCGTGGCGTCGCGATTAGCCTGCCGGCGGTGGCCTTGGTAAACTTTGGTGGTCCAAGAAAGCCCCTAGTTCATGCGTCTGCCGCCGTCGACGTTGTTAGCTTGACCGGTGATGTTGTGAGCGTCGTCTGACGCGAGGAATGCCACCGCTTTGCCCACGTCTTCGGGCGTCTACTCCTTTTTCATTGGAATTGTAGACTCTACAGTCTTGATGAATCATGCGCGTCCCGTGAGACTCCGCAACGATTCGTTTTCCACGTAGTCAGGACGCTGAATGAGATGTTCAAAAAGCGGCGTCGACAATAAGCCAGGGCAGATAGCGTTAACGTTGTACTGAGCAAGCTGTAGAGCTTGTGTCAAGAGTTGTGGAAACTCCGTTCCAGGTTGGTAGTCGGTTAATTTGCGGCTGCCTGCACTTGGAAGCTCTCCCTGGGCTGGAGAATGCCATCCTTGAATACGCAACCCTCCAGCGCCAGACTCATCAAGTTCGCTCGTCCGTTTAACGACTTCCAGCATTGGCTGATCCTTTTGACGATCTTGAACACCAGGCACAGCGCGCTGTCTCGACGCTTCATTCGCCTGGTCGCATCGGTCCTGAGCCTGACCCCCCCGGAAGATGGACTCCAATGGGTTGGAGGTCCGAAGGTGCACCCAGTGCTCTTTGGGATACCGTTACAACGTGGCGAACGCATCCCAGTCCCTAAGCATGGTTTCAGCTGCGTCCTGATGGTCACTTGACCTCAACTCAGCAACGTACTGGTCTCGTAGCTCCTCACATTCTCTCAAGGTCGGGGCGTTGGATATCGCCCGTATGTGCCCACCAACCTCTGCTTGCAGCCGCTTGGACACCTTGGCCTGAACGTTGAAAGCCCGGTGGTTCCAGCATCGCTGATGGTCTGTCAGGGGGAAGACCTGGTCCAAGGCTGCCCGCAGTCCCTAGGCTCCGTCTCCCACGGCCACCATCGGTGCGCAAAGACCTCGATCTCGCAGTCCTTGGAGGACATCGGCGCAGCTCTCGGTGCTCTCTCGATATCCCAGTTCCATCGCCAGTAGTTCCTTCACACCGTCCTCTCTGGCGCCTAACACGCACAGCAAGGCGCTCTTGTCCTCCTCACCAACAACTCCCAGATACATACCATCGGACCAGATGTAGGCGGAGGTGTGACCTTCCAAGGATCGCGTGCGCCATGCCTCGTAATCCTCCCCCCACGTCGATTTCAGCCGGACCATCGTGGTGGCCGACAGCGCCGCCGTCTCTCCGATCAACTCTCGGAACACCGGTTCAAAGTCCCCGGTAGCAAGCCCTTCGACATACAACTTCCTGAATAACTCCTGTGTCTTCTTTGACACCTTCTCATACTGGTGGACTATCTGGGACGTAACCCCATCCGTAGACACTTCAGTAGGCGCTTCTGACACTCTGGAAACCTTCACTCGAACGGGGTTGAGCCCGACGGTGATCTCACGAGAACGATGATAGCCGTTGCGATAACCTCGAAATTCGTTGCCGCGTTGATAACTGTCTCTGCCCAAGAACGTACTCACTTCCTATTCCAAGGCCGATTCCAGCGTCCTCCCTGCGCCTTCTGTCACCAACGCTTCCAAGGCATCGCGGACCTGGCCTACTTCGTTATTGTCCACACTCTGGTATCCTTCTGGCATAGCGAACTCCTCCAGTTATCCCGTCTGATGCGGGGTGTTTTATTTCACCTGGAAGGGTACGCTCTTTTCTTAGCTTCTCTATCTCTGTTTCCACAACTTCCGATATTAGATCGATGAGCCCCCGCCGCTCCCTTGCCCTCTGAGCTATACTGCCCCCAGAGGTAGGGTCATTGTGACAGGCATGAGACATATCGCCGTACTGGTGCTGGGATGCGTGCTGCTCGCGCTGGCTCTATCCGCTTGTGGTCGCGGTCCTTCTGAAGTTGATATCGAGGCCACTGTC
>Ga0066860_10000542_pt1 | contig 16703 bp, 9 predicted proteins | sample ETN07SmetaG_FD_65601 | JGI IMG/M metagenome (GOLD analysis project Ga0066860, IMG submission 65601) | Marine microbial and viral communities from oxygen minimum zone, Eastern Pacific Ocean - ETNP2014F14-07SV275 | ecosystem: Environmental > Aquatic > Marine > Oceanic ... | reverse complement strand
ACAGCTTTCGGATCACCTGCAACCGCCGCTGCGGCGCGGGCGCGCGCGGCTCCATCAAGCGGCTCAGCTTTGCGTCCAGCGTGGTCACCGAAATGCCGACCGCCGCCAATCCGCGCCCTGCCATGTCGCCCAAGATGTCGATGTCGCGTTCGATCAGGCTGCCCTTTGTGACGATCGCCACCGGGTGATTGAACGCCGATAACACCTCAAGGCACTCTCGCATGATGCCATGGGTCTTTTCGATCGGCTGATAGGGATCGGTGTTTGTGCCGATGGCGATGGGCGCGACTTGATAGCGCTTCGACCGCAGCTCCCGCGCCAGAACGTCCGGCGCTTCGGGGCGGGCGATCAACTGGGTTTCGAAATCCAAGCCCGGCGACAGGCCGAGGTAGGCATGGCTGGGCCGCGCGAAACAATAAACGCAGCCGAGGTAAATAAGAAGTGGATTTTGTAAATATGTATGTATGGATATGATATTTATGGATTAACTGATATATAACTAAAAAACGTGTATATGTACACTATCGACTATCGAAAGAGGATTTTTTTAATCTGCTGATGGCAGTGAGGATGTCCGCTTGACGGCTTGAGAAGGGCAAAAAACCAGCCTGCCGGTCACGAAGCTATGGAGCTCGGGCTCGCCGGTCCGGCGCGGCAGGTTCGAACCTACGCGGACACGGTCAATTCCGGCGTTCTAAACTTCGTCCATCAAGACGAGTCATCTCTTCTCATACCCTTAGCTACCTCCGGAAAAACCTGCTCGCAGGTGATAACCTTTAACAAACTTCAACATTGATGTTGTCGGTAGAAAACAGACCAACGCTTATGGTCGCCATTCGAACCGAGTCGAATCGCTATAGTGGAGCGGAATGCCGCTCACGCGGCATGCATAGGCATCCGCCCTACAGCCCTTTATAAGGAGAGCGGTCGGCTGCCTATACGACGGACGGCACCGCGAGGCCTCATGTAGCCGATAAGAGCACGTTAGACGTACGCGTTATTTAGCAGTGTTTCCCTATTAGCTATGAGAAAATCAGTTTGAGCGAGTTCTAAAATTTAGCTGAGCGCAACCGCCTGACGTCCGCCCGGCGTGATGTGGGCTGACCCGTCGAATTTAAGAGCTTGCCATCACGGCCTTGCAACGGGGACAAATTTCTTAAACCTGCGATATTTAGGCGATTTCTCCCAGCTGAGTAAAAGTTCGGACGGTACCCCAATTATGGGAAAGCATTTGCAAACCTTGCACCGTATCGAAGCGAAGGACGATCTGGACAGTCCAACGTTCGATAGGCTACGCGGTTAAAACCCAGTTTGCGATCAGTTGATCTGTCGTGTAATTCGGGTCGGTGACATCAGGGAAAATAGAACAATGAATAATTTCAACGCCCTCGTTGCCAAGCTACGTGAAATCTTTCAGATCGACCGGCCTGACCTCGATTTCGGCATCTACCGCATCTTGAACGCCCGCGCGGGCGAGATCGAGCATTATCTGTCCAAGCGCCTCAAGGTGCGGGTGAAAGAGGCGTTGGCCGCCGGGGTTGCGACGAATACCGAAGCGCTGAAGGTAGATATTGCAAAGGCAGAGAAAGCGGCCGAGGATGCGGGTATCAGCGCGGACCAGTCTCCCAAAGTAAAACAGCTGCGTTCCCAGTTAGCCTCTGCCAGGGCTGGTGCGTCCGAGCATGAGAACCAAGTTTTCTCACATCTACTGACGTTCTTCTCGCGCTACTATGACAAGGGCGACTTCGTCAGCATGCGCCGCTACAAGGGCGATACCTACGCCATCCCCTATGCTGGCGAAGAGGTCATGCTTCATTGGGCGAACCGTGATCAGTATTATACCAAGTCTGGCGAATCATTTTCGAACTTTAGCTTTAGGCTTGACGACGGTCGCGCTGTCCACTTCCGCCTTGTTGCCGCCGACACGGCCAAGGACAACCGTAAGGACAATGACAAGGAGCGCCGCTTTATTCTCGCGACCGCTCGTACCGTTACTGGAACGAATGAAGATGGCGAGACTTTCGACGAAACCATCTCTTCCGTGGCAGAGGAAGACGGCGCGTTGGTGATCCGGTTCGACTATGCCGCCCAGCCCAAGGGAACTAAGCAAGAAGCTCTGGTTGGCGAGGCCGTCGCAGCCATCTTGGAGAATGAGACGGTTAAGGCGCGTTGGCTCGCGTTGACGAACCGTGCCCCAACAGAGAAGAACCCCAAGCGCACGCTGTTGGAAAAGCATCTGACGACCTATACTCAGAAGAACACGGCCGATTACTTTATCCACAAGGATTTAGACGGTTTCCTACGGCGAGAGTTGGACTTCTATATTAAAAATGAGGTGATGAACCTCGACGATGTGCAAGAAGCGAGTGTCTTTGCCGCAATCGAGAAAAACCTGCGGATGATCCAGTGCATGCGTGACATCGCGCTGGACCTGATCGCCTTTCTCGCCAGCATCGAAAATTTTCAGAAGAAATTATGGCTAAAGCGGAAATTCGTTGTGGCCGCGCAATATTGTGTAACGCTGGACCGGGTGCCAGAGGCGCTTTATCCGCACATCGTAGCGAACCCCGCTCAATGGTCACAATGGCACGAGCTGGGGATGCGGAACAATACGACGCCTGGGACAGTAGAGGATTTGAAAGCTGCACCCTTCCTCATGGTGGACACCGCGTTATTTGATAGGGCCTTCCGGGCTGACTTGTTACGCGCCATTCCTGATTTGGACGCCAATCTCGACGGCTTGTTGGTACACGGAGATAATTTTCAGGGGCTAACGCTGTTGGGTGAACGGTATCGGGGAGGTTTCGATTGCATTTACATAGATCCACCTTACAATACCGATGCTTCGGCAATCGACTATAAAAATGGTTATAAATCATCGAGTTGGATAACCTTACTTGATTCTCGGTTGAGGGCCGGAAAGCAATTATTGAAGCAAGATGGAGTGCTTTTTGCGGCAATCGACGATGCCCAGTTTCGCGAACTGAGCTTCGTCACCGAGCAGATATTCGAAAGGGCTTTGGGTACATTTGCTGTCCGCGCCAACCCATCTGGCAGGCCAATGAAAACCGGCTACTCAGTATCACACGAATATATGATTGCCGCCGGTCGATCTGAAGACTCTTTCATTGGTCGGCTTCCCCCTACAGATGCCCAGAAAGCTCGTTTCAATCAAAAAGATGACGACGGGCCATTCGAATGGCGGAATCTCCGCAGAGAGGGATCAAACTCTGATCGATCTGCTCGAAGTCGTCTTTACTACCCCATCTATCTTAGTGGTGGATCAATTCGAGTACCAAAAATGGAGTGGTCCGACCAACAAGACGCTTGGACTATCATCGAGGAACGTCGTTCCGACGAAACTGTTGTTTTTCCCGACAATGATGACGGGGTCCAGAAAACTTGGCGTTGGGAGGCAGAGACGGTAAGAACGTCGCTCAAGGAGCTTGCGGTTCGCAAAGATCGTTCGGGCAAAGACTACGTTTACTACAAACGGCGCCCAAATGCAGATGGAGTTGTGTCCGTCTCTACATGGGCTGACTCTAAGCACTCAGCGACCGAATATGGGTCGAACTTTCTTAGAGATTTCTTTGAGGGAAAGAGCTTTTCCTATCCGAAATCGATCCATGTTGTAACTGATGCCATTTTTATTGGTGGAGCATCTGATCGCGAATCGAGAACACTGGATTTTTTTGCAGGCTCGGGCACCACAGGCCATGCGGTTATCAATTTAAATCGGGAAGATAATGGGAAGCGCAAGTATACGCTGATAGAACAGGGTCAGTATTTTGAGACTGTATTGAAGCCAAGGATTGAAAAAGTAGTATACTCCTCGCGCTGGAAAGACGGAAAACCCACTGCTCCCGAAACCGGTATCAGTCATGCTTTCAAAGTGCTAAAAATCGAGAGCTATGAAGACACTGTGAACAACCTCGATCTTCATCGCCCCGATGCCCACAGTACTCTACTCGCCGGCTTCAATGCTGCAGCGCGCGACAACTACTTGATGCGCTATATGCTGGATGTCGAATCGCGTGAATCCCTGCTGTCGGTCAAGGATTTCCATAAGCCTTTCGACTATTCCTTGCGGATCGCCATCGACAGCGCGGGAGCCTGGAAAGGCTGTAAAGTCGATCTGGTCGAAACCTTTAACTACCTGCTCGGCCTGACTGTCAGCCACATCGACATACAGATCGACAAAGGTTACACGACCGTCGAAGGCACTTTGCCCACAGGCGAAAAGACTTTGATATTGTGGCGCGACTGCGAAAAGATCGGCTATGAGGCCCTGAACGAACTTTGCGGCAAGCTGGCCATCGATCCAGATGACAGCGAATACGACGTGGTTTACATCAACGGCGATCACAACATCCCATTTTTATTGGAAACGCCCGAGGTCGAGTGTGGCGTGGTAAGAAAGCTGATGCTGCGTCAGATTGAACCCGCCTTCCTTGATGCAATGTTCAACGTGGATGATGTCTGATGGCGCGCTCGTCGAAAAAAAGACGCAGTTTCCATAAGGAGTTGGTGCTGAACCGTTGGATGCTGAGCCATTTCCACGGCGACGGTTTGATGACGCTGAAGGCGCGTTTGGGTGAGGACCGGCATGAAGGCATCGACGACGACGGCCAGACAAAGTTTTTCCACGAGCTGACCCGCAACCTGTTTAACATGGACCGCATTACTGAACCCGAATTGCGCCGTTTTGACTTGAACATCGGAGCTCATTGGCAAAAGATAACCCGTCGTCGTAACGCCGCTTCTGGCGAAGTGCTGACGATGAAGTATTTCCAATACTTGTCGCTCCTCTTCACTGAAATTTATCTGGATTGGTACTTTAATCGGCGCCAAGAACTTCTGGATGGGCTAAACGCGCAGATGGCCGATTATAGGAAAGAGGAAGGGGCTGAGAACTTCAAGGATTACACCTCCGACGATCTAAACAAGCTCGCCTTCTGGAATGCCACCGGCAGCGGAAAGACGCTGATCCTGCATGCTAACATTCTGCAATACTTACACTATCTCCAAGATGGTAACACGCACCTGTATCCCGACCGCATCATCTTGCTCACCCCGAACGAGGGCCTCTCGCGCCAGCATTTGGAGGAGTTTCAGGAGTCAGACATCAACGCCCGCGTCTTCGACAAGAACCAAGCCGGTTCTCTACTCAAGGGCTGGGTGGACGTAATCGAAGTCACGAGGCTGGCCGATGAGATGGGCGACAAGACGGTCGCCATCGGAGCTTTCGAGGGAAACAACCTGGTGCTGGTAGATGAGGGCCACCGAGGCACCGGCAGCGCGGGCGGTGTTTGGATGGCGCGGCGCGCAGCCCTGGTGAAAGGAGGCTTTGCCTTCGAATACAGCGCGACATTCAGCCAGTCAGTCGCCAAGGGATCAACCGTCGCCCAAGCAGAGGAAGACATTCTGAAAGCGAAAGCCAAGCGTCTATTCAACAAAACGCTGCGGCAGCTCGACGACGATGAGCGTGCCAGGTTGCGGTTGACGCCTGAAGATCGGACGCTCGCTCGTATCGATGGCGTTCGTGAGGCATACGCCAAGGCAGTACTGATCGACTATAGTTACAAGTACTTCTACGCCGACGGATACGGGAAAGAATCCCTCATTCTGAATTTGGATGACAAGGGTTATGACAAACACGGCGACCTGTATTTCACAGCCTGCCTGCTCAGCTTTTACCAGCAGCTTTGGTTGTGGGAAACGCACTACGACAAGATCAGGGATTTCAATACCGAAAAGCCCCTATGGGTTTTTGTGGGCAACACTGTGGCCGGGGAGAACAGTGATATCCTCGAGGTCATAAAGTTCCTCGCGTGGTTCCTGAACCATCCAAATGAGGCCGCTACCTGGATCGCCGACCTTGTCGCCGATAAGGCGCGGTTGCTGGATCCGAATGGGAACGATATTTTTCTGAACCACTTTACGCCCCTTCTCAAAAGTAACGCCAAGACGATCTACAACGATATCCTACGACGGCTGTTCAACGCCAGTGAGCGGCAACGCTTGAAATTGGTAAACCTACGCAACAGCAAGGGTGAACTGGCCCTACGGGTCGGATCGTTCGCCCCGTTCGCTCTGATCAATATCGGGGACGATTCCGGGTTTTTTAAAATCGCCGAGCACAGTCACGACTTTGATACTGAAATAGATGATTTCGGGACCGGCCTGTTTAGCACAATCAACCGGAAAGACAGCAGCCTGAACGTTCTAATCGGATCGCGGAAATTCACTGAGGGGTGGTCAAGTTGGCGGGTTTCAACGATGGGCCTTCTAAACATGGGGAAAGGCGAAGGCTCGCAGATCATTCAGCTCTTCGGCCGCGGGGTCCGTCTGAAAGGACGGCGTATGTCGCTGAAGCGGTCGCTGCCATCCGAACGGCCTAACGGAACGTACATGGAACGACTTGAAACGCTGAACATCTTCGGCGTGCGGGCGAACTACATGGCAACGTTCAAAAACTACCTGAAGGAGGAAGGTATCACGCCAAGCGACGAGATCCTTCAGCTAAACTTTCCTACAAGGACGAACTTGCCTTCGGGCACGCAGCTCAAGACGCTTAAGCTAAAAGACGGATATAGGGACAACCAGATCAAGGGGTTCAAGCGTGTCCACTTTCCCACGCTTTACGATGTTCCTGCCGAGTTTGCGGGAAAGATCAAATCTCCGCATGTCGTGCTCGACCTCTATCCTCGGGTTGAAGCAATTACGACAGCGACGAACGCAATTGCGAGCACGCTGGACAAGCGAAATCGTGGCAAACTGAGTAAGGCGGCAATCGCTTGCTTCGATTGGGATGCGATATTCGCCGCCGTTCAAGAGTACAAGATCCTAAAAAAATGGAGCAATCTGAAGCTCGACCAGAAGCGCCTTTCTCAATTCTGCCTCGATGATGACAGCTGGTATACCCTTTTGATCCCCGAGGCAGAATTGGAACTGACGGGCTTTCCAGATATTCTGCGACAGCAGGACATAATGCTTCAGTTGCTCAAAGACTATACTGACCGGTTCTATCAGTGCTTAAAGGCGGCCTATGAAGGCCAATTTTATGATATCACTCCGGTTACAGAGGACTCCGGTTCGATCATCAAGTTGTACCAGTTCGAGATCGAGAATACTGATGCAGGACTTGACTACAAAGCGAAACTTGAAGCCCTTTCAACACTCGTCGCGTCCGAAAAAATCGGCGAGGCCAGCAGGTGGAACGCGCCTCATATGGTAGCAATCAGCTTTGGCCAGCATCTGTATTACCCACTGCTCTCATCCATAAAAGATGCAGCGGTTCCATTTAGGATGCGGCCATCGGCTCTCCAGGAGCCGAGTGAAGTGAAGTTCGTCGAAGACCTAATGAAGTTCTATGATTCTCCCCTGGGGAAGGAGAAACTGGAAGGTTTTAGCCTATACCTCCTACGCAATGCAGACAATCGCGCTAATGGGCTCGGTTTCGCTTTGGCCGGCAACTTTTATCCCGATTTCCTCCTATGGCTGGTCAATGACAGAACCGGCAAACAGTGCCTCTCGTTTATCGACCCAAAGGGGATACGAAACATGAATATTTCGGACCCTAAGTTCGGTTTGTATAAGGAAATCAAGAAGATCGAGAAACAGCTTGGCGATGAAATGATTAGGCTTAACTCGTTCATCCTATCCGTAACAACGTTCAATGACCTGCTCAACGTCTTGGAGACGACCTCGAAATCGGACCTTGAAGATCGGAATGTTTTATTCATTGACGATGGCGGACCAACATATCTGTCCAAGCTTTTGGAAAAAACCCTTACCTAAGACAAAGTCCTTTGTCCTATGTCTCTGGCCTTGAATGTTTTTGCTTGAAATAAGGCGAAACGCTTCGTTAATAAACTTCCTGAGCTTTCGCAACTTTCTGTCGCGCCAAAGTCAACCAATCTCGAAATCCGCAATATCGTAATTCAGCTGAGGGAGGGCGCTTCACGGCGATTGAAATTTCCTTCCAGTCCCCGAGTAGGATAACTTGGTCTTGAGCGCGTGTGAGCGCAGTGTAGATCAGAGAACGATCAACGACCTGACTGCGGAATACCGGTACGATAACCTTGCGCCACTGACTGCCTTGCGCTTTATGAACGCTGATCGCATAGGCGAGCTGGAGATTGGCTCCGTCCTCGTGCTTAAGGCAATGTTTATTCCCATCGAGTTCCACCAGGACGGCATCTGATTTAATATTCTTGATGCGCCCGAGCGAGCCCTTGGTGATGCCGCGCTCCATATCATTTTTTCCTATCCAGATCACTGGCTCCCCCTCGCTTATATCCTCGTGATTGGGCCACAGAGTTGGGCGCTGTTCGAGCCACTCAGCATGAAAGGTTTGGTTGATAGTATCGATCTCGGCGTTGGTCGGGGCGATAATTTGGATATCATCCCGATGAACACCTGCTTCCCCCAGAATACATTTAATCCGCACGGTTTCTTTTGCGATGGCGGCGCGCTCGCACGGGGTGTAGGTTACGCCGGGCTTGTCCCCCGCGAAGGAGTGCTGCTTAAGAATTTTTCCGTTCCGAACGTGTTCTGCGAGGACCGGAATCCCCGTCGTCTCGTTTTGCCGATGCACTCTGTCGAGGATTACCTTGCGAATGTTGTGATCTCGGACCAGGTGGTGGAACACGATTCCCGGTGAGACCGGCGGCAGCTGTGCGGGATCACCACACAGTATAAGTGATGCTTGGCCCAGCCGGCGCAGGATTTGCCAGACCTCGACGAGACCCAGCATCGACGCCTCGTCAGCTATCAGCGTGATATCCGAACCCAAAGGCAGATCCGATTTCTCCATTTCGATAAGGAAACGAGCGACAGTGATGGCCCGGTGCCCGGTCGCTTCTGCGGCGCGCTTTGCCGCGCGGCCTGAAATTGCTACGATTATGGATGTCCGCCCTGTTTTTTCGAGCGTCTCGCAGACGCCGCGCAGAACTGTCGTCTTGCCGCTTCCAGCGTAACCCGCCAGTACCAGTAGCCGGTGCCTGTGTGCCATCCGCACTGCTTCGCGCTGTGCCTCGGTCAGTGGAAAGAGCTGGGAGGCCCCATAGGCACTGACCAACATATCGAGCCGATCCGTGGGCGTGATCCCACCCACCGGTGGCTCTGGTGCCAGCCGCGCAAATTTCAGCGCGCTTTCGGCTTCCATGTACGCCGCTCCCGGCGGCTGGAGATCCTGAGCGAGCCGTATAGCGGCCCCAGACGCAACTGCAGCGCCAATTGCTGACTTAGAAGGAGAGCGCCCTAATAAGCTTCGAGCGGCGCTCTCAGCACCTTCCAGTGTCATTCGTGTAGAGCCCTGCTTCAGACAGTTATCGCCTGTCAGAGCAGCCTCCAGGGCGGCAATATCTCGCCGGGGATCGTTTCCTGCAATGCCTAAGCTTCGCGCGATCTTATCGACTGTCTTAAAGTCGCTCACGGCGAGAAGCAAATAGGGGTTTGCCTCGACTGCCTTGATCCCCTGCGGCCCCCATGCTCGCGCGATGCGGATCGCCCGATGAGAAGGAATATTCACTCCGACCTTGTCCAACCAGACAAGAAACGCCGTTTCAGCTTCGCGTAGTTCCATCGCTGCAGCAGCTGCCACTGCTGGCTCTTCGCCGATGATTTCGATAACTCTTTCATCGATTGCGAGCAGTGCTGCTTTGAGATCAGAACCGAAAGTCATAGCAAGCGCCTTGGCGCGTTTTTCGCCGATACGAGGAAAAGCGGGATTCTGCGCGAGATATGCGGCTAACAGCGAGGTGCTCGCAGGCAAGCCCACTTGTATTGACCTTCGGCGGGAAGTCATGCAGTCCCCGGAGTGATGCGCCCCCCCAAAGCAATCAATTCCGCCACCTCGTCATTACGTTGTTTCTGTGCACGCAGGGAGGCGCATTCAGCTTTTAGTTCGGCATTCTTGCGTTCGGTTTGTGACAGACGGCGTTGAACTTCCCGGAATCGAGATGCAGGTACGAGCTGTTCGAGTTCGGCTGCGGGTACGATTACGTCCTCCTCGGGCGCCACACGACCACGTCGACTGAAGTTAACGCCATGCTTATCCGCATAGTCGATAAGCATCTGGCGGATGGCGTCGTTGCCATCGATCTGGCCGTTGCTCAGTCTGGCCTGCCGCTTGATCTCAGCGTGCCAAAGAGCACCTTTCTTGACTGGCAGTTGGTCTCCGCGCGCATCGTACTCATCAATCAAAGAACGTACCCGGGCGGCAGCTTCGCGGGCAGTGGCGCTATTGCTTTTTTTGGGCATCGACATCTCCGTAGTTCTGGCATTTCTTTTTAAGAGCAGGCGTCAAGATTCAAACTTCCCATCGCCTTCGTAAAAAGAGAGAACCTTTCCATCGCGCGACGCGCTTAAACGCCTGCGCTCGAGCTCGCTCTTGTACCTTTGCGCGAGTTTTTCAGCTTTTTGGCGCTCCACCAAGTGCCAAGCAGCATGCGCTCTGACTTCCTTTAGTTCGGCGCGCAATTCAGCCACCGAGGCTCGAAGCTGCTTTATGACATCAGCGAGATTTCCTGGCTGGCGGCCTTCTTGGCCGGACGCGTCAAGTATCCGATTCCGCGCGATCGGGTATCGACAGTCCTCTTGTCCAATCAAGACTCGCGATCGGCCGGCTTCTTTTGCAACATTCGAAATATTGACCTTGACCACCTTTCCGTTTTTCAACCGAGCACGAAGGTCTGGATTTTGAGGGCGGCCGCTCTCGAGGCGCTCAAGCGCGTCGAAGAAGTCCTGTTCGATGATGTCGCGGTTTTTCGTGCGCTTACGAGGCATTCCGAATTCCCTCGAGTTGCTTCTCTACACGAGTGTCCAGCGCGGCAATGTCTGCACCAAACTTTCGGCACAGAGCAGCTGCCTGACGTGCTCGGGCGTACATGAGTTCGTTGGCTCTACCCATGTAAGTTAAGTCCAATTTTAACACCTCGTACTGCCGAACGGCGAAGACACTCTCGACATAGCGATCCTCCCAGAACGGAAGGTGCCAGCGCGCGATTGCGAAAGACGGGCAGCCGGCACAAAGGCTGGGCGTCCGCGTCGCGTAGTTTGGGGCGAGATCGGGGCGCCAGCGAGCGAGTGCTTCCGTGCCCGCCTCTTTGTGACATGCCATTTCTGAAGCGCTGCGTGCGCCACAAATTCCGTAAGGCTCGAAGAACATCCGATGAAGGCCCGCTTGTTCGACATAGAGGAATGCTGAACGGTAGGCGTCTTCGATCGAAGCGCCATCGATTTCGGGTTTGAGATCCTTGAGGATTTTTCTCTCGAGCTCATCGCCGTTGCGGCCCGCGAGCTCCGATCCGCCGCGCGCAATCTCAAGCGCGAGGATCGCCACCTTTTGTCGCTTAATGTCATTCATGTCTCCAAGCTGGACCGCGTGATTTAGATAACCGCCATCGGTCATTGCGATTGAAACGTGGTGGAAGTGGGCCTGTAGAACCGGCAGCATTGATGGATCAACCATGTACGCAAAATGTGCGAAACTCTTTCGCCATTGATGTGTTTTAAGCATTCGGCCATGACTTTCGCGCCATGGCACCAGCTCTTGGTCCATAGTTTTGCGCGCCGCTTCGTCGGGGAGACCAGAGAGATCTACCCATTCGGAAACGAATTCACGCATGGTTCTGATAAGCGCTTCGCTGGACACGCGTCCTACCCCGGATCGGCCTTTTGGCAGACCCTGCTTAGAACGAACATTAACGAAAAGATCATCAGTTCCCAGAAGGTCACGATAGGGCGCAAGCAGTCGATCAACGACCAACATCGCCCGCACTGCCGGTGGGATTTCAGTGGAACCTTTGGGGCGATATCCTACCGTCCACTCCTCAGTACGCGGTGTCTCCTCAGTTTTTGAGAGATCCGTGGTGACCACAAAAACTTCCGCGAGACCCGTGACTGTATCTCGGACATGAACGCACCGCGGCAAACCCGTCCCGGAGTCGATGCCGCTCTTCAGGCCGCAAACTTCGCTGATGCGGAAACCAACGGTACCCTGAATGACGACTTGCGCGGCCGAAACAATGGCCTTTACCAGCTTCAGAACGCGGCCCATAGGACGGATGTAGGGGCAGACCAGTCCCTCGCGGCGCGCTCGTGTTGCGAGGGCGGTATGCATCTTTGAGCAGGCTGCAAGGTAAAATTCAGTCCCTGCTGGGTAGCCCATCGACAAAATAATCTTGCGCAAGTCGACGTGTCGACGGCCTTCAAAGTCATATAGTGGCAACATCTCGCATCGCTCAAGAAAGACTTTAAGATCATCGCTCAAACGAACAATCAATTCTCTATCCCATCCGCTCGGGTCGAGCGGCGGATGCCACGGCTGGCCATCCACCTTTGTAAAGCTATAATTTAGCGCAGCTGCGAGCTGCCGGTGCTTTCCGAGCGGTGATTGATCAGGCGGACCGCCATCATCTTTTCTTCCCGAGGTATAGGCTTCAGCGCAGAGATCTCTAAGTTGCAGGATGTCCTGAGCTGGCGTGTCCAGCATCTTCATAGCCGTGTTTAAAATCGGTAGACCCACCTCACTCGGAACAGGGCGATATGAGCCGGCGGCGACTGCACCGATCTCGTTGGCGACCGCCAAAGCTCCTTTAAGACCGAAGGGTGCGTCCGGCATCGGCGCAATACCAAAGCGTTCCATCTCATGCCGCTGCTTCCATAATAGCGTCCAAACTCGCAGTCTATTCCAAGCGACAGCTGCGGTCAGGTTTTCGTTATTTCCCTCATCGTTCGCCTGAGACCTCAGGTCGTCGATATAGGAGTTTACGACTTCTCGCGTCATCTGCGACGGGAAGGAGAGGTGGTGCTTGACGCACCAAGCGACCAAGTCGCGCAGCCCTACACTTAATTGACCAAGTGTCCCGGGCTTAAATCGAGCGACACCGTCGCCCGGTGCTGCGTATGCCGACCAGACAAAGCGCTTTAGCCAATCGAGCATTTGAGTATGTTGCGGGTCGCAAAGGTTCGCTCCGTCGGGTAAGTTGAGGTCCCAACTGATCGTGCTACTGTTCGCACGCGAGCCTCGTGTTGCATTCTCAAAGACCCATCGACGATCCGACCAGCGGCTTTCGCCAGAAACGTAGAGTTCCGCTAATTCGTCCCGCGGCCGGAGATGGAGGGGCCGGTTCGCGGTAGCTTCGAGTATCGCATCCGTGGTTAACAGTTTCTTATTTCCGGCTACGAGTTTCATGGTCATCCTGTCGGCGGAAGTGCAAGGTGGTAACGTTCGGCAGAATCCCTGACCTGACGTGGGACCTGCTGAAGCAGCCCTTCAAGGTCGCGTAGGATAGGCAGCCACTTCTCCTGCCACTGGACAGCCGACACCCGGCCCTGCTGACCGGCGTAGATCGCTTTCCGCAACGCGAGGTACCAAGCAGCCGCCTCATCATTACCCGGCTGGGCCACAGCAAGTGGACACGACGGACATTCTCCGTAGGCGGCACACAGCTTACCTCTTTCCTGCGCGGGTCGTGGGCTGGCATAAGGATCCAAACAAAGAAAGCCCGGTGTCGCCGCACCCTCCATACCATTAGAGCCAAGGCCGCGGGGGTCGATCCTCCCTTCGGTTTCGGCTGCACGAACGTAAAGGTCTTGCGTTTGGCCAATCCGATCCTGACCCTGCTTCCGTACCCAATCAGAGGTATAGAAGGTTCGAGTGGTCTGCGGATTTGCATGCCCTTGCCGCTCTTGTTGCGCGAAAATCCCAAACTCTCGACGTGTTTGATCGGCGCCTGTAGCTCGGATCATTTTGAGCGTAAAAGGTGCGAGATTGTGCCGTTTAATAAACGCCTGAAGCGCCCAAGTCCACGCGATGTCTCGCGACTTATTGTCAGTACTGAACGCTTTCGAGCTCGACGCCCTTCGTTGCGGAACTCCGATAAAAACCCGGTCAGCGTCTGCATCGTCTGCAAGGATAGCGCGGGTATGTTTAGTTAGACGATCGAGAAGGTTGAGTAAATCCTGTAGCCCCACCAGAGTTCCGTCCTCTGCCGGCAGGCGAACCTCGGCAGCCGGTTCTCCGACTTGATGCGTGCTTGTTTGCGTGCGATTGGAGCGTCCTTTCCAAGCGTGAAATATTATTGTCTTGTCATTAAAGGAATTCTCAATTGCAGACCATTCAAGCGAGAGGAGCGTCTCGGAATTGAAGATCGTCTTGAATCCGATCAGCGCGACGAATGGGACGAGGTCGCCGAAGGTATTGTAGAGGATCTCGCGAACAGCTCCCAAGCTGTGATTGCGCGTGATCGCCCCTGGGAGCCGGGGGTTAAGGCGGCGCAAGTCTGAAAGTGAGGCCAACTGAGTTGGAAACGCCTGATGGACGTATGCGGCGCAGACGTGGAGGCGCGAAAAATCTGGCTCTTTACCAAGCGCACGCGCGACCTCCAATTCTTCATTACCCATCTTCAGGAGCGCTGCGTTCCGTTCAAGACGCTCACGAATTACAGCTACATCTGCGAGGCAGGCGGTGAGAATACGGTCTACTTCATGGGGCAGGATAACTTCTGTTGGCTTCGATTTCCTCGTGCGCCCTGGCCAGGGATTTGACGGAAACCCGGAGTGGTAGATTAGACGTTTGGCCTCGTCACTCCAGATCGCGTGATCTTCCAAAGCTGTTAGGCATGAGCGGACAGCTCCGAGCGCTTTTGCGCGCGTAGCAAGCGCCCAAGGCTTGCCCCCAACCTTCGGTGCATCGATGTATCTAAGATACGCAGTCCAGAATGTCTCATCGATAGAGCGGAGTTTGACAGAATTTGGCAGATAGCTGTCAAGATGACTGGCCAGGCCACTACTCAATTCACCAAGTTTCTTATAACGTGACTGAGAGCTAACAGAATGCGCCCAACAGCGAAAACCTTCTGCAATCAAGTCAGCGATTTCCGGTTGTCGCAGAAAGGGAGTGAAATCATAAACCTCCGGATCTTTTCCGCCCGGTATAATTACCCGGATGCGCGCCCTGCCAGTTTGGGGGTCTGGGGTTCGATCGACCCGGGAATGCAGCCGATGGCGGAGGTTAAGCAAGGTAACGTTTGCAACATCCGAAGCGCCTTTTTCCGTCTCCGCCTGCGCTTGAGCCGCAATGGATGCGCCAATGCTCTTCGTCTTGCGGCGCCGCATCAGAACAATCCTTTGATAGCAGAGGCCTTTCCAGGACTTGCCCAAACGTTCACGTGCTTGAGATAAATGTCCATGGTTGTTTGCAGGCTCTCGTGCCCAAGTTGGTGTTGTATGTACTTCCAAGTATCGGCCTCACTTTTGCCGGACGCTTGCATGAACTGCCAAGTCATCACAGCGTACGTGTGTCGAAGTGGATGATCGCTGAATTTTGCGACAGCGCGGACCCCCTTTTCACCCGTTTCTGGGTTCTCGAACTGACGCTGCTCGATCAAACCAGCCCCATTGCAGGCGCGCATGATCATCGCTCGAATTCCGGGAGCCTGCATTGCGTACCCCACTCGGTTCGTAGATGCCTCAGCGTTTAGAAGAAGATGCGGTTCCCGGACATTCTTTCCCCGTCGTTTGAGTGATCGTTTCCGCTCACCTGCGATATATGCTTGAATATCTATTGCGAGCCACGCAGGTACATCGACGGTTCGCAGCTTATTACCTTTGCCGAGAACCTGAATTTTGTGATGCGCGAGTAACTCAGGGTCTGGTGTCAAAGCTTCGAAGGGGTAGATGTTCAACCAAACCTTTTCGGAACAACGAAGCCCGACTGCCCATCCGAGATCAATGATAAGCCGGTCGCGCGCCATCCCTGGGCTATCAATCCCGCGTTCGCTCGCGCGCGGGCCGGCCCATTTGAGAAGTGCAGACAATTCATTTTCCGATAAAACTCGAACTTTATCGTCGCGATTTTTGGGGATGATGTTCTTGCTCTTAGTGCTGGTTACGTTCCCCTTGCGAATGTGGGCCAAAGCATCCCCCGAAATAGGCGTACGCCCTGGCTTCGAAACTCGGATATCATCGGATAATGACGGATCCGTCATCCAGCCCTTTGCTGCGGCCCATTGCATGAAGTCTATGATCGCGCCCAACCTGGTTGCTATCGTTCCGGTCGAGTACCGCCTCCCAGTGTGCGGAGAAATGTGCCTCGTATAAGCATCTCGATACGCCACAAGATCGTCGCGCGACGCATCCCGCCAATCCAGATCGATCGCCTCGCACCATTCGAGCCATGTGATCAAAGCCTGCGCCTTATTCTCCCAAGTTCGCGGCGATACAGAGTTAGGTACGACATGTTCATTCAACCACTGGCAGGAGGGTTCGTGAAGGCGATGACCGCACCAGAGGGATGGGTGACCTTTTGCGAGGTTGCCGATGCCGCGATCATTGGCGTGAAAAGTGTACATTTATGCCGAAACCAAAGCTGGAAGAGTAATGCGCATTATTACTTATCGAGCAAGTATTGCAACACCTTATGGTTAAAAATGTACAAATTATAACGTTTCAATATTCAGTTCGTGAAAATCCTGGCGGGTGCGTCGCATGCCTACGACACATGACTGACGAAACTCGAGCAGGCACTTAATATTTCGTGTTCACAGCCGCGATAGGGGTTGATCGAGCGGTCGAAAGGCAAATCCGGCGAGCGGTTGTAGGTGATCACCCGGCGCGGCACTTCGATACTGGTCTGGGTGCGCAGCACCGGAAGCACCTCGTCACGCGCCCAACCGTCATCTTCGGCGACGCGG